>Ga0098052_1000288_pt1 | contig 31450 bp, 33 predicted proteins | sample 15_taG_FD_81591 | JGI IMG/M metagenome (GOLD analysis project Ga0098052, IMG submission 81591) | Marine viral communities from the Subarctic Pacific Ocean - 15_ETSP_OMZ_AT15312 metaG | ecosystem: Environmental > Aquatic > Marine > Oceanic | place: Pacific Ocean | collected 2015-01-18
CTCCAAGGGGCTTGGATCCCAAAAGAGCATTGGGGCGTAAGCCGTAATACCGAGGCCTCGTTGAAGAAGCTCGTTGTCCGCAAGTTCCTCATTCCCCAGGAGACTGCCGACCTTGGCCGCGCCCCACTTCCCTATCCGCATGGGTAGATCCACTTCAGCGTTGTACCAAAGCTGCCGATCCATCGCCGCATCCGAGCCCCAGCTCTGGTCTACATCGGGATTATCAGGCATCGTCATCCAAGACCCCAACGCTTGGCCGAACATCCCTTCAAGGATACCCATCCACCCCCGACCACGATTGACCTCGACCGGGCCCATCCCTTCGACCAGATGTTGTTCTGGAACAACGAGCGTCCCTACCCAAGGGCGCATCCACTGGGGCCACTTGGAAAGACGCTCCTTCGCGCCACCAGGACTCGTATCCACGAGCAGCGTGCCGTATCCAGTCTGGAGTATCTTCTGGATATCGTGATTGGCTCGCTGGGTAGCCTCTGTATTGATCTCGTCCCACTCCTCCTGGGAGAGAGAGAAGTATCCTTTACCTTTTTCCTTCCTTAGTATATCGAAGTGGTAGGTACGGAAGATGTCCTTATACCGAGCACGGTCTATACCAATTCGTCCATCTGCCACCCGATCGAGGAAGACATACACGTCCTTACGCTTAGACGGGCCCCCTCGCCCGAAGGCTTCCACCGTCCGAGATTGAGTACGCGCAGTTTTCATGGCTTCTTCAGGCATAGCAGCTACGGCTTGGACAATCTTGTCGGCCCCCGTCTGTCGTAGAGCGTGGGCTGCACTAAGCGTTGTCGCCTGCCCGGTGCCCATGTAGGCCTCACTGAACTGCTTAACAGCGCCCTCAGTCCCTGGAGACTCGATATCAAGAAGGGGCACATCGAAAGTCTCGTCCCTAGATTGTCCTCGGACTTCACCGATAACCTTCCCCCGGGCTGCCGCCTTCAGTTCCTCGGGTGCTGCTGCTTTGCTCTTCTGTAGATCTTCCAGATCTTTGAGGTAGTTCTTCTGGAAAGCTTCTATAGATTTATACTCTTTCCCTGTACGAAGCCCTGCTTCGATGCCAATCAAGGACCGCACTGCATCGTGGCGCTCCATCAGGTTGGCAATCGCCTTGTCCTCGGGAGTTGCAAAGGCTGTCGTTAGGAGATTCTCTAGGCCTTTCTCCCCGATACCCTTACGGATTTGTCCCCGGTACCGCTCTAGCTCCTCGGCACGCTCCTTCACCAGGGTCGCCTGAACACGCGCACGAGACTGCGCAGCAGCCATATCCGTACTGGGCACAGGAGCAGCCACGGGCGCAGCCACAGGGGCCGCTAGGGCCGCTGTAGGGGCAACCTTAGTTGGAGCCTTAGCTACAGGCTGGGGCGGAGTCGCAGGGGCCGTCTTTTTAGGAAGAGCCTCCTCTTTAAGAGCCTCCTCTATAAGGGAGAGTCGCTTCTTGGAGCCCTCAAGAAACAGGGCTTGGGGCTTCTGATCCTTGGTCCAAGTGGCAGATGCAACCGGATAGGAAGCCATCAGGGTTGATCCTTCTTCTTAGTATTGAACAAATCCTTGAATAGCTTTCTTGGTCTTTTCTCTAAACGCTCATCAGGTGCGGCCCCAAGACCTACCATGCGCCGATCATTTGTCCCTTCTTGCACAAGTGACTCTGCCCGATTGGTTACAGCATCAACCAGCTCGGGAGCAGCAGTACCAATCCCCGCACTGTCTTCCGGACCAATACTCAACTCTTCGCCACCCTCGGCGGTAGCCTCGGGCTCAAGGAGAGTAGGCGTAGGCGTAGGCGTAGGCGCAGCCGTAGGTTCTTGAGCAGGCGCTGGCTCCTCGACTGCCTCTGGGGCGGTCGTAGGGGTTTCGGTAACAGTCTCAACACCCCAAGGCTTGGTTAGGTCTGGTGCGGACTCTAGGGGAGTGGCTACCTTTGGTAATACCACTAGTGCGTCAAGCTGCTCGGCAGAGATCTCCCCCCGTACAGGCACGGGGATCTCCCCTTCTTTGAGGAGGAAGACTTCCTCCCCCAACTGCCCAAATTGGTACTCCCCGGCAACGGCAGCTTCGATAGAGACGGGCTCTGGGGCATTAGGGTCTGTGTCTGCGGTTACCGCAGGTGTCGTCATCTTTGCCGCAGCCGTGTCCTCTTCAGGTACAGGTTCCCGAAAGCCCTGTAAGCCTTTGGCTTTGTCATGCAGAATCTGACGGTCGTGCTTTCGTCGAGTCTTACGTTCCGCCCGATAGACCTTATTCAGCAGACGAAGGCCCATACGGTCATCCCCGATGCCGTGCATCTCCTTGAACTTCTGGAACTCTTTCGTGGCATACAGGTCTTCTCGACCGGAGATTACGGCAGCATGGTGCTGCTGGGCATCATCATCAAGGTCATTGAGGACCTTAGCGAACTGACCTTCACCATCTTCGTCCCCACTGCCTCCGACCTCTTGGGCGATCTGATCTGCAAGCCCCGCAGCCTGCTCGGGATCAAGGTTGGCACCATCGAGATACCCTATGAGTTTGTCTAGGCTAGGGATTCCGATCTGATGAATATCACTCTTGGTGCGCTGGTAGAATGCCTCTGCGCCCTCCTGTAGCACGACGTTGGCCTTGGAAATTGCGTGTTCAGTCTGCTGGAGCAGATGTGTTAGATCTTGTCCCTCGGCGTGAGCGACATTTTCTATCATAGGAGTCAACCGCCCATTTGATATCGCATCGAGCTGACGAAAGAGAGCCATCCGGTCAAGGGGCTTATGGAGCAACAATTCCAACCTAAGTGCCTCGGCAAATGCCCGATCATCACCAATAGCATTAGGTACCTCCAAGCCCCCGAAGGTTCCCTTACCCTCCCCTAGCAGCATGGCCGCATGAGCCAATCCCTCGGGTGGAGTGGGCCCTTCCGTGCCCGTTTTGCCTACTGACCGTTCATACTGGGACAGAAGTTGGTCGCGTTCCCCCTCTGTAACACCAGGCATTTGGGCGACCTTCTTCCCCTGAAGACTAGCAATGGCCGTGGTGTAGGTCTTTACAAGCCCCATGATGGATTCGAGCTTCTTATAAGCCGCCTCCCCCTCCTTCCCCTTGGCTGTGAGGACGGCCTTCTTGTGGTCGTTCACCAGCTTGGCCACCTTGAGGCGCAGCTCTGCCGCTTGATTCGGCGTGAACTTCGCTCCTGTGCGAGCCTGACGACGTAGTTCGTTTGTTATACGATAGTTCTGGGGGTCGTCCTCCCCTAGAAGAGCCTGTATGGCCGTGACTCCTCTGGCCGCACGAGATCTAGCCAGACGTTTCCGGCTCTCATAGAGTGCATTCTGATCTTGCTGGGTAAGCCCCGTTGCCTCTGCCATTTCCTACCTCCTACTAGACCAGCCCAAGGGGCTTCGCTGCGTACTCGGCCATCCCCATACCAATATCGATGGCTTTGCTCCCCCAATACTGGTCCTGTTGGGTCTTCCGGGCTACGGCTGTGTCCATCTGACCAAGAGTCCGAGCTACTCCAGCCCGAACCAAGGCCTGGTTCGTAGCAAGAGCTTGGGCCGAACCTTGAGACACAACCTCGGGGATAACCTCGGCCATCTCCCGGGTAGCCTGATTGACATCACCTACCTGAAACCCCTGGGCCCCCAGTACCATACGGTTCATGGGAGCCTGGGCACCCTGAAGCTTGGAGTTGGCAACCTGGGTGGTCCTGTCAATATCGCTCTGAATCTCGGCCTCGGACTTCCCGAACCCCGCAGGGTTCTCCTCCATCATCTTTGTGTCGAGGATGTTCTGTGCTTTCATCCTCCGCTTCGGGTTGCTATAGTCCGAAGGACTCTTCTTACCGCTTTCTACCTTTTTCATCATACCCATGACTACTCCTCCTTGAACTGTTGGAGCTCGGGATCTGTCTCAAGCTTCCGTTGTTTTGCCTCTTCAAATTCACGATACAGGACTAGAGGTATATTTGGAACATTCGCGAGAGCCCCCAGGGGTAGTGTGCCTTGAGGGGTCAGTGCCTTAGAGGCCAGCCGGATGCCGCTCTGTAGGAGGCTTTCCTTTTCGGGAACGATGGACTCTTCGTCGGGCTCGGGCTCGGGATCGGGTTTGGGATCGGGCGTGGGGACTGATGCTAGAGCTGGCGTTGATCCTACTGGGCTCTCTTCGACAGCAGCTTCAGCCCCTGTCCCCTCGGGGGGAGAGCCTAATTGCTCCTGTAGCTCGGTCGACTTGGAGGACATGATCTTCTGCTTCTGGTTATCTCGACGATTCCGCGCTTCTATCAGTTCAGCCACGGTGTAAGTCTTCTTCTTCGATGTGCCGGTTTGTTGCTGCTGCCTGGCAGCCAGGAGATCGGCTATGGTCGGTGCCATTGTATTACTCCGGGGGTTGCATGAAGTAGAAGTAGCGCATCGAGCGTGCCCACACCCGAGACTGCTTGGGACCACCTTGTGTACCAGCAGCACCAAAAATGCGGATACTCACACTATGATGCCCCGGAGTGAGGCCCGTTACGGCGTGGTGTCCCGACCAATATCGCCCCCGCTGTAGCATGAAGGCCGCGTGGGTTGTCATGGGTGCTTCTGTAAAGTGAGTTGTTGCAACGGTACGAACCTGTTCATTCACGGGCACACCATCCACAAACAAGCGAAGAAGTGTACCAGAAAAACCAGTCGGGCTATTTGCATCATTCCCCCACATTACGGTCCAAGTGAAGATCGCATCTGCCACGTAGGGTAAGTAGAACGATTTGGATGCCCCGGGGATTGCTAAGTACCTATCCTTATTGTCATCAACAGCGTCTTGGTCGGGACCTATAGTCTCCTCCCCAACAGCGGTCGTGGGGGGACTCTCAAAGAGAGAACGAAAATAGTCTAGGTTTGCTGTACCACTTGTACCACCCGCTCCTGTGAGTGCCCCAGGTTGGATCATCTCCCGAGTAAGGTCTCCGGTGGGTAGGTTGGTTAAATCTAGGTTACCGTTGATTACCTCAAAGGACCCGGTTGCGTTCGCAGCATCATAGAAATCCGACGACACAGTATCCGCATCAGTCGTCTGGCCAGCAACAAAGTTAGGGATAGTGATAATTGCCATTAGGTAGTCAGCCCCCCCGACCGTATGCGCAAAACCGTAAGTCGTCCCTCGCGAAGCCTGACACGGGGGTTTGGCAGGGCATTGATAATATCGTTCCCCGCTACAACAACACGTACCCCATCGATCGCGTGAGTACCGCCGCCCCCAAATTGGACCAAATCATCCTTAGTAATTAGCGCCCGGATGGGAATATCCTGGTATGTACCCTCATTTAGAGGGTCAGGTAAGGTAGGCCGATGTGCCCGTTGTGAGCAAAGGCGTGTGGCCCGATTGAGTGTCCACCAAGTGGCTCCTGCCCCCGGTTGCCTAAACTGCACACTGATGACTGCATCCGATATACCCTGTGCGAGAGAATCGGTTGTTGACGATCGACGGTAGTGTACATTTACCAAAACCAAGATAGCAGCATATTTATCGATCCCATCCATGCCCAACTTAAAGGGCGTCCACGTAAGAGAGAGCTGTGCCCCCGTGCTATCAACAACAATATCCCAGTTCACGAGATCGTTATTCGGTGCTAACGAATCCCACTGTTTCAAGTACAAGTTATCTAAAAAATCTTCTCCCACTACGGTCGTACCCAGGATGTTTGCCACAGAAGGAAGGTGGTCTGCCCGCAATGCACCGGGACGAAGGGCATAGGTCTCTAGTGCATTGACCCCGGCTACACCCGCCTGAAAGGGCGTGTTCAATGAGGCCGCTGTTGTCGCGTCTCCCGGGGCGATGGGGGTATAATTGATCTCGGCCACAACTACCTCAACAACTGAATTACAGTGAGTTCCCGGTGGCTTAACCCAACCTGGGGTTGACCCGTTAGCTGCCGTAACGTCCGAGCAACTACCTTTACCGTGTGGTTGCCCGGGGGGACGACAACCTGTGCTTCTAACACAACGGGGATGTACTTCCCCTCTACTGCCGGTCCATTCGAGGTGTAAGGTGTTGCTGACAGAAGCAGGTCGTTACCCAGGTCTCCCCCCCCAAACAACGACTCATACAGGACGGACCCGTCTAGCTCCAGGGCAAAGTTGTACCCCATGCCCCCATCCATGGTGAGTAGGGCCTGGAAGCTGGCCAAAATCCAGAGAGTTCCCCCCACTGACGTGAAGGACACCTCTAAGGGCAGGGCTAGGCCTGGGCCCGACAAGACTGGGGCCCACTGGTCCGTAAAATCCAAAGGGACATTGGACCCTACTGCTGCCGGCAGGGTGGGGTTCCCCAGAGTCCACGTAGTAGTCGTTGTAAGGCCCGCGTCTGTATGCAGGCGTGTCCCTTGGGCCGAGGCGAACCCGTCTAGGAAATTATGTTCGTTCAGTTCTCCACTCAACTCATCGAAGGGAGCGAGGAAGTTCTCGTTCATGTCCTCTGAGGAGAGTACCTCGGACGAGCGAGGTCGATGTTTCGGAAACTTCCAACTCATGGCGGCATCCTCGACCCACCGGTCTGGTGCTGTACCTCTTCGGCCTCAAAGCCAATGAACTCCCAGCGGCCCGTGCCTCGAATGATCATCCGGAAGACCTCGGCAGAAGGGACGTAGATCTGCACCCGACGCCAATAGGGTCTACGTCGAAGCCACGTCGTGTCCGTCGCATCAAGTACAGCTGTATTCCAGAAAGGGGGAGGATCATCTGTAGGATTCTGGGGAACAGTGTGTGTCTCTGTAATGGTCTCACGCCAGTCCCGCTGGATCTCCACCGTAATGTCAGAAGAACTATGTTCCACCAACCACAGACGAAGTTGGTACATAGTACGGCGTTTTTGACTTGCTACCGCCGACATCCAAGCCGTCTTGATGATTGCTTCCCGGTTTTGAGTCACAGCCGGGTCGTAGCTCTTGACCTCATGGTCGAGCAACCACACGCCGTATGTGGTGCCGTGCTTACCCGCCGCGAGTGTATAGCCTCGGTGATCCTGGGTGGTACACGCGGCAGCAACAGACATGTCTGTGCGAATACGCCAGCCCATACCATCGTACTCATAGCAACGAGAGTTCTCCCGTTCGCCATTCACCGAGACCCAACACCGATAGATCTGGGCCCGACCATCAACCGCAGAGGTAGCTTGGCACGCCCGAGCTTGGTTATGGCTCTTCCAGAACTCTTCTAGCTCCTCACTTATGTACTTGATAGTGGTCCCGTCATACGTGTAGAACCCGTCCCGTGCCTTCCAAATCGACCGCCCATCGGGCAGATTCTGAGCCGAACTAGGCGCATCACAACCAACCGTCTGTGAGAGCGACATCGATCGAAAGCCCTCACCATCGTAATAGGGCTCAATGCGGTACGTTGAAACCTCGGTGTAAGCTAGAAGCCCATTGGGCACAGTAAGGAACCCCGTTATGGCCCCACCCGAGGGGTCTGGGTAGATACCCTCATCCTCCAAGAACGTGCCCCAGCGCCCAATCATGGAAGGATAGATTAGGCCGGGGGCCCCCTCAAAGTTGCCCGTCCAAAGCCGACCGAAGGCCAAGGCCCCCACCTTGAAGTTCCGCACAGGTATGGGGCGCAGGGGGTTCTGGGACAACCAGAAGTCAGGGATGTTGTCGGGGTAGAAGGTCGTGACATTGTCTGGAAGCGTAGCAAACACATCAGCAGATGTGGTCGAGTTCAGTGGAAGCTCAAAAAACTTGGCAGTACCACTGTTAATGGTGTCCTTCGTCCGGTACAAGATCCGCCCCAACGTCCCTGTTGGCCCTAGAGGTACGCCCGTCCACCCAAGCTGCTTCCGCACGCGCTCCAACAAAGTAGGTCCTACTGAATAGGTAGGTGGGGCCCCCCCATCGCTCTCAATCCAAAGGGAGGCTTGTCTTTCAAGACGGACATCGTTGCTTGGTCCCGAGAGCGGGGACAGGTTGCCCCAACGATCTACGAACTGCACACAGCATCGCCAAGAGCCTGGTTCCAACCAGCCCGCCCCACTGTCTTTGAAAATATCGAGGTCGCTGCCCGTAGCATTAGGGTCAAGTACCTTCGACCACTCGGTGTTCGTCCCCGACTGGATAGTGGTACCAATACGCCCATACTTGAACGTCGGGCTCATCTGGGTATCGAAACCAATCAGTCCATCATGGGCGTAGGCTGTGTTGTTGACCCAGCCCTCGGGGGCATCGGTATAACGCCACCCATAGCTCCAAGCTGTAGAGAGCTGCTGGCTGTCTGGTCCGATACCTACCGGAGGGCCAGGAGTCATGCCGTACCCTAGAGGCAGAGCAATCTCCCCATCATAAAAATGGGCCCGGGAGTCCTGCGGGATAATCACAACCCCCGTGGGTGTCGTTACGAACTGGGTTGGATACCGAGGTCGTTGATCATTGGGCATTGCTGCCGTGGTCCCCGGGACGGGTGAGGTACCTGGGGGAGCCATCAGCGGATACCAAGCCGTTGTTCCTACACCCTTGTGTTGCCAGCCCCGAAAAGTCCAGATCTGGTCCAGCGTGTGAAGGAGCAAGATTTCCATCTGCCCCCCATTGATAAGGGCATGGGTAATGCCCTTCATCACATTGCCATAGGTCAGACCAAATTGGGTACTGGGAGTGCCCCCAGACGGAGGTGCCCCGCCCCCGGCTGCGGGTGTATCTGGCACATAAGGGGCTGGCCCTACAACCGACCGTAGTGTTCCTTCGGTAGTAAGGTACATATTCTCGATATGGCTCGCCACATCATCTGGGATAAACATCTTCCCAGACGCGATACGCAAATGATGTGGTCCTACACGGACCCGTCGTCGCGGGTCAGCCATGGCCTACTTCCCGGGCTTGCGGGGCCGACCGATCTTAGGCGAAGCGGGACGCCCTATAAGCTTGAGGGCGTTCGTCTGATCGGTACCCTCCTCGTAGGTCGCCGGCTTGTACCCCAGGAACATAATGACGCCCTTGCGCTTACCGTTTACCTCTTTCACGGAAAGACAGGTGCCTTCCACGTATGAGCCATCCTGACTAACCGATGAATAAACCCCGCCGCCGATCAGCTTGACTGGGAACTTCGTGTCCTTCTCCATTACACTCTCCTATGGAAGCTTGTACCACCGACGCCAGCCGTGCTGCTGGTATCGACCAGGGCGAATTGCAGCTAGTCGCCGCACCCAAGTTCGGGATGCAGGTAGCAAGCTACCATACCGTTTGGTCAGATTCGCCATAGCTCGTTCATACTGCGACCAGGCAGCCGCCGCAAGATCGGATGCTCCCTCTGCTTCTCGGAGAAAAATAATTGCACGGGTGATCAAGACCTCGATGGCTTCCGCGTGAATTAACGGAGCATCCTGATCATCTTTGAGTTCTTGGGGACGACGGATACAACGTAGATCAAGCTCGTACCGATTATCAGGGCTCGGATACAGCCCAATGCCCTGGTAACCATGGATGTCCCTCATACGCCGGGAGTAATCTGGTATGACCTCTCCCCGATCAGCCCAAACCCCGTCATTCAACTCATCGATGTTCAGCTCGGTAAGGAGGTAATAGGCATCGGGGGACTCGATGTTCTGTAGGGGCACTGCTCCATGCACCCGTTGAGTGTTCACTACCGTCCCTAGCACCGAGTAATTAGTGAAATCCGCCGTCAGCCTGCGTCGATAGATACGGATATACCAGCCTGATTGAGGCACATTGCGTCTATCGAAGGCCCCCGTTGTGTGGCGTGTCCCCGTCGTAAAGAACCCCTGCATGTAGTCGATATTGGGAAAAGTCAGCTTCACGCCAGGGGAGGTATATGTGGCATCCCCCACCGTGATTACAACCGTCTTGATTTCCGAAAGAGGCGACGGGGCTGACTCCCACAAGGGCTCCCGCATCCGGTGCGAAGCGTCCGTTGTCGCGCTGTACCCAGGGGTATCAGTATTCTGAACATTCGCCGCATAGCCAGCCCAATAGGCTCCATTGGGATTCCGTAGTTGCATGTCCCGCTTGCCCCAGCAGTACGTGAAGGCATATTGGAACTGTCCCGGAGGCTCTGGTCCATACCACTTCATCACGGTCGCTTCTAGGTCGAACGTCGCAATCGGAGCTACCGTGGGCGCAGGCATCTGCCGATGGGGCCTACGGAACATCGCACGAGGGATTCCGTGGACCACTACAGAGCGTTTATCCGTGAGGGAATAGTCCTCGGCCTCATCCTGACTGATCGTATTCAGAGGCCAGTTCTGGCCTCCCTGGAAGACCCGTGTAGACTTGACTGTGATCACATCGTCGGGGAGGTAGTAAGTGTCCGTGTAGACCCGCCAGTCCGCGAACTCCCCATACCCATACGTAGCGTAGTCCCAGGGCGTCTCCACCGTGATGAAGAAATGGTCTGCCGCACCAAGATCCCCTTGCCAAACCGAACGAATACGATTTCGTACCGTTATGCTCACACCGGCAGCATCCGTAACGGTGATCTCCAGCATCCGACCATCCCAACTACGGTCAGTCTGCCACTGAATGGCGCTCGCAGTTCCCACAGGGAGAGTTGCATAGAGCACCCAAGGGTTGCGGACCGCTGTCGGAAGCGTGTCATTGGCCGGACAAATCTGTAAGGTGTCCGTCACCAACGTCGGAACCACATCCGGTTGGGTCGCGAACTTCAGTATCGACTCGAAGAACAAAAATGGTGCTTCGAGCGATATCTGGTTGTACGCCCGGTTAATGTACCGGTTGACGCGCACAATCGCTTCAGGCGACTGGGTCGGTGCCCAGTCCGCCTGTGCGAAGATTGCGTCCCTGATGCCCTTCAGGTTCACGGGGCTACTCCCTTAGAGGGTTAGCCCTTGCAGTCGAGATAGACCGTGAAGGTGCCTGCGCCTGCCCGACCCGCTAGGGTCTGACCGAATCCTGGGTCGGTTGCACCACCGTGAGAAACACACCCTGCCGTTGACGCATCTACCACGAGGGGTAACGCTGTGGTCGCCCCTGTGGCGTCAGCTAGTGCTGTGGCAATCCCCTTCCGTGCGATGAAGGCATAGCTTCCATCGGGAATGATTGCTTGAGCCACACCGATGACATTCGAGACGGGAGCCGACGTGGCGGCCACCGTTATACGATACATCTCATTGGTGGGGCTTGGGCCTCCTAGGGTACGTGTGCACGCATGGCCCAAAGCGATCGGGGCCCCGCTATTGTTCCCAACATAAATCCAGTGCTTCTCGCCCTGGTTAGCCCGAGTGCCGCTTTGGGTAGCGGGCTCGACCACGATGGTGCCCAGCGGGTGAAGCTGAACGGTTCCTACGGTAGTAAGGCTGTCGCCAAATCCAGACATGAGATCTCCCTACGGAATCGCGCCACCGGTAACGATGAAGTTGGTGCGACGTTGGTTACAATACAGCCCCTGATGGAGCACGATTTCGGTACGCATCATGTCCTGCTCGGGGAGCCGGAATGGTCCACGGACCTCGAAGTTACCCTTGGTCTCCTCGCCGCCATGCCCCACATTGTAGGCGTAGAACGAGCCAGTATTCAAACCGTAGACAAGGCCATCAGCAGCGGGCGTGCCTGCAAGCGACGTAGCGCCAATGTCGATGCTCGACTCCAGGTACATGGTACCAGACATGAACTTGATGCCCTGCCGGATGTTCTTCGGAACATGGTCACCCTCGGTCACCGAGTCCACGCGAACGTAGTCATCAAGGTCATCCAAGAGGTGCATGTAGGTCAGACGATCAGCAAACATCACGTCCACCGGACCCATGGTCTTACCCTGCGTCGAGGCATCGAAGTACGCCGCACGTAGCTGGAAGCGACCGTCCGTGGCAAAGCCACTGCCGATACGAGCATACTGGTTATGCCAACCAACACAACCACCCGCCCCAGAGGACGAGATCACGTTGTGCACGGTAGAGGTCTGGGCGGCAATGGGTTCAGCCAAGAACAAACCACTACGAGCCGTACCTTCAGGGTTGAAGGACACAGATGAGGTGCCCACGCCTACGCTGGTCCCACCAAAGAGGGTGGGGTACGCGCCGACCTGGGCTCCGGTGCCGGTTGCCAACTGAGCACTGATGCGCTCGTGAAAGTCGCCAATGGCATTCTCAGGATAGCTCTGAAGAATGCGAGCGAGGTCCTGCTTACCGTTGGCATAGGCCAGGTCTTTAAGCGGGACATCGAAGTTGTAGATCATACGGCCAGCGAACGTGTTGCCACGGATTCCCTGCTGGGTACGACCTCCCGAGAGAACCTCGGAGCCACCATAGATGGTGTCCACCGAACCAGGACCGCCTTGGACCAAGACGAAGTCTCGGAACGGGCCCTGGAGGGTAGAGCTGTCAATGTTGCCGCGAGTAACAATCGCCTCAAGGAGGGGATGCCAGAGCATGAAAGTCTCGGAGAGACCCTTCATTTGCTCCTGTAGTGCGGTCGCAAATACTTCTGGGCTAATAGCCATGAGTTACTTCCTTTTCTGGGTAGCAAAAGCCTTATCGATGGCAAACTCCCGCATCTCTGCAAAGGTTCGCGGCTTCCGGTTCTCAATCCGATTCGTCTGGTGTGGACGAGCCCCGGGGCGAGCGCCCGAGGTAAGCCTCGCCCCTGGTCTGGGTCGGGGCTCAGACAGAGCCTGTTTCGCCTCGGCCAACTCCAGGGCACGATGTACCGGAGTCCCCTCTTTGACTGCTGCGCGAACGAGCTTGAAGGCTGTGTCCGAAAGGCGGACAGCCCCCACTGCATCTTCGGGTTCCCAGTCTTCGGCGAGAAGAGTATCGAACTTAGTGTTCAGGTCCGCATTCGTAAAAACATCACTATGTTGTCGGATAAACCGGTCATAATGACGTTCGGCTTCCTGCTCCAACACGGAGGCTACGGTATCCTGATAGACCTTGTAACGCTGTTGTTCCGCTAGAAGTGCTGCCTCCCCCGAGGCAATCTTCTGTTCCAGCGATTGGATGTTCTCCAGGTGTGTCTCGATCTGCGTAGACAGCTCATCGGCACGAGAATCCCCAGCGCCACTTAGGAGATTACTATACAGCTCCTGCTGGCTCTGGATCTGCTCTCGCTCGTTGTCCAGGGTCGCATGAAGCCTCTCTCCCCATCCCTGGAACTCGTCGGGCCAGGAAGTATACTTTCCGTCCCACTCATTCCAATTGTAAGAGTCATAGGGCGAGGGTGTGATCTCGCCCTCGACTACGGACGGTGTGGCCTCGGGGGCAGGAGAGGTCGCCCCCGAGACCGGACCATCCGAACTAGAGTTGGCCCCAGAAGAGGTAGTAGTAGGGGCAGGAGTGGCTTCAGGAGCAGGGGCAGCTTCAACCGCTACCGGAGCAGTGCTTACTTCATCAGGAGGCATATAGGCCGTCCTCGTCCATACCCTTCTTGCTCTTTTTCTTGCCCTTCTTCCCGTGTTTATCGAAGGCCTTATCCACAGCACTCATGCGTAGAACTGTGAGGTACGGAGGTTTGGGCCCCACTGGCATCGGAACGTCGGAGCCACCCGCGTCCTCTTCCATCTCTTCTTCCGCGCCTTCAAAATCTGAAGCGTCCCCTTCGCCACCCATAACCTCATCAAAGGGGCCTTCGTCTCCAATGCCTTCCTCCGCTGCTTGACCAGAAGGAGCAAGCTCCCAGCCCAGCTCATCAAGGCGTGTCACGATCGCCTCGGCAGAGTCTAACGCCAAGAGTTCTTGGGCTACGTCCTGGGGGCTATAAGCACTAGGGTCGTCTTTAGGCATTGCACTATCCGTACTGGGTGAAAAATTTTACGTCAAGAACTAGAGCAAAATCATTTTATGGCCCGGCCATCCGGCGTCTTGTTCCACTTCCGGGCCTGCATATCCTCAAGATCACGATAACCAGCTTTCTTCGCCTGCTGTTGAGCATCGGCGCGGACCCTAGCTACCTTGGCTTTCCACTGTTTCGAGTCAGGGGAAAGGATTTGGGCATCCGGGTTCTCTTTCTGATACTGACGCAACTCTGCGGGGCTCTCGAAGCTCCGATCAATCTGTTTGATGGTTAGCGGTTTGCTCGGCATAGGCCCCACAGTACGCACAGGTCGGGGTAGGCGACGGATAGGGCCCTCACACGTCGGACAGATGGCATCGTCGAGGTGGGCTAAGGGGATGATCACATCCTCGAAATAGCCACAGCTCTGGGCCGAATCACAAGCGACATCATAGACTGGCATTACAGTTTCCTCTCCTTCCAATCGCCAGAGCGTCTCACTCCAACGACGGGTTTCCAGGAGCCATCTGCGAACTTGTCGGCGTCCTCGGCTGTAGGGAACCGAACGATGTTCCCCCTCTCCACAGCCGAGTGTGGCTCCTTATCAAAGACATACTGTCCGTCCTGCGCTTGGAGTACAGGATACACATACGTCCCCACATCATCGGCTGCTGTGGCAAGTAGGTGTGTTGAATCGGGATGCTCGGGGTGGGTCTCTTTGGGGTTCAGGCCCTTATCCAGCATCCGTTGAATAAACGGGACGGACTTGTTCTCATCGAGCACCTGTCGGGCAAGCCCCACGTCTGTCGAGTAATCTCGAAGCTCTTTGAGATAGTCCCGAGGCATCTACTTAGCTCCAGGCAGTTGAGGCCTAGGCCCCTTGGCAGACATGGGTACCCCTGGGCCTCCGGGGCCACCCATAGCCGTGGGCGAGATGGGAACATCAGTCCCCTCGGGCAAGGCCCCTGTGGCGATATTGTCCATCCCCGGCATCCCGGGGGGAGCGATTCCACCCCCACCCATCATAGCCGCCATCTCTGGGGGCACGTCCCCTAGCCCCTCTTGGCCAGGTTTGGGCGGCTCCTCGGTCTTGAGAATGTCACCCAACTGGAGCAGTTCCAGAAGCTTCATCATCAGCTTCTCTTGGTTCACGGCTTGGGACTGCATCAGAATTGGCAGATACTTCTCCAGGTTCTTGAGCTGAACGATCCGATGATTCTCCGTTGGGGAGTAAGCCACGGCGTCATAATCGTAGTCGAGTGGCTCCTCACCAACGGGTCGATCCTTTGCCAGGGCCATTGTACGACGAGAAACAACCAAGACCTCCCGACTGTCGGTCAGACGAATGGCCAACTCGGAGTCTTCTGGGAGGAACTCCTCGTAGAGGCCCACGATCTTCTTCCCCGTCTCGGAGCAAACATCGGTCATCTGCTTGATGCGTTTGCCATTACGGGTACGAGTCGCGGTATCCGCCAAAGCAACCTCGGTGGCCACATCGGCAACACCGACGACACCTCGGCTGTACTGTGGGATGCCCAAGATGAACTCAATGATCTGGGTAGACCGATCCCTCATCTTCCCGAAACTAGGATCCAACTGGGGGAGTGGCGTTTGACCAATGATATCCCGTAATGGGGCGTTGTTCTTCGCCTGCAAATGGGCAATCTGTCCCGGCTGGTTCGCATCCTGAATCATGGACATGAACGACTCGGGGTCATCTACCAGAGCAGTATTCAAAAGCAGCACAGGGATGGAGGTGTAGGCGTGCCACAGCTCCAGGGTGTCAATCTCGTTAAGCCGTGCCTGGGCCCCTTCAATGAGGCGAACGTCCGACAGACCTCCGAGGTCGGTCTTGTTGTCGTTGAACGTCAGGATACTGAAGGGATTTCGTACATACTTGAAGGGTAGGTCCGACTCAAACAGGGGCTCATCCACCTCATCGAGTACGTGGAAGTACCGGTCGCCCACGAAATCGTAGACCTCATAGACTGTAATCCACCGATAGTAGGCCTTCGTAGCCTTATCCACAGTCCCCTCATCACGGCTTCGATCTTCAAGCCACTGGGGGTACCCCGACGCCTGCGCGAGCTTCGCCACGGATGGGCGGTAGTGGGCTCCACTGCCGTCACGCTTCCGCTTTGCGCGATTCTTGAACTCATCCTCGGTCAACACCGTGACCTCAATGAGGTAGCGGATGTCCCGCCAACGGGTAGCAGCCTTATCGAAGAACACATGCCGGGGGTCAATAACGAATGTCTCGGGAGTGTTACGATCAAAATTCCAGACCGTCTTCATAAACCCCCGCCCGCAGAGGCTACCATCGGTAGCACAGGCCCATAATCTTTTATGTAGCTTGTTCCTACGGAAACAGTCATTGATGACAGCCTCGCGGAACTTACCTGCGGGACGGAACTTCTCTTGGCGGGCCGTGACGGTGACCTGGGGATTGGTCGGACAGATGTTGGAGATCATCGTATCGATGTAGGCGTAGGGATAGTTCGTCTCCAGATTCGTCTCCGCCTCACGGCCTCGGTCCTCCGGGGCTGCCCCATGCGGAATGTCCTCGTTCGCACTCCAATACTCGGACAAGTACCAAGCCCGGTACTTGTCCCAGTCCTTCAGGTCCTTCTCCCGCTGTCTGCGGTGGGACTTGATGATGCCTGCGATCTGCTCGCCATTCAACGCCATGGGTCTCTCCTAGAGAACTATTGCTTCGGGTAAGTTTGGGCCCGGTAGCCGCCCGACCCGGGGGCATAGTTCTTGTCAGGTTCGGGCTCCGCATTCCACCAATCGGTCAGAGACGCAATAGCTTCCTGAAGACTTGCCCCCGCAGCTTTCATACGTTCGCGACTGTCGCCCCCCCGATATTGGTTCGCTCGGGCCATCGTCCCCGACATACGGTTCGCCCTGGGGCTGGCTTGTCGCTCTCGTGGTGGTACCTGATCTGGCTCCCGAGGCTCAATCACTGTAGGATCGCTCGTAGTTGTAAGAGGCTCCATTTCGACTTGGCCTTTGGGGTCTAGGTGGGACCAATCCTGATAAGGACCATCGGGGGGCGTGGTCTCCAAAGGGGCACCATAATACTGGTCCCAGGTTCGGTCAGCTACAGCTCTGGACGAGAAGGAAAGATCTCCCGAGGGGGCTCCCAGCGGTTCAGTGGCCGCAAACTCGGGGAGCACCGGGTCCTGACCTAGGTGTGGTGTTTCCGGTATGGAAGTACCCTGTGCCGAAGCGGTACTCATGGGCTCGGGGGGGACTACTGCTGGTAGGCCTCCCCCGGGGCTCTCCATACCAGTTTCTCCCGGCGCGGCAGGGGGGGCTGCCCCACTAGTTGCTGCGTCGAGCCCAGCACTAGGCTCCCCACCCGATTTGAAGACCTCCATGATGGCGCTATGCGCCTTAGAGGTCGGGTCATCGAGGATCATCCCCTGGAAGTCCGTGTCCTCCGGGGCCGAGATGATCTTGATGCTCCCATCGGGCATAAGCTCGTACTCATAACGACCGTCATTGGGGTCCGTCAGCACCTGGGAGTCGCCTGGTGCTGGGGCGTCTGGTGCTGGGGCGTCTTCAGCGATGGTATCAAGACTATAATCTTCAGCGGCTTTAAGCCTGTCTAAGCTCCCATCTTCCGCCGTCACCGTGCTGGGTAACTTATCCTCCTGCCCACTATAAAGCTTGGAGCCCCGTTTTGCGTCTCGTGCGGTACGATCTTCCCCCGCCTTAGCTTCTTGTTCCGGGGAGATAAACAGGTCCAGACCTTGTTGTTCCAACGCATCCGAGTACCTAGACTGGGAGTCCCCTTTGCGGCCCCTCGTGGCCCTGGCCTTCGATGAGACCCTCGTTTCCTGTTGCTTTGGCTTGTCCCCTCTCTTGGCCTTTGTCCCTTTCTCTCCCGCCTTCTTGGCCTTCACCTGCTTCCGTTTCGTGGCGGGCAGCGTAGTATGCTTCTTGGCCCCATACTTTTGGTAATCGAGTCCCTCGGGCATCATTTCCTCCTAAATTATCCGGGCCAGTTACGGTTAGCGACGGCATGTGAAGAGTAAGAAAGGGGTTCTTCGGTATCCGAGTTCTTCCTTTCATCAAGTATCTCCCGAATCTTACCCACGTACTCCGACCGCTTTCTGCCCCCCGAGGGTCTCTCGGCGTGGAGTTCGCGGCTCAAGGTTTCTTCAAGGTCCTCGGTGCTCATACTTTTCAGGGCAGATACCCCCTCCCGGGCATCTGGGTCAGACTCATGTTTGTGCTGCTCCATCGCCCATGCAGAGACCTCTTCCGCATCGGGAATACCGTAGGCGTTCTTGGTAAAACCAAGGCTCTCCGAGGGGTCGCCTGTCACTTGGACAGGGTCCTCCCGATCATAGGTCCTGGGAGCTGTACCTGTGACCTGTATGGGTTCCTCCCGGTCATAGGACCTTGGGGCTGTTCCAGTCACTTGGATTGGATCTTCTCGGTCATATGCTCTGGGTGCTGTCCCTGTCACTTGGACAGGGTCCTCCCGATCATAGGTCCTCGGGGCCATTCCGGTCACTTGGACAGGATCTTCAAAATCAACAGTGTCGATAGGAGTACCCGAGAACAAAGCACTGATCGCATCAAACGCAACCCCACTGGTCAGCTTCGTACCCTCATGTCCCGACCCCTTGGGGGCGCGGGTAATTTCGATCGACCCATCAGGGTACTTCTTATAGGCGTAGTCCGGGGCATTGGGATCTGTGATCTCCTCCCCGGGGCGCTCCGGTTTGGGGCCAGGAGTCTCGTCCTCTTTAGCCAACCACTCCTCTGGGTCTTTCTCTGGGACTTGGGCCATCATTTCCTCCGACGGGGGTAAGACGCTCGGCGACGACGCCGATCGTTCTTCTTACTCTTCTCAACTTGATCTAGGTACTTTCGTTGCCTATCGTAAGGCATCTCATGGAAAAGCGGTATCACATTATCCAGAGTCTCTCGCTTATGTCGTGTGGGGGCCCGCCTGGCGAGGGTTACGGCAATCTGGAGGGCCGAGATTTTGTCCCAGTGGTGTCGCTCCCTGCGTCCGCGTCCTGCGCCATCTCGGCGCAAGGCCTCGGAGGTGGCCGTCCTCTCCGTGCTCTTATCGTGACGGTAGCTCGTCAACTGGGCCACCGTGTCTGCGTCGTGGAGAATCAGCTCGTCCTTGAGTGCATCCTGTAGCCAGGAGAGCATCTCGTTTATAGACTTCGACGTAGCCGCAATCCCGGGCTTGTAGGCTTTCTCGTGGTACAGATTCTTGAGCCCGGCGTCCTGAAGCAGCGCGATCACCGCAGCTCCGACCCCGTTGGACTCGACCCCTACCAGAGCGTGGTTGTACCGTTCGGCCACCTGTAGGAGCTTCCGCGTAAACGGAATAGGATCGGTGATAGCCGCATAAACCGCCACCTGTGTCCATTCCCGATCGTAACACTTCAGCACTTGAAAAGCCGCGTGGTCCCGTGCTGCATAGCCAGCCGGGTCTACGCCAATGACGTAGGTGGCCCCTGCTTCCGGGGGCTCGTACTCCATGTAGGGTGGTTGCCATGGAATGAGCTTCCGGGCATGGTGACGCTTGAGCAAGCTCGGATGAATGACACCCCCGGCTGACGCCAACCAACAGGTCACATCATCGAAGGGGTAGTAGACCTTGAACAGGTCTGGGTTCCGACGAATCTTGGGGTCGGTATCCATCATCAGACGGCGGAAAGCAAGGTTCTCTTTCGTTAGTCCCTTGCCCCCGTATAGCTCCATCAACTGTAGCTCTTCCTTGTGCATCTGGGCCCCCGTGGGCCAGGGGCGTTGGTTGAGCTTGCCGTCCCAGAAGGGGAAGAAGGCGTAGAGGTCTCGGCCATGCCCTCTCTGTGCATCACGGCACTTGTCCATCCACCACTCGGCGGACGGGGCATCCATGGGACATGGCGTGCATTCCAGAATCATCAGGGCGTGGTCCCGGTTGATCATGGAAGGGTAGATCAATGAGTATTGCTCTGCCGCACTACGCCAGTATGCAAGCTCGCTGCCATGGAAAAAGTCGGGAGACTGCCCGATACCAACGGCATCACCATCACCCGTGAGGACGCGCATCTTCCCGCCAACCTCATTCTCGAAGGTTAGCTGCCGTACCTCACGGGTGGAAATGGTACCAGTACGAATAATCTCGGGCCACCGTTTGTGGCAGTAGTGCACCCTTTGGTGCAGATACTCGGCGCGCTCTCGATTATCAGCAATGCAGACGGCATCATAGCCGGGACTGTAAGCCGTCTTGACGTAGCCGCATAACTCTGCCGTCAGACTCTTGCCACCCTGCCGGTAGCCGAGTAAGTTGAGCCATTTGACCTGACCGAACTCCGTTCTCGGAGGCTCCGAGACATACCCAACGATGGTCTCTTGGAGCTTATGGGTGATTGCATGGGGGTCATAAAGGCGTGCATCCCCCGAGGCCTGATCAATGAGTTGTCCATAGGCCCGTAGGGAAATGGCGGGGTCGCGTAGCGCCTCGATCCCTTGTTGGGGGGTGTCGCTCACTTCTCATTCGCTTTGAGCAAGATTCGTTCAGGTTCGATAGGCACTGCCTCAACCACGGTGTAGGTTGCCTGAAGCTTAGGGGCCGACTTGGCCACGGTAGCTAGGGCCGACAGAACCTGCTCAATCGCCTTGTCTGGCGAACCGGCGTCCCCTTGCTGGGTGGAGACCATGGTGAAGATCAACTGGGTCCAGCTCTTGATCTCCCGCGATATCTCGGGGGCAATCGTCCCACGGAGTAGGTTGATCATCATGGCTTGCGAGAATGCAATCAACCCCTCGTAATCGGTGACCTTGTGCTTCTCTAGCTCCTTAGCCACGCCCTCGCGTTTGTCCTGTGGAACAAGATTCAACCACTGGGTCCACTCCCCGGCTGGGGGGTTCCGTGGACGACCGACCGACTTCGAGGAAGATTTCTTTGCCATGGGGACACTCTACTGTATTCAGGGGGGAGCCACAAGAAATGGGGGAGTCCGAAACTCCCGGGCCAGAAGGAGCTTCTTCGGAACATCACTCCTAGCATAAGCCCCATAGGCCAACGTGGTCACTACCACCTCCGAGGCCCAAGCTGGTGCGGCAAAGGGGTTCTTCCGTAGAGTAGAGGCCATGATTGTTTGCTCAAAGATATCACTACCCAGACCCTCGGGGATGACCATGTACTTCCAGTCAATAGGGGTACACCAGAGCTTGAACGTGGGGTACTCCAACAGTGTCCGAACCCCTTGGGCAAGTTGGGCATGGACCTGTTTGTCGGAAGTCTGGAGCATCTGTTTGAGGGTAGGGATGTCCACCCCAAAGGTATAGGCCTGAAGTACCGCTATATTATGGTCTGCAAGTAGCCACCTATGTTTTCCCCAATCTATGTTGGCGAAATCCACAGGCTCGGGGATGGGTACTTGCCCAAAGGCGGCAAGGACCGAGTCGGGCCAATCCCTCGGGGCTCGGAAAGACTCGTCCGAGAGGACCCACTCCGCGACAGCGGGGGACCGTTCGATCCAATCCCAGATCGCCTTCTTCGGTCTGCCTTGGGAAAGCTGCATCCAAGGGTAATACTTCCGTCGATGGCACACCGCAGCGAGGTAGAACCCATCCCAGCGTGAGGTCCTCCCGAACCGTAGCTCCTCAATTTCCGAGGGCGCATGGAGTAGTACGTGTAGTAAGCCCGAGGGCTGTAAGGGTACTGGGTCACAGCAAGACCCGGGGCGAAGCACCGGATTACCTTTGGCTGGGATCCGCCTTGATTTCCTACCCATGTTGTCCCACCCCTAATGCCAATTATTTGGATCTATCCGTACTTTCGGGCTACGGTCTGCCCCGTCGAAGACGGACACGAGACGCAAGCCACGCCAACACTTGAGGCTACGCCAGGTACTGCCCACCTTCTCTTTGGCGACAATCTTCTCGTAGCCCCGCTCGCGGACTGCCTTCGAGAAGGACCTTGCCCCGTAGACTTTCTCACCTCGGTCCTCGGCCCACTCCTGGTAGGCTGCGTACAGACTCATCACAGGTAGCCGTCCCTGGTCTTGAGGCGCGGTCCTCTCTTCGAGGAACTCCCCCAGCCAATCCGACTCCTTCCGGTACTTCTCCACAGCGGCCCGTACTTCCTCGGGGGGACACAGGCCTTGCTCGTACCATTGCTTTGCGCCTTCGATGATCCAGTTCAAGATCCCAGGCCCCTCATCGAGGAGCTTCTGCTCAAGCCGGAAGTCCATCTTGTCTTCCGAGATCGTCTGCTCGAAAGGCACGAGGTGGATACGTCGCCAGACCCCATGGTCCGTGCCTCGGATGAGAGGCTTGTGGTTCGTCAAGACACAGAGCTTGTGGGTCGGGTCGAAGTTGAAGAAGTCCTTCCGCATGAACCGGGCCTTGATCTGGTCCGACCCCGTCAACTGCTTGACGAGTCCCTCGTTCAGGACGCTCGACCGGTCCAACTCCGAGACAACTCCAAGCCGTTTCCCCCGTAGGTCCGCGACATGCGTTGGGTGCTGGTCTACATTAGACCGGACCAAGACTGTAGCTGGGACTGGTGAAGCATAGTTTGCACCTAGACACTTCAGCAGCACATTGATGAAGGTGGTCTTGCCATTTGCCCCGTCGCCGACGAAGAAGACAAGGACTTGCTCCTGAACCTCACCTGTAGCGAAGTAGCCCACGAGCCGTTGCATGTAGTCTATCAGAGCTTCGTTACCACTCATCATCCAGTGTACGAACTCTTCCCACTGGGGACACTCTGCCTCCTCTTGGTAAGAGACGTTCGTAAGGCAGGTGATACCATGAGAACGGTCGTGGTCTAGCAGAACCCCAGACCGGAGGTCTATGGCTGTCGTTGGGGTCGAGAGTAGGTGATGGTTCCTGTCGAAGAAGACCCCCTCCGCTCGAAGCTTAGGGTCAACCTTGGCAAGCCCCACCGAGGCCTGCATGGCAGCCTTGGACTCAGCCCTAAGCGCGAACTTCTTGAGGAGGGTGGCCTTGTCGGGGTCATCTGCCTTGGCGGCGTTAGACTCCGCGAAGATGAAGGTCGAGAGGTTAGTGGCCAGATGATATGGCAGGTCGTCATCCTGCTTCCACTGAAGGCCCGTCCAGTAGACCCACTTGTTCCAGTCCCCGACGAATCGGAGGTCTTCCCCGTAGTGGCGGACGAGCCGCTTCGCATTGCCCAAGTCCGTGAGGCCCGGGGACAAGGTTGTGGAAGGGGCTGCGGCAGTGGTTGCCGCAGTGGGATTGCTCCCAAGCTTGCCAAAGCGCTTCTGTAGCTTCCGCCAACCTAATGCTCGGTTCTTGCTATCACGCTCATTGCCTGGGCAGTCCTCATGGTGGCACCCGGCTGCGATACCCCCGGCATGGAGCTGAACGATGTAGGCACTGCCATCGGTGTGGCTCTTGTCCCAGGGACACTCGGAGAAGACCCACTTGCGTCCAAGGTTGGCCCAAGGGATAGGCCCATGGGCAGGAACTTGGTGACGATGGAGCCACATGTCCAACTGCGTAGACTTGGCCTCATCCCGCTTGAGCCCCGACGCTCTGGGCGACATCTTGTGGAGCGCGTGTAGGTTCGACCAGGAGATTGGCCGGGTGTCTCCTGCTCGGAGGATACGGGCTCTCCGGTGAGGCCGACTCTCCGTGTCCTCCCCCTTTCGGGCATGAGTCCCGTACAACCGAATGATCCGTGACGGATTAACCACCGAGGGATCGATAAGAACCCCGCGCTGGGCAAAGCGGAAGTCCAGATAATGTAGGAAGGACTGGATGAGTTTCTGTCTGTCCTTCTTGGGATTCTCATGGCCTTCTGTCTCGGCCTCTTCCTTGAGCCGCCAGAGAAGGTGGAAGCCATTGCCCGAGTCTGCGACCGTAGGGTAGGGCAAACCTTGCTCTTCTGCCCAGAGGACGACATCCTTGAGTACGGCTGCGGCAGACCCCTTCTCCTCACGGGTGGCCGAGATACCCGAGGGCCTGTCTGCGTCGATGTCAACGAACAGGAACTTCCGCTCAACGATGTCCTTGTCTTGCGTCCCTCCTCCCTTCTCGGCCATTCGGACCTTGTTGGAGCAGCGCGCCAGCAAGGCTGGGTTGACAGGGTTCAACGTGACGTAGATGCCCGTAGCCCCTTGCTGGTCTAAGTGGACAGCGTCCCGGGCTAGGGCTGAGAAGTCATCGAAGAACCCCGAGAAGGTAGTTGTTCTTCTGCCTTGTGGTACCCCGAGGGCTCGGAGTTCAAGGACGGCGTTACGCTCAGGGTAGAGCGTAGTGAGGTAGGCCAGGACCTCTTCTGGAGATCCTGGGTCAGGGGGAACCTGCATTATGCGCCTCTGTGGGGGGATGGTGTTCTAGGCTGGGGACCTAGTTGTCAGAGGCGTCTGTTGTATCAGGCTCGGAGGCGCTCAGGAGGTCTACGATGGACGTGCGTGGGATGCGTTTCGAGGTTGTACGTGACCCAATCCCCAAGACGATGACTCGGAGCTTCTTCCTTTCCACGAGGCGGCGAACGGTGCGAGCACTGAGGCCCAAGATCTGGCCAGCGGACTCGAAGGTGTAGAGCAGTGGTGTCTCTGGAAGCATGGACTATCTCCAACTAGGGTGTGGGGACATGGTATCGGAATTGTCCTACCCCGTCAAACAACTTCCTCAACTTTTCTGTTGGGACCCCAACGGACTGGGGGCCGCCGCAGCCTTCACCTGGGGTACAGTTGTGGCTAGGACTGCCAGAGCTTGTCGGACTTCGTCCTCTACCGCTATCGGTAGAAGTCGTCTTCGCTATCGGTAGAAAACGCAAAATGGGCCAACGCTGGACCCTGGGTTATCGAGAGTTTTCTACCGCTACGAGAGTTTTCTACCGATAGGATTTCTATCGGTAGAACGATTATGCCCCTTGCCCCCTGGGCTATGGCCCAAAAGGCCTTTCTACCGCACTTTGTTATGTTTTGTGCTCGTAGAAAAAAAAACACACAGGTGTGTGTGGGGTGTGTGTGAAAGAGTTTGGTTATTATTTATTGATGTCTTATTTTATCGGTAGAAACGGTAGAAAACAACTATAATAGAGTTAGAAAGTAGAATAATCGTTCTACCGTTTTTCTACCGTTCTACCGCTACTATCAAAAAGAGCATTCCTAACGGTAGAAAAAACTACCCCAAAGCAAAGGGTTGACCGTGGGTGACCCATATGCTAAACTATGTTTCCTAGCCTGACTATCTGTGACCTGTTCTGACCAGGGAGGAGTTTTGGAAATTCGATTTTTGGTTAGGGGTCTGGAGGGACTCTACCTCCCTTCGGTCGGCATGTGGGCCCTTGGGGGGGGTGGTTCCTGCGTGGGCGTGCGCGTGACAGGGGGGGTCTTGCCATGTCAATACCGGACCTGAAGTGTCACATGAGGGTTTTAGTGACCTGAACAAGTGTTCACGGGGCTGGCCATTCCTGGGTACTGTACGGGTGTTCACTATTCACTAATGAATGAACGCTCATTCATTATGTGGTGAGGTTGGCATGTCAATAGTGGACATCATGTACCACTTGAGGTCTTGGCATGTCAATACCGGACATCATGCACCGCTTGAACCCCGGCTCGGTACATCTGAACCTTCATTCATTTTTGAAGGAACTTAAAACTCGGGCTGTTATGGTTGACACTCCCTTGACAAACGTGGACTGAATGAACGTTCATTCAGCGAGCGTGTCCACCTTTGTCCAGGCTAGTCCCGAACTGTCCAGGTTATAACTAGTCTTTCACGGACTAGCCGATATAGGGGGGTCGGGATTGTCCAGGTTGTAACTGCATTTGTTGGGCATGATATCGTGTGGGGGAACCCGGGAGACAGAGACAGAGACGGAGACGGAGCGAGTGTCGCGCACGCAAGTGCGGGGCCCCGGCCCTATCGCAAAATCCTCACGAGGTTCGGCGCAATTCAGCGCACACTAGGAGAGAAAATCATGACTACAGCCATCGCAGAACACCAGCGTGCACTGCGCACCCAGTTGGAAACAGCGCGTGCACTTCTCAAGTCCACGCTGCCATGTGAAGACGTGGCTCTGCCCGTCTACCTGGGTTTTGACCGCGACAACGTCATGCAGCAATGTCGACGCCAGCGTCGCCAGCTCGATTCCGACCTCCGCTCGGAAGTCGTACAGCTGACACCCGAAGATGTGGCGAGCGCCATGCGCGAGGTTCTATTAAACGGGGACTGGGGCACAATCCGTCCTGCGACCCGGGACCGGGAAGACGGGCTGTTCATTGGCGTTGACGTGCAAGCCTTCATGGAAGTTGCCGAACGTCGACACAATGACCCCGCAACCCTATCGCGAGTCCAACGGGCTGCCAAGCGTATGGCCATCCAGCTGGATAAAGCCCTGGGGACCCGGAACTCGCGCATCATGCGCGAGGAACTGGCAGACGTGTTGCACGCTGCAGGGCTTGGCACAGCGGGGCTTGACGTGGCCAACTCTTTCGAGTCCGATGAATGGGCAGACTATCGTGACTGATATGTTCCTAGTGTTCGCGAACATCACCGCCGTGTTCGCATTGTGGCTCGTTGGGATGGCAACCGTGCTTATCCCGCTGCTAACCTACTAGAATCAGCAGCGGATATCGCTCCCGGGGCTCTCCCCGGGAGCACACTTGTGCCTCGAATTTGAGGCGTGCTTTTTTGCTTTTTATTTTATCGTGCGCCCTGCTCCCAGGAAAATTCAACCGTGGGAAATGAGCAGAGCACAGAGAATTTGTTTTATTGCGCTCGTTTTGAGCAACAACAACAGAGAGGAAACCATGGGATACCGTAACATTGAAGCACAAAAAGTGTGCTTTATGGCCGAGGTACGTGAGAGCATCCGTACGCGTGGGTACAATCGACGCATGAAAATTGAACGAGCACTGTTAGCGTTCGGTAACTCGGTCGACTGGGACCGGGAGCAGGTCATCGAGTTCTGTTTGGCTGGTGTCAGTGGCTGGCTCGGTCGTGAGGTATTCGAGACAAGCTTCGATGATGGCAGCATGAAGTACATGGCCGAGTGGTACGACGAGGCCGGTCGTTTGGAAGGCGTGTAGCACAACAACAACAGGAGAAACCATGTACTACCCTCGCGCAGAGGACCTCGTACTGAAGTACGGGCTAGAACTATTGGAACTAATCGACGTATCCATGACGGGGGAGGTACGTATCCCCGCTATCGAGAAACTGGTGCTGGCCAAATGGGCTAGCCAAGTAGGGATGTCTATGGTCGGCGCACAACTCGCGCACCGCGCGCGGGTCGATGCAAACCAGACCAAGGAAGAGGCCGAGAAATTGGCCGAGAAGTTGGGATGGTAGTCCTACTCGGAGAGATCGCCGATGCTTCGCCCTACATCCTACTGGGCGCAGCTATCCTCGCATCCTGGCTACGCATAGCTGGGATGTAGGAAACCAGCGCAGCCCTACGGGGCTGCGCTCCCTGATGCGGACCTTTTGTCCGTCCGTTTTTTTTGCAGCTCGTGAGCTACCCACGGATACTTTTCCACCGTGGGAAATGAGACACGATTTTGTTTGGGAGACCTGCCCTCCCTACTTCAACCACAGGCAGGAAAGGAGAGAAACTATGACCATCAAACTAGGGACCCAGTATGACGAGCAGGACGTGCTATCCCGTCTCGGCAATTTACTCCTTCGCACCGATAGCGGCGTGAAAACCACACTCCAGAAGGAATTGTGGCGATTGGACCAGGGGAGGAAACACACCGTGTGGTTCCGTCGCTACAACGACGGTAGTATCGAGGTGTGGATTGATGTCCTCATCAACGGTCGGTGGTGGATGGATAACTTCACCGGGTAGGCCCACCCCTCGTGTACCCCACCCCTTTTGGGTGGGGGCTTTATTGCATTCTGTTTTTTGTGCGCTCATGTAGAGCATATCAACCACAACAGGAGAGAAACATGGTACCGAAATTCCACCTAGACCCGGACCTCATGGTCGTCCCAGAAGAGGGGGCCTGTCCCCTGGACAGCCCCCAGAAGGGAGACAACGTGTCTCCCATGACCATGACGCGAGCCTGCCGACAAGACCCGAAAGAAGAGGTCTCCATGTGGCTGTTCCCCCGACGGGGGGAGCTGAAACCACTACGCCGTCGCTGGGAGCGACGAGCGAGACGCGAGTTGGACCGCCTAGGGGAGCACGATACCCCCCTCCCCAGACGGGGGTTGACAGAGAGAGACTAGCTCCTCTCCCTCTAGTGCAATGAACCCCCCTCCTTTGAGGGGGGTTGTTCTATCGCGCTCATGTAGAGCATTTCAACCACAACAGGAAAGGAGAGTAACCATGGGACCACGAGGTATTCCGAATCTTAGAAAGAAAATTCACCGTTGGTTATGGCTGGACAATGAGAAGGCCGGAATAGAGTGGTGCAACCCATTCACGACGGACGAGGCGCGCGACATGTTGGACCGCATGTCGGACGCGCAGTTCCACGCCGAGGTCCGGCGTGTGAAGTCCACGATGTGGACTCCAGCCATGGAGGAGGAACTGCGCCTCCTCACAGAGGAGCTGGGCCTCCATTCCACCATGGAACCTGTATTCATACAGGACAAACGGTGGGAAGACCCCCACACGGGGGCCGTGGTCTCCACAGGGTTCAAGACGTTTCCCCTGTAGAGAGAAGTGAGACGCTCCCCCCTCCTTTGAGGGGGGCTTTATTGCCTTCTGTTTTCCCTCTCCCCTTGGCCTACCACGAGGGACGAGGGTGAGAGTTCAACCACCGGTAGGAAAAAGGAGAGAGAGAATGGATGTTGTAGAGGAATACTCGGTGCTATCCTGCACTGATTGTGTGATGCTCGTTGCCAACGGCGACGTGCCAGAAGACGACGAGGGTATCGTCGAGAGAATCGAAGCGCACTGGCCCGGTGTGGCCGAGCCGTCAACCTGCAACTCGTTTGGTGCGGTCCACGGTTCCCTTCGCTGGGAACTGTACTCGGGGGACATCGGAGAGAGTGGATTCTACAAGCGACCCTGCGAATGCTGCGGCTCCCGACTTGGCGGTGAGCGGTATCGCCTAACCGCTCTGCTGGTGAGGAGGTGACCTCGTGAGTAGAAACTACCCCGACCAACTCACATGGCAGCTATACCCTACGGCAATCCCACTAGGCACGTACACCCTGGGCGACCGTACCTACGACCTGGGGTGGGTACCACCCATGCCCATGCCACTACGGAGAGCACCAGGATTGATCTCGCCTGCATTCCCCTTTGTAGTGTGGGGACCGGGTGTCCTGGACTACGAGGTAGGGTGGAACATGGGACCCTATGGGTCCATCCACTTCGCCGCCCTGTTGGGGGAGATTGCACGGAGGCTTGAGGCCCTCCTGGAGGACTAGCCTCCCGTAAGAAGTGAGCCCCCTCCCCTCTGGGAGGGGGGCTGTTCTATTGCAATTTGTTTCTCCGCTGGCGATGCCGCCTAGCCAGTGGGGTTCTTTACCTTGGCGGTACACACAACAGGAGAGAGAGATGTCGTTCATCGTGAACATCAACGGGAAGGATCTGGGGGCATACCCCACAGCGAACGGGGCCATGAAAGTCCTGTACGACGCGCAGCAGCGCGGGGACACAGCGTCCATGAGGAAGGCGGATGCCCCAGCTCCCGCTCCCACTGTCCGCGCAGGGGAAGTAAGTCAGGTCGCTGTGGCGCGCATCGAGCGCCACGAGAAGATGCTCATGGACCGGGGCATTGCCTTACCGCCTCCCATCTACGCAGCGGGATCGAAGGTGGTCCAGTGGGGCCACGATAACTTCCGCACGAGTCGGCAGTCCTGGGAGGACATGCCCGAGACTATCGAGGGGCTTCGGTCAGCCTGGGTACAGGTACGGAGGGAGAAGCGCACGGACCACGAGGTGTCGGTACGCGACCTGCGCATGAACAATGACGGCACCCTCGACTTCGGGCAGGGCCGCGTCGGAGTTGAGGTGGCGGGGCTGAAGTCCCTGCTCGGCAGGAATGCCGAGTTGTTCCCCCGGGCAGGGACGTTCATGTCCATGCTGGATCCCGACGTACGGGCCTTGAATTTTAATCGCCAGATTGCGAAGGCAGACAAGAAACGCAGGCTCGTCCTGCGCACACGACGGTCCCCGTCAGGACGGTCAGTGTATGCTGCCGTCTCTAAAAAATACACGGCCTTTGATGCGGACAAGATCATCCACATCTTGGGTGATGCGTTGAAGGATTCTGAGATGAGAGGGGAGGTGACAGTCAACCCGGCTACCACCGACCTCCGGGTCAACGGGATCTACCACTCCGACGAAGTGGTGGACCTTGCCGCTGGTGATGTCTTCAAGATGGGGGTTCAGTTCCGCAGCAACGATGCTGCTGGGGGGTCGATGCAAGCCAAGGCTCTTGCTTGGCGCAACCTGTGCCTGAACTTGATCATCATCGGAACCGGAGAGAAGGAGCTGCTGCGACAGCAGCACAAGGGCTCCGTTACAAATATCCGGGGACTGCTACGCGCTGCCGCAGCCACAGGGGCTAACCTCTTCGCGGACTTCGCAGCAGAGTGGGGCATCCTCCGGGCAACCCCAGCCTCCGATGTCTTCGAGGGCGAGAACATCGAGGACATCATGGTAGAGATGGCACAGTTGAGTGCCATGGATGTCGGCATCCGACGAGACACCCTCGTCGAGATGCTCTTGGCAGGGCACCAACACGAGCCCGGAGACACGTTGGCAGACCTGGCCAACGCTGTCAGTGCAGTCCACCTGCACAATGAGGTGAATAACTGGAGACGGGAGCAATTCGAGGAAGCAGCAGGGCTGTTGGTTCCCGTGCTTGCCTCTCGTGTGACCCCAGCGGAAGCCTAAGAACAGAGAGGCACCGTCCTCTCAATGATTAGTCCTAGATGTCCACACCCAGAGGAGGTGTGGGCATTTGGTCTGTTCATTGGGAACAGAGTTGAGACAACAGAAGGAGAGACCATGAGAATCGTCCACGGTATCAGCCCCAACTACGTCCCCCACTGGAGACGCGCAGAATGCGTGCGAGAGCACATTCAAAACGGAGCGGATGAGCAAATCACAGGAGGGTTCGCCCTCACTGTGACCTACAGCGCACGTACAAACACCCTCACCATCCACAACAAGGGGGCGGAGATGGCTCGCTGTGCCCTTATGATGGGTGGAGGAAAGAAGGCAGGGAACGCCCTAGCCATCGGTGAGAACGGAGAGGGATGGAAGCTGGCCAACCTAGCTGCGCATCGGGAGGACCTGAAGGTTCACACCGACACAGGTGGGGAGCGGTGGCGCTCCACCGTCGAGTACGACGAAGGGTTCGGAGGGGAGACCCTCGTAACCCGCATCCGAAAGCTCGGTGGCACCAGTGATGGTGTCAGTGTAGTGATTCAGGGGATCACTCCCGAGGAGTGGGAGGAGATGGTAGGACACTACCGTTTCCTAAAGGAGGTGTCCTCCTCACGGGGGACCACCACGTACAAGTATCACCCGACAGGGGGGAGCTACCGAGGGTCCATCATTCAAGACGGGAACCCGGGCGAGCTGTTCGTCAAGGGTATTTTCGTCACCACCCTGAAGGGGAACTGGGCGTTCGCCTATGACCTCAAGCAGGTGGAGCTGAACCGGGACCGAGACATTCCTGACATGTGGGATGTCGAGTACCAGGTCCGCCTCCTCATCGCAGAGGAGAGCGCAGACCTTGACTGTATGGCACTGGCCAAGGGTGACACCAAGGAGGCGGGGCTCCTGGCAGAAACCCACTGCTACACCAACAGCTTCCACCGAGAGGTGGTGGCCGC
>Ga0098052_1000289_pt1 | contig 31404 bp, 47 predicted proteins | sample 15_taG_FD_81591 | JGI IMG/M metagenome (GOLD analysis project Ga0098052, IMG submission 81591) | Marine viral communities from the Subarctic Pacific Ocean - 15_ETSP_OMZ_AT15312 metaG | ecosystem: Environmental > Aquatic > Marine > Oceanic | place: Pacific Ocean | collected 2015-01-18
GATAGTGAGGGGTATGATTTATGTGCGTCACAATATGATTTAACTCTATTCGGGTGGGAATTATTCAAAGGCAACACTATGATTGATGAAGGGTTTGCTTTCAAAACCCGACCCGAAGCATGGGAAGCCGCAGTTAAAAAGTTAAACGAAATACTGAACGAGAAATGAAACGATACCAGATAAGACGATGGGATAAACGGAACACCATGAGGTTCTGGAGGGTAGCAATTCCGTTTATGGTGTCTGCGGTAGTTATTATCACAGGCATAGTGCTATCAGTTATTTATTCCAATTGATTACATTTGACACATGGGGGCAGCAAAACCAGACTTTAAACTGGGCAAGATCGAGGTAGTTAAAATCAGCGACCTAAAGATCAATCCAGAGAATCCGCGATTCATACGGGACGAAAAATTCAAACAGCTAAAAGAAAGGCTCAAAAGCCATCCGGAACACTTAGGACAGAGACCAATCATAGTGGACTCTGATTTGATGATCTTAGGTGGCAATATGAGGTATCGGGCAGCCAAAGATCTTGGATGGATAGAGATACCCATCTCCAGAGCAGAGAACTGGAAACCAGAGGATCTAAAAGAGTTCATCATAACGGACAATCTTGGATTTGGTGAATGGGATTATGATCTCCTGTACAATGAATGGGATGCTGACTATCTGGAGGGCATAGGAATGGATCTGCCTCACTCGGCTGATGACAGGGAGGAGATGGGCAACCCAGAGAATGAGCAATCTGAAAAACCTTTCGCAACAGAATTGGATCAGGAGAGCAACTATATAGTTTTGAAGTTCACAAAGGATATAGATTGGATTCAAGCAAAGACTCTTTTTGGTATTAAAACAGAAACAGCCAAAAGACCCAATGGCAAAGCATGGAGTTCTGGTGTTGGCAGAGTGATTGAGGGAGTGGAAGCAATCCGCAAATTGCAGAAATGAAAATAGCCTACTTTTCTCCATCTTACAAACGACCAGAGGGAACAACTACCCAGAAGATATTTCCGGTTTTCGATATGTTGGTGCATGAGGATGAGGTTGAGGAATATAAGAGCAACGGGATCAGATGTATATCATTACCCAATGAAATAAAAGGAAACATCGCAAGAGTAAAGAACTACATTCTGGATAAGTATCTGGATGATTATGATTGCATCCTCATGGCTGATGATGATATAAGCAAAGTGGTTAGGTGGCAGGGTGGTGAAACACTGGAGTACAACAATAATGAGTTGCAGGAGTTCACTGAGCAATCTACAATGATGTGTCTGGAGTGGGGGTTCAAAATGTGGGGAGTGAATCCATTGAGTGACAAAGGATCATATAGAGAGTACACGCCATTCTCAACGAAAAACTATATGAGCAGTAGCTTTATCGCCCATGTGAAAGGATCGGAGGTACGATATGATGAGAACTTCCCACTAAAGGAGGATTATGATATTGTCCTGCAACACTGTTTGAAATATGGAGGCTGTCTGCGGTTTAATATGGTGAACTTTTATGCAAAGCAATCAGAGCAGGAGGGAGGTTGCGCCACTTATCGTAACTTAGACAGAGAGAAGCAGCAGTTTTTTGCATTGCAAAAGAAATGGGGCAAGGATGTGATAGTGAGAGATACGGGCAGCAAGAGATCATTCGACTATAATCCTGTTCTAAAAGTTCCACTAAAAGGAGTTTAGCTATGACTAAAGTTTTCCGAAAATCCGAACTAAAAAAAGCAATCAATGGTTCTGGAGGTTATATGAGTCAGATTGCAAGGCAGCTAAATTGTGATTGGCATACAGCTAAAAAGTATATTGATCAGGATGAGGAGTTGGTAAGGTTGGTGCATGATGAGGATGAGAAACTGAATGACCTGACAGAGATGAAATTGATAGATAATATCAAAGGAGGGGACACCACAGCCATTATATTCCGGTTGAAAACGAAAGCAAAGGCGAGGGGATATATTGAGACAAGGGAATTGAAAGTTGAAACACCTATCTTCAAAGGATTGGATCTGGATAATGAGGAGAAATGATCAATGCTGCAAAAAACGACAGCACAAAAGAAGATCTCCAAACTCCGGAAACGTTTCAGAATAGTACAGGGAGGCACATCAGCCAGTAAAACATTTTCCATCATTCCAATGCTGATCCATTATGCGATCAGCACACCAAGATCAGAGATCTCTATTGTGTCAGAAACCTACCCACATTTAAGGCGTGGGGCATTTCGCGATTTCCAAAAAATCATGGTCTGGAGTGGGAATTGGAATGATAAGAACATGAACCGGTCAACGATGATCTATACATTTGGCAATGGATCATATATTGAATTTTTTAGCGCAGATGACCCTGCCAAAATAATGGGGGCGAGGAGAGATGTCCTGTTCATAAATGAGTGCAACAGATTACCTTTTGAGACATTCAATCAACTGGCGGTACGGACGAGAAAATTCATCTATCTGGATTACAACCCTACGAGTGAATTCTGGGTGCATGAGGAGTTGAAGGATGACGAGGATGCAGGATTCATTGTATTGACCTACAAAGACAATGAGGCTCTGGAGGAGTCATTGGTCAAAGAGATAGAGAAAGCAAAGGAGAGGGCAAAAACGAGCAAATATTGGGAGAATTGGTGGAGGGTGTTTGGTCTGGGTATAGTTGGAGAGATTGATGGGTTGCTGTTTACGAATTGGAAGCAGATCGATAAGATTCCAGAGGAGGCAAAGCTGTTGGGATATGGGATGGATTTTGGATATGTCAAAGATCCTACGACAATCACAATGGTTTACAAGTGGAATGGTAAGCACCTATACGATGAGATTTGTTACGAGACAGGATTGGGGGCAAAGGATATAGTGGAGAGATTGAAAAGAGGGAACGTAAGCAAGGCAGCGTTGGGGGTTGCGGATAGTTCTGATCAACGGTTGATCGATGATCTGAACAAGAACTTCGGTTATAATATACAACCCTGCAAAAAAGGGCAGGGATCAGTGATGTATGGCGTGAAGTTGTTACAGGAGGAGGAGTTCATGGTGACGAAAAATAGCATCAATTTCATTGAGGAGTTGAGGAACTATTGTGAAGACACAGACAAATATGGAAAACCAACAGGGCAGCCGATTGATGCGTACAATCATTGCATCGATGGAATCCGATACTTTGAAACGCTAAAAAGGCTCAAATATTCTGGACGAAAAAGGATCAGAACCTACGGCTAAATTGCTACATTTGGTTTGATGTTTCATTTCACTCTGGACATTGGGGGCAAGTCAGAGGAGATCGCGATACCAAATTCATGGGGCGATCTTAATTGGATCACTTACATAGAGATTGAAAAGGTAATTGCTGCGGAGGGATCGGAGGATCTCGAATTTTTAGAGGTGCTAACGGGTATCTCAAAGGATGTCATCAGCAGGATGATTCCAGAGCATTACAATCTACTGATCGGCTTAGCATCATTCTACAAAGACCCGTTATCCATTGAAAGGATTCCGGACAACATCAAACAGATAGACATAGGGCAGGAAACGTGGGAGAAATTGATCCATGCGCAGGATGAGTTCAAAAAGGTATCTAAACAGGGAGGCGTAGATTTGGAGGCATTACGGGGCATTGTATTGATTTATACAGATGAGGATCTGGAGGAGATGGAGTTGATGTTGGCAAGAGGATATGCGGATCACTTTTTTGCACAATTCGTGAAGTGGTCTGAGGATTTCCGGAGTTTGGGGGATGAGCCGGACGATAATGAGATAGCGGCAGGAATAGATCGCATACAAAACTTTGGATGGTTTGCTACCTTAGACACATTGAGCAAAGGCGATCCATTGAAGTATGATGCTATGCTGCAATTACCTGCAATCTCCATATATAGAAAGCAGCAATTAGATAAAGAGTTGCGAGAGTATGGGGAGAGATTACAAGACTATGAGGAGTTCACAAATAAAAATGAGGAAACATGAGAGACATAATTGATACAGTGATAAATAAAGGAGGGAGAGTGATCCGGAAATGGACAGGCAACCTAAAGATCTCGGATGTTCTGGACATCAGACCATTGTACAGAGTGAAAGGCTATGGTGACATCCATATACCTATCACTAAAATCCAGAGGGGAGGGAATGTCCGGATGAGGAATTGGCATACAGGCAAAGTGATCAATACGCATTACAGCAATTTGACCTCTTTAGGGCGCACTATTTTTCACAAAGAGGATGGAACTTACATACATTTGTTGGATGGTTTTGATAACCTACTTGCTAAATATGGAGAGAGAGAGGTGAGTGAGGGGGAGGTTGAGTTGGGAGATGTATGCCCAGACTATCATCCTCTGGAATTTAAAGAGTACCATTTGAAAAGGGTTGTCAGTTGGTACAACCAAGTGATAAGAAAAGCAAACGAGGCTAAGGATCAGAGCAAAAAATGACCTTTCAAGAAATCATAAACATGATAAGGACAACGGCTGAGACCGTTAACCCAACAGGATCATTTATTCATGGGAGGAATTCAGATGCAGCGAATACTCCGGAGAAAGCATACCCACGCATTCATCTTTACCCATTCAAAAGGAAAAGGGCAAAAAATAACATTCATCATAGGACAAGTGATTTATTGATTGCATTTGTGAAGCAAGACAGTGGGGATAATGATGTGGAGGAGAGAGAGGAGATCATCGCGGAGATGGATGTGCTTTGTGGCGCATTCCTTGAAAGTCTGGAGGATGTATATGATACAGCAATACAATTCGATGATATTACAGAAGAACCACAATATAACATATTGGAGGGAGTCTCTGGATATGCTTTGCAGTTACGGATCATAACTATCAACGGATGCTGACACCAAGCGAGGAAATGGTGTTAAGATCCTTTGCTGAAAAGATGATGGCGAAGATGCAGGAGGCGGTTAGGTCAAAGCCTGTGACAAAGCATGGCGCAGTGAATTCCTCTGGGAATCTGGCTGATAGTTTTGAGATAAAGATGACAAGTACGGGATTCCAGATACTTGCAAACCACTACATCTACTATCTGTTATATGGGCGCAAAAATGGTAAAGCACCACCAATAAGTGCAATACGATCATGGATTGAGGAGAAAGGCATCCAGAGTGAGTTACCGATTGATAGTCTGGCATTCCTGATTGCGAGAAAAATAGCAAAGAAAGGGACGACCATATATCAGACATACGGTGGTAGCAATTCCGGTCTGTTGGAGGATGCGATGGGAGAGGATGACATTGATGGATTAGTGGATGAACTTGGAGACTCTGTGCAGATGCTAATATCTTCACAAATAATGGACATCTTTGAAACATCTGGATTAGCAGTACAATAATGATATGGCATTAATAGATCCGAATTTATGGAATAGCATACACAGACCGGTGATCTACCGGTACACCTTTACCTCTTGGGCATTTGCTGTTGTGAATGATGATGGCACTGGACAGGCAGAGGTGGTGGTCGGATTGGCATGGGTATTATTCCAAGCAGGATCGCAAGTATATATACCAAGTGGAATATATGCAGGCAATTGGGTGATAGAATCCACAGATACAAACGTGATAGTGTTGAACAGATCCTACATAGGCACAGATAGTGGAACGGTACGACAGATAACGACCATGAGTGCCGAACTCTGGGCAGGGTATCAGTCCACACATGAGGGATATGTGGATCACCCTTGGCGAAAAATAGCTGACTTCACTGGAGTGCCGAACATGGATGGGGAGATTGAGATGGACGTCTCCGGCTATTTGCGATCAATGTTCAAAGAGATACAACCACCCAGAATAGGTCACGACTTTACGATGTCTGTGCCTTTCCGGTTGGTGGCAGAAGACCCTATCACAGGATCACCATTGCCGCAGACAGATAGGTATGGATTGAATGGGACATTTGATCAGGTAGCGTTACAGAGCTATGATGACTATCACAAGGTTTTGAATGCCAGAGAGCCGATTCATTTTGTTGATGGGGTTTGTGTTTATTCGATGATATGGCAAGATACCACACAGCATGGAGAGCATATCTTTAATGTACTTGGTATCAATGGAGATGGCAGTCCGGGCGGATTAGGGTTTGATGCAATAGGAACGACATTTACAGTGGGATGAGTTTAAACAGATTTTACAAGGTGTTTGAGATGGGATTCATTCCAGATGAGTTGGAGGAATTCGATCTGACACATCATTACGAATATACAGGAACACTTCCGGCATGGTTCAACAAGCACGCATTGGGTTTGTTATTTCCTGATAAATACTACCCTACATTTGACTTCCTACCTCCAGAAGGAACAAGTGGCACGTTTACATTTGGGGTTAAGAAATATCTATTTAACACAGGAACATTGGTTGATACGGGGATCATTACGATCAATGTGCAGGAGTTTGTGGCAGATCCTTATGTGATAGATTTTTGCAACTCGGGAACACTTGTCTGGATAGACCCCTCCGGAGGTTGGGAGAGTTATACCTTTTTTGGCAAACAACAGGCATTCCAAGATGGAGGCAGTGGGATCTCGTTTATTAATGGGGATGGTGAAAAGAGATGGCAGAGCAGAGATGGAGTTCATCAGGGAGTGATGCAATCAACAGGAAATATCAACAGGACACATTCTGATTTTATTGCTGACCTATTCAAGTCGGTGCAAGTGTATTTGATGCAGGGGGGGAATGTATTTGTGCCGATCATTATTGACCCAAATACGTTCCGAAAACCAAAGAGCAGATTACCATTTGCAAGATACGAGTTTGAATTCCGGTATGCTGTGGAGGATGTGATCCAAACGCAGTAAGGATGCCGAACACACAGCTATTCATAGATTATACGGAATGCGAGTTACGTGGTACGGAGACTGTGGCACTATCTTATGCTGTTAATCGGTTGACAGATATACAAAGCAGGCAGGGTGTTTACTCAAACACATTCAGCCTACCAAGCACAACGATCAATAGAAACATCTTCGGATTGCCAACTCAATTGAATATGATTGATGAAAGGCGATGGGAGAGGTTGGTCTGTTGGATCAAACAGGATGGCATAGTGGTTGTCTATGGGTTTGCACAATTACAGACTTGTACAAACAAAGAGTTGTCTATTGTCGTCAAGGCACAGAACAGTGAATTTATTGATGACATCAGGGACAAACAGTTGTCAGATCTTGACCTCTCTGACTTGGATCATATTGTGAACTTAGCCAACGTGGAGGCGAATAGATTCAATGACTATACATCGGATTATGTTTATCCGGATATTGATTACAATCTATTGAGGGGAGTTACGGGCGATGTGCCGTATTGGTTTCTGTTTCCTGCGGTATTTGCTCGGAGGGTATTGATTCAAATAGTGGAGGATGCAGGATATACGTTGCAGGGAGATATTCTGGATGATGCCACATTGAAAAGGATGATCATACCATTTTCACGTAGTTTCCTACGGGTGGCAGAGGGGTATGTGATAGATAACCAATTTTTCGCGAATATGATTGCGGAGACATTATCTCTACCATTTCCATCCACAGCATCAATCAATGCAGCAGGGTTTGACACAACAACGGCAGGGTATTATGATAACTCTGGCTATTTTACGGATGGTGTCTGGGGATCATTCACACCAAATGCGTTCTATCAACCTACCGAGATAATTAACCAGACACTGAGATTCTCATGCAATTTTACTGTGTCTGGATGGGGGGCAAATACAACTCTATCCATTAAGATAAAAGGAGTTACGGCAACTGTACCTCCAGAGACAACCGGAGAGTATATCCATGAGGATAATGGAGATGCTGATGGCTATTTCTCCATCGACATCTATGTGGAACAGGGGGACATTCCTGCATCATCAAACTACATAGAGGTATTGCTTGGCAATGATGTATATGATGCAGGCTATACTGTACAAATGCACAGTGGAGTTTTCTGGAATGAGGTAAATGAGCAATACTATGATTTGAATCCGTTGGATATGGCAGCGAATCTTCCAGATATGTTGCAGAGTGATTACTTGAAGTACATAGTAAATCTCTTTAGCTTATTGATGGTAACGGATAAGCAGGCAGGCACATTGACCTTACATTACTTTGATGACGTTCCAACAAACCCTCCAATAGATTGGAGTGGTAAAATTGATCTGACAGAAGATCCAACATTCACCCCAAATTACGGAGATTACTCATTGGAGAACGTGATCACTTATGATAATAATGAGGATGATGAAGGATTGAAAAACGACACAACTTATGCGGAACATACAATAGTGAAGGATGTAGCACCAAAGGGTGCAAAGGTGATGTATGTTGCGCCATTTTCAGCAAGCAAATCTGTTGCTGAGAATCCAAATCTTATGTTCATCCATGTATCAGACTCAGCGAATAGGAGGACACATACAATGACAATGACATTGAATCTGGGGATCATGTATGCGGTAGTTTCCTCCACCACAAAAATGAGTTCCGGAGATCCTGTGATCTTTAGAGGATTATCACACGCCACAACGCAGGATGGGGTTCTATTGGATGGCAAGAAAGGGGTGACGATTGATGAGATCATAAGTGATACGGAGTTTACGATCGGAGGGGTTGTCTTGAATATTTCAACCTCTGGAGATGTGATCCATATTGATAGCGAGACAACGAATGATCCATCACCACGAATTGCAATGCATGATGTGATTGATGGTGCAGCAGTTGGAACTATTCAATTGATAGGAGGATCTACGGTCACACAGGCGAGTAGAGTAACCTTTACGGAGTTGGAGTGGGAGGAGGCTGTGGATAGGAGTTGGAGTGTGTTGGAGGCGATCATCCAATCACCGCAACAAGTTTCCTGTTTGATGAGGTTATCTCCATCGGATGTGAACCAGTTGGATTTTACGCAGCCTATCTGGGTTGATCATTTTGGTTGCTATTTTTATATCTCCTTTGTCGAGCAATATAAAGTGGATGAAGTAGATAGCACGATGGTTGAATTAATTAAATTACCGTAATGGCAGGAGAGGAGAAAAAGGTCGTAATTGATATTGACATCAAAGCGGAGGACATTCTGGCGGCTAAGGATGCAATGGACAAAGCAACGGATTCAATGGCTGAATACCGTAGCGAAGCAGATAAGTTGAAAGGAGAGCAGAAGCAACTCAATACCCAATTAAAGGAGGGAGAGTTGACGATGGAGGAATATAGAGCAGAGCAGGCAAAGATCACTCTCCAACAAAAAGAGGTGTCTAAAAATCTACGGGAATCATCCAAAAGCTTTGCAGACAACAAGCGGATAATAGATGCAACGAAGGGTTCTAATGAGCAGCTAAGGGCGAGGCTTTCAGTCCTAACGAAGCAGTACAACGGTTTGTCCAAAGAGCAGAGAGAAAACAGTGCAGAGGGCAAGAAAATGGGTAGCACCATGAAATCTCTGACCGATAAGCTAAAAGAGAATGAGAGTGCGGTGGGAGATAACCGGAGGAATGTGGGGAACTATCAGGAGGCGATTGAGAATGCTCTTGGATCGGTTAATGTAATGGGCGTGAATGTTGGAGGGTTGGTCAAGCAATTGAAAACGCAAAAAGAAATCCTGCAAAAGATGGTTGTCGCGCAGAAGGCGAGCAATGTGGCGACAGGCGTAGGGACAAAGGCTATGCGAATTTTCAAGATAGCATTGGCATCAACGGGGATCGGGTTACTTATTGTTGCATTGGGCAGTTTGGTTTCCTTTTTCACACAGACAAAGCGAGGTGTTGAATTGATGGATCAGGCATTGGCAGGGATCAGGGCAACGGTGTCTGTTCTGGTTGATCGGTTGAGTATGTTGGGAGAGGCATTGGTTAAAGTATTCGGGGGAGACTTTGAAGGTGCAGCAGAACAGGCAAAGAGTGCAGTGAGTGGAGTGACAGAGGAGATAGTGAAGGAAACGAAAGCGGCTGCGGATCTAGAGAAACAAATGCAGAAATTGACAGATGCAGAGAGAGCGTTGACTGTTGAGAGAGCCAATTCCAGAGCAGAGATCAAACGGCTGAATCTGATCGCAGAGGACACTACGAAGTCATTAAAAGAGAGAGAGGAGGCGGCACAGTCAGCGATTGACATAGAAAAAAGGCTGATGGCAGAATCCATTCGACTCGCACAGGAACGGGTTGATATTATTACAAAGCAGAATGAGCAAGGCGAAAGACTGAGAGAGGATCTGGACAAGCAGGCAGAGGCAGAGAAGGTGTTGGCAGACATAAAGATGGAGAGTCTGGAGATGCAGACAACCTTGAATAATAAGCTAAATACTATCCGGCAACAGGAACACGCCAAACACAAAAAGATCCAAGACGAGAAACTGAAAGCAACGGAAAAGGAGAGAAAGGCAGAGGAGAAATTGGAAAAGGAACGGAAAAAACGCAGGGAGGAGTTCCGGTTGGAGAGTCTGGAGGAGATAGAGAGAGAGAAAGCGAAAGCGATAAAAAAGGCGAAGATCTGGAGAGAGAGTGGAGTGGATGAGGAAAAGGTGAATGCGTTTCTAAGCAAGAAGCTGATAGAAATAGACCGAGATGAGAGAAAGGCGAGGATTGATGAGAAGCTAAAATTCTATGACGAGGAGGCAGAATTGGCGCAGCAGAAAGCCATCCAGAATATCGAGGATGAGGAGGTAAGAACTCTGACATTAGCGGAGATAGAGCGAAGCAGATTAGAGGCAAGGGCGCAGTTATTGGATCTGGAGGCGATGCAGTATCAATCCAACAAGGATGCGTTAGGCGTTATTGATGAGGAATTCCAGAGGGAGATGCTGTTGCAGAAGGAGGTGGCAGATGCCGAGTTGGTGGCGTTGGATAGAGAGAAAACAGATGCGCTGATTGAACACACAGGAGAGGTCAAAGCGGAACAGATGGCTGCGTTACAGGCATCGGGGAATTTGGTTGGAGATATACTTGGAGGGATCAAAGGGATGATGGATGACAACATCGCCCGTATGACAGAACAAGCGAAAGCAGCAGGAAAAACAGAGGAGGAGAACGCCCAGATAACAAAGAAAGCCAGAAAGGAGGCTCACCAAATGGAGATAGCTATGGCTATTGTCCAGACATTGCAAGCGGCTATTTCAGCGTACAGCGCAGGATCAGCAGTACCTATTGTTGGTGTGGCATTAGGACCGATTGCAGCAGCCGCAGCGATGGCGTTTGGATTTGCTCAGGTAGCACAGATGAGTAAGCAGAAATTTGCAAAGGGTGGTGTGTTGAAAGGTCGGACACATGGACAGGGAGGCATACCTATTTCTGTCAATGGGAGAGGAGGATATGAGGCAGAACACAATGAGATAGTGCTAACAAAGGGCGTGTACCAGAATCCAAGACTGAGGAGGGCGGCAAGCGATCTGAATGTGTTGGGTGGTGGGCGCAGTTTATTGAGTTCAGAGAGTACGGGACACTTTGCCGCAGGGGGGGTTCTAAACCAGAACAGTACCTTTACAGCAAGACAACATTCCTCTGGGATGGGATTAACGAGGAGAGATATTACTGATGCAATGGGAGAGGCTGTGAGGCAGATGCCTCCTCCACAAGTGAGTGTTGGGGAGATTGAGAGAGTATCAGCGAGGAAACAAAAAGTGCAAGTAACATCCGAAATATAATGGCAACAACGATCTACACAGGGCAATCAGAATTAGTAACAGTCACGCATAATGATGTGAATGATGTAGCAATACCACACGCAAGCATAGAGGATGTGAGGTATATTCTGGAGGATGAGAGAGGAAATGTACTATTGAAGTTCCGGAAAACATCGCCATCAGATTGGGATGAAGTCACGACAGAGGCAGGAGATGGGGTGTTCAGTTTTGAGGTACAGGAAAAGCACAGCAAGGTATGGACAAAGGGCAAAGTTTATTTGGTGTGGCAAGTGAAACTGACTGATGCCGATTTTGTAGATGGCTACAAGCCTATGGGCAAAGTCCATTTGTTTAATGTGGAGGAGGTGAAATACGCAGGCTTCTGATCATGTCGAGCATTACAATAACACTGGAGTCACGACCATCAATTGATGTAACCTTAGCAGCACAGACAACAGTTGATATAACAGCAACGCAGTGTACCGTATCAGCAGGAGATGCTACGGTGGAAAACCAAGCAGCAGATTACTCTGAGACAGTAGCCGCAGGAGGCACACATACGCTGCCTTTCATGAAGGTCAAGCAATCAGATGGGTCAACGGTAAACAACGTAGATTACAAACAGGCAATTGATGGGTTTGCATTTGAAGCTGATATTTGTCCGACTCCTGCGGATGCGACAGTCGAGAATCAGGCAGCAGATTATTCTGAAACGGTAGCATCTGGAGGTACACACACTTTACCTTTTATGAAGGTTAAGCAGTCCGATGGATCTACGGTGACCAATGTAGATTATAAGCAGGCGGCAGATGGATTCGCATTTGAAGCTGATCTTTGTGGCGCAGGAGGGTTAATTGTTTCTGTTGGTTTGTCTGACACCACACCAAACTTTGGTGATTCCGTTACCATTACAATCACAAGTTCCGGAACACCTACGAGTTATCGCTTTTGGTTGCCTGTTCCGGATGGTTATCAGTTAATAACACAAGCATCAAATACCTATGTTTGGACAGTTGGTGCGGTTGGTTCTGTGACCGTACATGGAGGCGCAAATGAAGCAACAGCAACAGGCTATTCAATAGCAGGCGTATCAGCAACGGTAACAGGCTATCTTCTGGATGGTCTGATAAATGAACCGAACAAAGCGACAAGTTTCCGATTACTTACAACGGCTTATGCAGCATTGCCTATTGTGAATATCCGGAGGAGTTCGGACAACGCAACGGCTGATTTCACAGCAGCCGAGATAACCGATGGAACACTAACGACATGGACAGGGGCAAATGATGGTCTGGTAACACGTAGATATGATCAGGCAGCATTAGGGCATGATGACTTCCAGACAACAGCCGCATATCAACCTAAATTAGTCAGTGCAGGAACGTTGATAACAGACTCAAATGGCAATCCGGTTGGAGAGATAGTCAGTACCACACAGGCAATGAGGTTCTATGCGTTCGCACAGGGCGAGGCAGGGACAGTTTACGCAAGCTACAAGCCATTGGGAGGGGCACATGCAGGGAGGTACTATTACGTAGTTTCCAAAGATGCAAACCCACGTATTGGAATGAGTGATGACAATGAGACATCGACACTGGCGACCTCAACAAGTTCCGGAACTCCCACAACAAAGGTCAATGGATCAGAGATCTCTCCAGAACAGGCAGGGGCAATGGGTACGGCAACACTGAACAATGAGTGTATTGTCACTATAAAAGACATCGATTGGTCGGGACATATTCAATGGATCAGTGCAATTCCGGAGATCTTTGAGTGGTGTGATGTTGGTAGCAACATTGGAGACATGATACTTTATATCAATACCGGAACAGAACAACAAGCCTATATTGAGGCAGAAATGAATGCTTACTATGGCTATTACTAAAAAATTACACTTTGAAACGGAGGAGGAACGGGATGCTTATAATGCAGCCGAAGCCATGTATTTCGGTTGTGATATGGAATCAACCGTTGAGTGGTTCGCATGGGGTGAAGATGAAATCGGCTACTTTGTGGAGTGGGAATCCTTTGAGTAGTTTCTGATCATCCTGCGCATTGCATGACTTTGACTCTCGCCTGTATCTTTGAGTGATTTCTGGAATTGCTCTCTGGTGTCTGGGTCAACACGTACTTTTATTTCTGACCAATTCCTAACCTTATTTTTGTCCTTTTCAGGCATTTGTGGGCGCACAATGGGAATGAAGTTTAAGCAAATATAGTACAACATACTTAGTTTTGGTGCATGGAGAGTCCGGTGATCGTATTGGATAGAGATATTGCACAGTTCGACATTTTCGCGGAGATGTTTGACGAGGCGCAGCCAGTATTCAGTGCAACCACACTTTCCGATTTCCTCAATGAGAACAAGGATGCCACAGAGATAATTGTGGACATACGAAGTGATGGAGGCAGCACAAGTGAGGCGAGGATCATCTATGACATGCTGAAAAATTGTGGCAAGAAGGTCATCACTAAAGGATACAAGGTCAACAGTTCTGCCGTTGTCGTTTTCTTAGCAGGCGATGAGAGATTGATTGCGGAAAATTCCGACTTTCTGATTCATCCAGTATGGATTGATGCAATGGGATTGCCTTGGATGTTAACGGGGGACGATCTACAAGACTTCGCTAATGAGATCAAAAAGGAGGAAGCTAAATTGCTTGACCTTTATATGAGCGTTATTGGTGAAGATAACAGAGGAGAGGTGTCGTTACTAATGGAGGGATCTACTAATTTAAGTGTGGATCAGTGTATGAATCTGGGATTTGCAACAGGCAAATTAGAGGAGGCAGGATTGAAGTCCGAAAACAAAAGAGCAGTTACATTCAATAATCGAATGGCAGCATTGGTATTAAAAAACAAAAATCAAAGCAATAACGATATGAAGATCGCAGACGCATTAAAGAACCTAACAGGATCAATTGAAAAACTCATAAACAAAAGCGAGGGGGAAGGATCTCCAGAGCCTACAAATATGAGTGTGGAGGTTGATGGAGGTGATGCTATCCATTTTGATGGTACAGAGATCAGTGAAGGGACAGCAGTATTTACTGATGAAGGGATGGAGAGTCCGGTTGCGGATGGAGATTACACATTGGCTGATGGTCGCAAGATCTCTGTTGCTGATGGATTTATCACAGGGATAGAGGTTGCAGAGCCGGTTGATGATGGGGAAGCGGTGAATGCGAAGATCGATGCTCTGGAGAGTTCATTGGAGAGCAAGATAACAGAGCAGAATGATCACATCACTGAATTGGCAGAGAACTTGGCTAACTTGGTCGATACTTTGGCAGAGTTTAAAAACTTAGTTCCTGCGGATAAAGGGACAGCTACTCCTGTTAAGACAACACAGAACAAGAAGCCTGCGACAGTTGCGCAAGCGGTTGCAAACAGAGCAAAACAAGATTGATAAACCAAGAATATAAACGATAAAAAAAGAACGTAATGGCATTAGCAGACATCAACTTAGTAAGTAACACGTATGCAGGGGATAAACTTGCAGGAATCATTTCCGATGCGTTACTCCCGAAAAACGGACTTGCAGAGCGAGGATTGGTAACAGTTCTGGACAATGTGAAAAAGAAAAGAGTGGTACGTAAACTTGACATTGATGTTGAGCTAGCTGATCCAAGTGCAGACTTTTCCGGTGCAACTGGAGATCTTGGCATGGATGAGACTGTTCTGGATCTGGTGAAATATGAATTTCACAAAGACTTGGATCTGAATGCGTTGTACACTACTTGGGAGGCAGCCGAGTTGAGGGCAGGATCATTGAATGATGGAGAGCCGCCTGCGGATTTCATGGAGTGGATTGAGAATGCTATTGCTACTAAGTTGGGTATTGCGAACAGCAAACTTTATACGCTTGGAAAAGCAGGCACAAGTGAGGCTACTTTCACCGCGAGTTATGCCGGTATTTTAGCAAACATTGAGGCAGCATCTGCATCCAATCTGTTATCTGCCAATTATGGAGAGCAGACAATCTCTGGAATAACGACAGCAGATCCGGGCGTTGTAACAGTAGGCAGCACATCAGATCTCAACGATGGAGATTTTGTGACACTTGTAGGTACTGATGGGAATCAGCAGTACGATGGTGCAACTATTGAGGGGCAATCATTCCAGATCAGCGTGTTGAGTTCAACTACATTCTCTCTGGGAGTGGAGATCACAGGGGCGACTCCTGCAACAGAAGGGTTTGCGCAGTTCATTAATGAGGGGAATGTGATAACACACATGAGCAATGTCTATCGACAGATTCCGGAGGCAGTGAGACCGATGGCGAAGATCTTAGTACCACAGCACGTATCATGGGCATACAAGTTGGCAACAGCCGCGCCTGCAACTGGATCTGGTGCTTATTATGTTGGAGATCGCACATTGGATTTCTTAGGAAATGCTCTGGAGGAGATGAACCACTGGACACCGAACAATATTGCTGTTTGGGACCCTGCAAACGTATTCTTAGGTGTTGATGTATTGGGAGAGGATTCCATGCTTAGAATCTTGGATATGAGAGACAAGACGAATGAGGATAAGATCCGGATCAAAGCAGCCATGAAATCTGACATCAAAGCAGGATACTATGGCGAGATCGTTATGCTTCGACCAGAGGACGTAAGCTAAGACAGAATTGATCGGAGGAGGTTCAACCCTCCTCCATATTTTATAACATCTAAAACAAAAGCTAATGAGTTGTGCGAGTACACTTACGACAACAACACCAAGTTGTGATGCTCTTAAAAAGAAAGGAGGATTCGACAAACGTTTCTGGATAGGAAACATCAGCGAGTTGGATAGTGTGACCTTCGGAACAGAGCAAGAGGTAACGGCATTTACTTTCGCAGCCACTAAGGGTCTGAAAACAATCACAGGTAAGAGGTTGAAGCATGGTGCAGCACATAGTCTGGAGGTTGGAGAGAATGTCTCCATGAGAGTGCAGAACTTCAATGCTGTGCTGTTTGCAAGAAGTGCAGTAGAGAGATTGAGTCTGGAACAACTGATTGATGCAGAGGATGTATTCATAGTTGCGGAAGGGAATCACGGACAGATTGAAGTCTTTGGAATCAACAAAGGCGACAATTCACAGTTCGATAACTATGGGTTGATGGTGTCCTCTGGAGAGAAAAATGATGGCATTTTGCTTAATGATGACACAAGTGCAAAGCTGACATTCACAGGGCAATTTGACAATTGGAATCTTGTTTATGATGAGGGATCAACTTTAGCGGTAAACATCGCTGCATTGGACGCACAGGTTGTCTAAGAATCTACGAGGGGAGATTCTAAAGGCATTACGGTACGGGTTTAGAAATAAACAAACAGATAGAAACCTCCTCATACAATTGCATGGGGAGGTTTTTCGTTCTAACTTGTGCCCAACTTGTGAAAACGAGCAACTATTGGCGTATATTGAGTTAACGAGATTTAAACAAAATAATTTTATCATGGCAAAAGCAGTTCCAACACCACCAAGCAGCAAATATCGGTTCAACCCAGAGCATGAGGATGCAAGAGTGAGCATTCCTCTCCGGAGATGGGTTGTGACAGCAGATGAATTGACTGATCAACAGGCAGAGTTCATGTTGAGGAGGGGAACGTATGGCAATTTGATCGTGACCAAAGCGGAAGCAGAGAAGATCCGCAAAGGAATGGGTGCTAAATCAGCATCGATTGATGGAGGTTATGCAAAGAATACCATTGCAGAGTTGAAGGTAATACTTGACGAGGCAGGCGTTGATCATTCTGGTGCAGATCGCAAGGCTGATTATGTTGCTTTGGCAGAAGGAATAGAGGACTAAATCCAGATGGCTAAAATGCCCTCAAATAGCGATAAAAAAGGGAGGGTTGCGAAGTCATTTCTTCCAAAGTGGAACAGAGCCGCAGCCGTTTCACATAACAAGAGCCAGAGGCGATATGATTATGGCAAGGATAATTTCCTGCCAAATCAGTTGTTAAAAGCGATTGAGGCGAGTGTTACCGCTACATCATGCCGAGCGAGAAAGTCTGAATTCATCGAGGGGAATGGGTTATCTGATCAGGCGATTGCTGATCTAATGATCAACCCAAAGCAAACAGCAGACGACTTGATCATGGAGGTTGCTGATGTGGTGTCAATATTTGAGGCATACTCATTGGTGGTGAAGTACAACAATGTCGGAGAGCCTGCAAACATCTATGTGATACCGTTTGAACTTGTCAGGAAAAATGACGATGGCACATATTACTACAATGCGAAGTTGGTCGAGCAAAAGGATAAAAAGGCAGACAGAATAACGTACTTCCAATTTAATCCAAATGAGACTCCATCATCCAGACTCTCCAGAGTAGATCGCCAGATTGCTTTACATGGTGAGCAAATAGGGGATATTGTTTACATCTACAACAAGAGATCAGGGCAAAAGGAATACCCTATACCGGTATCATGGGCAGCGATGGAGGAGGTTGAGGCTGATGCAGCTTTGGGCAAGATGGATTGGAGGAATGTGAAAAAGGGATTTCGTCCAGATGCAATCCTGACGACCATTGGCAAAATGGATGATCAGGAGGAGGATGAGAGTGGATTGACAGAGCAGGATGCTTTCGACAAAGAGATGTCGAGGTTTACGGGAGAGAATGCTGCGCCTATAATGCACATGGAAGTTGCGAGTGCGGATCAGAAGCCACAACTTGACACATTCAGCCAAGAAAAAATCCTGAACTCTACGACAGAGGCGGCTGATAGAGTTGGGAGGAGAGTGTGCAGAGGCATGGAAGTTCCGGAGGTATTAGTGCCCGGCTTTGCCAAGCAGGGGCAGTTAGGGAATGTGCAAGAGGTTAAGAACATTTTGCGGATGTATCAAAAGACCATTGGCAAAAAACAAAGGCTGATAGAGCGAGGCTTATCCATTGTGTTTCCGGATGTGGATTGGACGATTGAGCCTCTGGAGTTATTGGATGAGTTGCCTGATTGGGTGCAGGATGTAATGACATTACCAGAGAAACGGGATCTGGCAGGCTTAGAGCCTTTGGAGTCATCAGCCAATCAAGTTGCAGAAGCATTAGGAACAATATCTCCATTGGTAGCCACGAAGGTTCTGGAGAGAATGACTGATACAGAGATCAGAGGAATAGTGGATCTACCAGAGAGGGATGAACCGGAGAGTAACCCAGAGCAAGGCGACCTATGATAACAAAGGAATACATCATTCAGTCAGTAGTTCCGATCAATAAGAATGTGATCGATGACAAGCTGCTTCCATATATAGGCAAGGCGATACGGAAATTGCAATCCGTATTTGATGCGGATCTGTTTTCTGATCTGGAGGATCTTGCGGATCTGGAGTTGATTGATTGGAGTAAGAATAATGCTTATGTGGCAGATGATCAGGTGCTATTCAGCGAGTATGGAGTGGTGAAGGTTTGGAAGTCATTGACGACAAACACAAATGAGAAACCATCTACAACCAATACTACAAATTGGGAAGAGGTAGAGTTGGGGACATTATTGGAGGGATATGTGAGACCGTATCTATCGCATGACGTATATTGCGCTTATGCTGTCAATTCTGGCATTAATGTCAGTCATCAGGGTTTGCAGGAGATTCAAAATGAATCAGCGCAACAAGTTTCCGGTGTGAAGTTAGATGCCTACCTTAGCTACTGGCAGAATGAAAAGGCAGCATTAAAAAGATCGCTATACAAGTATTTTAGTGATATGGCTTATACGTTTGACAGTACGACTTATGACAGTGTTGATGTTGATAAGCGGAGGACAGGATTTAAAATCAGAGCAACAGGAGTCAATAGACAGTTGCCAAACCAAGACATGATCTCATGAGTTTAACTTTCACAAGGGCAGGCATAAAGGCGCTGTTTGAGACTGGAGATGTTCCTACACAGTCAGATTTCTCAACATTCATCGATGCTTTTCCAATGATATACTCAGAGACAGTCACTCTGGTGGCTGACACTGATATGTCAGTAACGCACGATGCAGGAGAGAAAGCAAGAATAGTGCAAGTACTGAATAGTGATGGGGAGGAGTTGGGAGTGAGTTGGAGGAGAGATCCGGATGATGAAACAAATAAAGTGATCATAAATTCCGGAGTCAGCAAATCAAATGTGGAAATTAACATACTATTGAAAGGATGAAAAAATTGACATTTTGCTTAATGATGTTGGTGACTGTTCTGGAGGTGTCTGCACAAGATGGACATATCCGATATAGAGAACAGGGCAACACAAAGATATTCGGCAGGGATGTGATGGTGCGAACTGACCACACTAATTTAGATACCTTGACAAGTGTTTACAATGGCAGTTTTGCGTATGATACGACCAACGAGGTGGTGGTGTTTTATGATGGTTCTAAATGGACTGATGTGGCAACCTCTAATGGGGGAACGTGGACTTATGAAGCAGATAGCTTAACGACATCAGCAAAACTAGTAGGGATAGGAACAACAGCACCAAGTTCAACCTTTCACATTGATGCAGCCGTCACGAATGACACGCCAATAATTACAGTTGAAAATACGGCAGGAGATGTCCAGATCTTTAGAGTGGACGAGAATCCAGAAGGGACAACGACATCTGGGTCGATTGGTGACATTGCTATTGATGGGACAAATGGCAATATTTATATTAAACACACAGGCTCAGAAACCAACACCGGTTGGGAGAACATCTACCACTCTGTGCAGATGGGTGAAATTTATAGCGAAACGGAAACAACCATAACAGGAAGTAGTTCAACAAAGACGCTGATTGATAACACCACAACATTAAGTAGCAACAGCATGGGTGATTGGGATAGCCCAAGCGATGGGCGGTTACGTTATACAGGAACTAAAACCATGACCTTTCATGCAGGAGCAACAATCTCATTCAAATCAACCGCAGGAAACAACCAACAGATTGAGTTGGAAATGAGAAAAAATGGGACGAAGATAACAGGCTCAAAAGTATTGTCAACGGCCGATAATGCAGAGTATGCCAGTACGGCAATACACATATTTGCGCAACTTGCGACAAACGACTATTTAGAAATCTATGTTATCAATAATACGGGCAGCAATAACGTTGTTGTAAACTCGTTCAACCTCTTTAATATGAGTTTGAGATAATGGAGTTTTTCAAGGATCATAATGGCAAAGACAGCAGCTCGAGGTTGACATCATTCGTGGTGGTGGTCTCTGCATTATTGATGTCCGAGCAAGTGTTGATCTTTGCCTATTTGATGAAGTCCGACATAATACTTGCAGCAAGTGCAGCCGGCACGACATTCGTTACTATCGGAGGGGCATCGATGTATTTCATGTATAATCAAAAGAAATCAGAAACAAACGACTAAAAATCAAAGATCATGGCACACGTACACAACGGTACAATAGTTCAACTTCCTGCATCCAGAGTTCCGGATGATTACACATTACCCTCAACATCAGAGATCACTGATTGGGAGTATGATAGTGGAGAGAGGGAGTTGAGTGTATTGAAGGCAACGGTAGAGGATAGTGATAAAGCCACGACTCTTGGCAATATCATCGACAACGGGACGATCGGAATAGATAAACAAGTGGAGGATCTGATCGCAGCAGAATTCGATGTAACAAATACCGTTACAAGCTATGCTGTTCTGTCGATGATAAAGAGCAATATTGAGGCTTCTGATAGTACAGACTTCTATAATGACACAGCAGTAAGTTATGTTTGCACAGTCCGGTTTTATGTGAAATCAGTATAACCCTATTTGTTAACCTTTGGAACTGTTAACATGGAGGAAATGGATCAGCTTAAAAGAGATGTAGCCGAGATCAAGAGTGCATTGATAGGTAACAAGGAAATGAACCAGAAAGGATTGGTTCACAAAGTGGATTGCAATGCGCGATACATTGAAAAGGATAAGCAATTCAAGCAGAAAGCCGTTGGAGTTATCGCAGGCATTCAATTGATGATCGGTGCTTTTGTTACGTGGTTCAAGCTGAAAGTGTGATGACTTGGCTAAAATCCAACCTAAAGGAGATTTTGGCGGTTTTGACAGTTGTGGGTGGTGGTCTGGGATATGTTGCGGATCTTGTCTATGATAATGGGGTGAATAGTGGAACGATTAAAACATCAAAGGAATACCAACCAAAAGTTGACACACTAAATGCGAAACTCAATCGGGTATCTGGTCGCGCTGCTGTTTGGAAGTTGCAGCTTGACGACTGTTAATGCACAGGACAGGAATGATCTACGAGGGTATGATCGAGAGCAAAAAGCGATTATCATCTATGACGATGGGAGAGGATCTCCGGTTGATACTGTTCTGGTGAGAGATGTTCTGGAGGTGAACCGGAATACTCCTGTAAGCAACCAATACATCACGAATGAGGAGATCTTTGAATTGATGGAGGAGGAGGAGTTGATGAGGGAACAACGAGAAATACCAGAATAACATGAGCCATATATTTGGAAAAAAATCACAGGAAAGGATAGACACTTGCCAGAGGGATCTGATCAGCATCATGCAGTTAGCCATACAGAGATCATCTGTGGACTTTGGTGTGTCGCAGGGTGCAAGATCATGGGATCAACAGTTGGATTATTTCCAACAGGGCAAGAGCAAGTTAGATCCAAGATTGGAAAAGAACAAGAGCAGGGCAAAGCATGTAGTGGGGAATGGTTGGAGAGAGTTGAGTGAGGCGGTTGACATCTACATCTACCATCCAGATTATGAAACGCGCAAGAAGTTGGCTTATGACATTGGATCTCTTTGCTATGTCGCAGGAGTTGTCCAGAGTTGTGCAAGGGAGTTGTTCGACATGGGAGAGATCTCGCATCTGATCCGGTGGGGAGGAAATTGGGACAAGGATGGAGTCATCCTGCATGATCAGACTTTTGATGACCTTCCACATTTCGAGTTGTACCGACCATGAGAATAGATGCAAAAATGATCCTGATTGCTGCGTTGATAGCGACAGTGATCGCATTGATCCTTGCTCGGGGTTGCAATCGCCCTCACGATGCCCCCGACAGGATTGATGTACAATTGATCTATGATAGCATAACAAGAGTTGTAAGAGCAGAACTTCCATCGCATGACACCATATATCAGATAAAAGAGAGAGAGGTTGTAAGGTGGCAGGAAAAGACCGTATTGAGATTTCTCACAGACACCTTTGTTCTGGACAAGAGTGACACTGTGCGAATAGTGGATCACTTTGTGAATGATGCAGTGATCTATGAGCAGACATTGAGAGATAGCTTATTGGAGGCAACGATCAGAGATACGATCTACCAGAACACTATTGTAGCGAGGGATTTCCGGTATAAGATATTGAAGCCGGTAAGTGAGGTAACGAACATATATAAGCCGGACAGATTCCAGTTAATTGCATCCTTTCAAACGGGTGCAGCAATCGGGTATGATCAAACCTTTCAAGGGATCTACGTGGGTGTAGATCTTGGTTTGAAGTTTAAGACCGGAACATATTTCAGTCTGGGATATATGGCAGGGAGTGATCACTTTGCGACCATTCGCGCAGGACAAGTGATCCGGTTTAAAAAGCGAACTTTTCTGCCCCATCTATGAGGGCAACAAGATTGAGTTCATCCATTACGGATGACTCCTCCAATAATTGATCCGGAGATACTTTCTCTAACTTGGACAAGATCCTGCATAGCAAGATACGGTTGGTTTGAAGCATAGCGGAGTTGATGGATGTTTGATCCAATATGAATCGCTTTGCATCGATACCAATAGCACCTGACCCCAATAGAAAGGAGAGGGCGTTGTCCATTTGTTTCTGATCATCTGACATGAGTGCAATGTACTAAATAACTTAGATGCGATATTAAAATAAATTCAATATTTATCCACTGAATGCTTGTGCGGTAACTATGGATATATTATATTTGTTCTAAGAAAGTCAAACTAAAAACACCGAAAACACAAAGCAATGGAAGCACCAAAAGAAACAGTTAAGGATTACAACGAAGGGTTGGAAGGTATCGAGTTTTTAAGGGGGTTGGTAAAAACGTTCAATTGTAGAAACGAGTACCTAAACGGGAACAAAACCCCACACCAATTGATGAATGAATATATGAGGTACTTGAAAGATGAAACAGACATTGAGGGAAATAAATTAGACTAACCATAAATAATAGGAATCATGACAGCCAAGACACCCAATAATTATGCACGCAGAAATGCGGCAATAACATCTGAAAAGAGAGGATGCTATGAAGTTAGGTACGAGTACTATTCTGCATTCATGAGTGTGATTGAGGGGAGAGATGTCTGGAATGTTGCAAATGATTGCTTTGAGACAAAACTGAAAGCATTGAATTTTATCCGGTTAAGTGATAACCAGAATCACAATACGTTGAAAAACTGAAAAGGAGAGGGATGACAGTTGAACTAACAAGAGCGCAAGCAGTAGCAATCATAGGAACATCAGGAGGGATGCTGATGGATTCTGGGACAGCATTGATGCACTTCATCAACCTAAGAGGAATCAACACCTACATTAGAGCAACCAACAAGATCCGGTCAAGGTTCGGCTATGTCTGCATTAACGAATGGACAAAGGAGGATATTGCTGATGCAGGATATGTGCGTTCACAGGAATTTCATTAAAAACTAAAAATCAAATTAACATGAAAATGAGATCTAAATTTACAGAGGCGAATATCCGGAAACTGGAGAAAGCCTTGCCGTATAATGCAAAGAAGATAATCGCAAAAAGGTTGGAGATGAGTTACCCAACGGTATGCGATGCTTTTAAGAATATCAGGAAAGCGAGAGAGGATAGAACTCCGATATACCAAACAGCCATCGAAGTATTGAGGGAGAGGGGACTAACACTGAAATGGTAGAAAAATGGGAGTGCCAAAACACCATGAAGCACTCCCATTGAAACCTTGCATGATCAACCTTAAAAATCATACACATGAAAAACGAAGTTACATATTTTCCAGAGTTCAAACAAATAACCACCAACAGGCGATCTGAGTTATCTCCAGAAGCGAGAGAGGTATCGCAAAAGATCATCAGCACATTCAACTTAGGGATTGATGATGATATGAAGATTCAATGCAGCAGCAGGGAGTTGGGGGAGATAGCCAGATTGTTGCAGAAGGATGTTCACAATTTCGGGGATGGCTATTGGATAGACATCTGGGATGGGATGGCAATGGAGTGTTCCATCACACTGGAAGCAAGCTGCCATTTTGAGGCAGTTGCAGGGGCGTTACGACCTCCAATCGACTGAAAATTAGTATATTAAACCTAAATAAATAAACACCAAAAATCACAATAACATGACACAAGTATCACAAGTATCAGCACCAAAAACAACAATCCAACTGTTTGGGAACAATACAGTGCAAAAGAGATTCGAAGAGTTGCTTGGTAAGAAATCACAAGGCTTCATTTCCTCCGTATTACAGACCGTAAACAATTCCAATCTCCTCCAGAAAGCGAAACCCGAAACGATATTGAATGCAGCCGTAACGGCAGCAGCGTTAGATCTACCTATCAACCAGAATCTCGGATTCGCGTGGATAGTTCCATACAAGGGCAATGCACAGTTCCAAATGGGTTGGAAAGGATATGTACAGTTGGCTTTGAGAACAGGACAATACAGCCGTATCAATGTTACAGAAGTGAGTGCAAATCAATTCGTTTCCTTTAATGAATTAACGGAGGAAATAGATGCGGATTTCAGTATTGAGGGAGATGGCAAAGTGGTGGGTTACATTGGCTACTTCCGGTTGATCAACAGTTTTGAAAAGACTGTTTTCTGGAGTAGGGCGAAGGTTGAGAAACACGCGAAAAAGTATAGCCAGAGTTACAAGAGAGGGCAAGGAGTATGGGCAGAGGGCGAGGATGGATTCGATGCGATGGCAAAGAAAACGGTACTAAAGAACATGATAGCTAAGTGGGGGATCATGTCCATTGAGATGCAGAGATCAGTTCTGGCTGATCAGGCTGTGATGACAGAGGAGGGATCATACCAATATGCTGACAATGTTCCGGACGTGAATCTGGAGGAGGAGAATAAGGAGGAGGAGATGAGGCGCATACTTTCTCACATAGAGAAATGTGATACAATGGATGATGTGGAGATCTTGGAGAACTCGATGCCAGACATGAATCCTGCGATCAGGGAGGCTCTGGATAATAGAGTGAAGATGATTAAAAAGGGTGCAAAGAAAAAGTAAACAGAAAACAACCTAAAACACCAAACAATGAAAGCAGTAGATTTCAGCAATCAGTTATTCCGGTGCAGTCAATTGGGGAGGATAATGGCAGGCGTTAAACCTGCATTGACCCAGAGACAGAAGGAAACAATGACAGGACTTCTGGAGAAACAGAAAGCCGGCAAGATCACAGAGAAACAGACAATCACTCTGGGATCATTGCTTGACAAGAAAAATGCAAAGCCAGAATTATCCACTACGACAAAGAAGTATCTGGATGAGATATTTCTGGAGGTTGTATTCAATAGAAAGCAGGAACTCCGGAATAAGTATCTGGATAAGGGCATCATGGTTGAGGAGAGCGCGATCACGTTGTACTCAGAAGTTACCGGAACGCTATTCCTGAAAAACAAGGATCGATTAAAAAATGACCTGATCATTGGGGAATGTGACAATGCACAGGGCAAGATCAGAGACATCAAAAGCAGTTGGGATCTGTCCACGTTTCCTATGTTTGAGGAGGAGATGAACAATGACATCTATTGGTGGCAGTTGCAAGGTTATATGCAGTTATGGGATCTGGACGAGGCAGAGTTGGTTTACTGTCTGGTAGATACTCCTGCAATGTTGATCGATGACGAAAAGAGGAGAGTGAGTTGGCAGGGAGGGTATATTGACCTACCACAGAATCTGGAGGATGAGATCACCGCAAGCATGAGGTTTAATGATATACCTCCAGAGTTGCGTGTGAAGGTTTACGAAGTGGAGAGGGATGAGGCGGCAATGCAGAGCCTTGAGCAACAGATTGGAAGGTGCAGGGAGTATCTGGTGGAAAAACAGAACAAGATCCTTAGCAGGCTTAAAACAGATGCAGCATGATAGAATTTGGAGTACTTATTGACAGGGATCATATTGTATTGATTCCATCTATACATATTTGCTTAAATAATTGGGGCAACAAGATTCTATTTGCATGGCTTACTTGCACGATTCACGTAGATATATACAAACAAGACCATAGAAATGATAGCGACTCTAAAGGCTAAGAATGCTAATGTGATCAGTATAGAGACTGACAAGAGGCAGAACCCTCACTTTCATAAGATCGGGGCGATGATAGTAAACCTAATGAGAAAATACCGCAAGAGGAAATTGGAGGAGGGGGTGATCGAGTTCCGGCATCAGGAGGAGGATGAGCCATTTTACATAGAGGTGTTGGAATGAGGAAACGGCTAACAGAGGAGGAGAGGTTGCAGATCTCCTCCATGCGTTACATCCGGTATCAATACCCAAAAGTGATCAGCTTCCATGTGCGCAATGAAGGGATCAGCGGATCCAAAGGGCAGAGGATGGCTTATGGATCTAAAAGCAAACAGATGGGGGTTCTGGCAGGAGTTTCTGACATAATCATCCTGCAACCATCTGGAGACTATCATGGCTTATTGATAGAGTTGAAAGCCAAAAAGGGGAGAGTACAACCCACCCAGACTGTTTTTCTGGAGAGGGCGCAAAACGCAGGATACAAGACCGCAATATGCAGGGAATTGGATGAGGTTGTGGCGTTGGTTGACGAGTATCTCCAGAACAATACTTAAAATAAATCTAAAAATAACGAGAGAAATGCTTGACACGTATTGCTTTGCATATTAGATTTGTTCTAAATAATAAGTCACTAAACAAACACACCGAATCATGGAAAGTACAGTATTGATAGAGAATGAAAATGTAGAGCAGTTCAAAAGTCTCCTACGAGAGTTTGATCTGGAGGATAATTTGAGTGAGGTCAATGAGTTAGACTTCCGGACTAATTTCCATTTTGTGATGTTGGAGAGTGATCAAGAGGATCTGGTGAATTCATTGAGTGAGAATCTTACTAAAAACCACTAAACACACCGAATCATGAAAGCAATAGATCTAATTAAAAGTTTCAAAGGGCAGGCTACATGGGGGCAGAATGCTTCCGATGGCAGACCGTTTGAGGGCATCAAATGGTTGTCAGTTAAACAGCAGAACTTCCTCTGGTCGCTGTGCAAAAAAGAAGATCCGGAGGGCATTGATTTCTTTTCGGAATTTACGTGGGATGTTGATGGGTATAGGGTGAAGATGGGGAGGAAAGCACCAAACGGTTGCTTAGTTATGACATTCACAAATACAAAGGGAGAGTAATCATGGCAGACTCACAAACAACAATAGAGAGGCACGTATGCACAGAATGTGGATCAGTGAGCTATGAAATAGTTCCGGATGAATGCGAGTGCATGGTTGATCAGAATGATGATGATCAGCCTACGTATGAGGAAATCATGAGGAGTCTGGAGATAGCAAAGAAACAGTTAAACAATTATAAAACACCGAAAGCATGAAAGTATCAGAGCAGAGAATCAAAGAGCAAAAGGATCTGGATAGGAAATATGACATCCTGCAAAAGTTGGAGGATGCAACAACGGAAAAAGATCTCCAGAGATTGAATCCAATTTACTATCACCACAGCAATGGGTTGGGGTTTGGAACTCTCACCGACAATAAAATCAGGACATCCAAAGATGTGCAATTGATCATGGATGCTTTTCCGGTTAATGGAGACAATTACGAGAGGAGGTATGCAGGGAGGGAGAGTGATCCATCACATCATCCAATTGCAATCCATTGGGCGAATCCTGATAGAGTGATACCTGATCAATTCCGCGACTTTCGGATCAAATATCCAAGCGGAGACGTGGAGATCAGCATCATAGTGCAGTCTGAGTATTTCGGGGAGTTCCTTAAAAGGGCGAGTAGGAGTGTGAGAACAGGAGGAACAGAAGCAAATCCAAGATACAAGTGGTACAGTGATTATAATATAATAGCACCTTACAGATCCTTTAAATGGGGAGGAGTGACAGGCTCATGCGTGATGTATTACGAGGATGCCTGTGGAGATGTGGAGGAGTGGGTGCGATTCATTAGAGAGGGGGGAGATTATGTACCGAGAGCAAAGAGATGTTCTGGAGGTAAGATCTCTGACTGTTGCTCTGCTCATCCAATATTGGATAGCGAGGATCTTGGGATCTGTACTGATTGTAAAGAGCATTGTGAATATATCACTAACGAGGAGGAATCATGAGCATGGAACTAAGATGCGTATATGGATCAGAACATAGCCCAGATGTCGTTTACGTTTACGATGATTGGTATGCTGTGGATGGGGCATCAATTGTGAATCTGGCATCAGATAAGACCGATTGGCAGCATGGAATAGATGTGGAAATGGTTGAGGATGTGGATTGCTTTACGTGGTCTGATCCTATCCATTCATTACAAGAACTTATAAAAGCCGTTGAGTCATGAATAAGCTAAAAAAACTATTGAGCAATCTCCAGATGAGAGGCGACAGCCTTCAATATTCAGAGGTGAAGATCATCCGGACAAGGTTGGAGGTGATATGTGAGACGATGGATCTGGTAATGAATTGCGAGAGTGATCAGGTGACTCTGGTAGGTGGGGTGCATTTGGAGTGGATAGTAACGATTGATGCACTGGAGTCTCTCTGGGTTATTCTGGAGAGGGATGTGGAGATCCATGAGCCAAAGGGGTTACTTGATTACCATTTTATGATGGTAACAGGAGACAAACTCTCTATCACCTTCAAAACTTTGGCTTGATTATGTGGATTATCTCGATTAGTTTTAACCATGCGTTGGATGTCTAACCAATGCCAGTAAACACCGATATGCAAAAACTATTTATAATCTGGAGAGGAAATGAGGCTACACACTTTTCGGTGGGTGTTGGCTTTGGAGGAGTGACTTCCTCCTCCTCTCCAGTAATTAACAAACACCGATAATGGCAGAGGGCAAGAAATCATTTGTAGCTTACGTTGATTGGATTGAGATTTTTGAGGAGTTATCCGATGAGGAGGCAGGCAAGTTAGTGAAACACCTTTTCAGATATGTCAATGATCAGAATCCAGATGCACCGGATAGGATGACTAAGATGTGCTTTATCAACATTAAACAAGCATTGAAACGTGACCTCCAGAAATTTGAGATCATTAAGAATAAGCGAAGGGAAGCAGGGAGAAAGGGAGGAAAGCAAACCCAAGCAAACCAAGCAAATGCTTCTTTAGCTTCTCGCAATCAATCAAATCAAGCTGAGAGTGTTAATGATAATGTTAGTGTAATTGATATACAAAAAGAGAGTGCGCAGCCTTATTTTAAAAATTCAAAATTGAATGATCTATTCTCCAGATGGCTAAAGATGAGAGTAGAGAGTGGTGCGAGGCAGTTGTCGAGGTCATCTATTGAAGCGTTACAGATGAAAATGAACTATCAATCCATTGAGCAGAATCTGGAGGAGGTCAAGCAATCGCTTGAAAATGGTTGGTTGAAATTGGTACAGATTGACAAAAAGACTTACAAGAAAGGAGAGGAGAAAGTGACATATACACCTCCTCCGGAAATGATGCGAAGCATGAAAAAATTAACATCTAACATTGGAAACACTAAAAACACCAAATCATGAAAGCTAAGAGAATCATAGAACTAACAGCGGAGGTATCTGGATTAACGTATGAACAGATCCATAGAAGTTATAGCAAGACCAGAAAACAGGAGATAGTTCTGGTGCGAAATATGGCTATGTGGTTTGTCAAGCATCATACGGGTGTGAAGTTTGCCGATGTTGCGGAGTCTGTTGGGTTCACATCAGAGCAGAGACATTCCTGTGCCCATCATGGGGTGAATAGACACGCCTGTGATAAGGATGCAAACTATAAGGGAATAGGGGATCTACATAGAGAGGTGGCGATGCACATTATCTGGGAATTCACAGATGAACAGCGTAGAAAATTAGAGGTGATCACTAAGCAGAATGTATTCCTGACATCTGCACCGGATGTGTTTTCTGATATGCAAATAACGAAACCAAACGAGACACTGAATAACCTAAACCAAATCAACATAAGATCATGAGTACAGCATTGCAACAAACAGGAGTAAGCATACGGGAGGCGTTTGATCAGTTCCATGAGAACAATCCAGAAGTTTACAAGAAGGTAGAGGCTCTGGCATTCAAAGCAATCTATAAAGGGAAGCAGAAGATTTCTATGAGGTTGATCATTGAGGTCATCCGGTGGGAGGTATTTATGGAGACGAATGAACAGTTGACAATCTGGGATGGGGAGGAGGATAGAGCATTCAAGATCAACAATAACTACATCGCGTATTATGCAAGGAAGTTCCAGAAGCAGAATCCAGACCATGCAGAGAAATTAATCACAAGAGGTTTAAGAGCATAAGACCATGAGCGTAGAGGACATAAGAAAGGAGTACGAAGAAGAATATCAAAGATTTGATAGAGGCTACATTCGCTATTCAGAGTGGCTTGAAGATAAACTAATACAAGCCAACCAACAGAAGGAGAAACCCCAACAGCAGAGCAGCGTTCAAGAAGATTATAAACTACAAGAAAAATTTGAGAAGTGGTACGTAGATACATACGAAGCAAACCCCTACCTACCAACGTTTTATGCGCTTGGATCGTCATTCCAATGGGGAGTGCTTCAGCTATTCGCGGATAGTGAGGGGTATGATTTATGTGCGTCACAATATGATTTAACTCTATTCGGGTGGGAATTATTCAAAGGCAACACTATGATTGATGAAGGGTTTGCTTTCAA
>Ga0098052_1000296_pt1 | contig 31050 bp, 39 predicted proteins | sample 15_taG_FD_81591 | JGI IMG/M metagenome (GOLD analysis project Ga0098052, IMG submission 81591) | Marine viral communities from the Subarctic Pacific Ocean - 15_ETSP_OMZ_AT15312 metaG | ecosystem: Environmental > Aquatic > Marine > Oceanic | place: Pacific Ocean | collected 2015-01-18
AAGCGGCGTCGAGGTTGGCGGAGGCGGCGGCGGCGTCGATTGCGTTGCTCATGGGCTATTTATAGGGGACCGCTTTAATCAGCGCACCGACTTTCTTCGGGGTCGGCGAAATTAGTCGCCAGTCGCTGCGCCCACTCGTACCAGACGACCCCTGCCAGGAGCTGTCGGACGTCGGGCTCGTCGTCGGCCGTGATCCCGAGCTCCGCAGCGCGGGCTCCCCACGACCGCGCCGACGCGGGGAGATCGATCTCGTGCGCCCTGATGGCCAAGGCTGCTGCCAGGAGCGCCCTGTTCCGCGCCAGCGTCGCGGCGATGAGCGCCTTTGTGGGCGGCGTCCAGGGGGCGGCAAGGGGCGGCTCTTTCAAGCCCCGTGCGGACAGCGACACCGCGTTTCCGTAGATGCGTGACGCCCATCGGCCCCACTCGATCTCGGTCCAGGCGGCAGCTGCCAGATCCGGACGCCCGATCTTGAGGATGCGGGCCAGGACTTCGCCGCCGGTCATCGCCAGTCACCCGGGGGGCTCTGGACCCACTTCCCGATCTCGTAGTGACAGAAGGCGGTGCCGGTCCTGCCGTTGCGCTGCTTCCGAACGATGGCCTCAAGCTCGTGCGGAGCGATGGCGGCGCTGTCGTAGTACAGCGGGCGAAAGAGCATCACGACGGAGTCCGCGTCCTGTTCCAGCGCCCCCGACTCTCGAAGGTCGCTCATCAGCGGCCGCTTATCGGGACGCGCCTCGACACCGCGGTTGATCTGCGCGAGCAGGACGAGCGCGATACCCGTCTCCTTCGCCAGCGCCTGGAACCTCCTGGACGCCTCCGCGATCTGCCGCTCCCGCGACGGGTTGTAGGGCATCTGGACGATCTGGATGTAATCGACGGCGACGAGCTTCACACCGTGCTTGAGCACGTGGAGGCGGATGCTGGAGCACACCTCGTCAAGGGTCGTGGAGGTGTCGTCAATGTAGAGCGGGATCCGGTCCCACCAGCGGATCGCCTCTTCGCGGTCCCGGTCGGCGGTCATGCTCTCCGCGTCCACGATCCGCTGCGCCAGGGACTCCCGGTCCATCTCGATCGAGATCAGGAGCGACGGGGTCCCTCGACCGGCAGCGTTGCGGAGCGCGGAGAACGCGGCCTGCGTCTTGCCCATCGACGGGCGAGCGGCCCATACCGAGTAGTGCTTCGGCTTGAGCTTCAGGATGCGATCGATGGGACCGATGCCGGTTCGGATGGCCGTGTCCTCGATCTCGCCGCGCAGGACGGCGTCGTGGTGGTCCCACGTCTCCCCGACCAACTCCCCGAGCCGCGCGAAGCTGAACCCCGTCCTACGGCTCTGCGCCGCCGCTAGGAGCCCCTTCTCCGCTTCCTGCATCGCCTCGCCCGTCTCGCCGTTCTCATCGATCAACGAGGAAACGAGCGTCGCCATCTCCAGCAGATGGACCCGGGCGCGCTGCTCGGAGAGGCGTTGGACGTACCCCTCCAGATGCTTCGCCTTCGGGCGCGAGGTGCGGAGCGCTCGGATCGAGTCGCTGAGATCCGCCAGGGTGGCGAACGGCATGCCGCTGCCGACGCTTCGCTCGTGACGATCGAGGAGCGTCGTCTCGTCGGGGCCGAAGCCGGCAGAGCGATCAAGGACCATCCCCGACCAGAGCGCCTGATGGCCGCGCGTGGCGAAGTGCTCCGGAAGCACGCCGAGGGCGAGGGAGCGGTCGACCATCATCGGGTCATGCAGAGCGAGCGCCAGGACGGCGCGCTCCGTCTCTGTCATCTCGTGGGTGCTCATCGCGTCTCCAGCCAGGAAAGAAGCTCGCCGGCGGTTTGGGGGTTGGGGATGGCCCGATGCGCCGAAGCTGCGCGATCGATCAGAGTCGCCTCGTCCAGCGCCGTCCCGTAGGACGTCGCCTGATCTCGGAGGCGCAGGAACCAGTCAGCGTTGGAGCCGAGCCACGAGGTCGCGGTCGCGGGGTCGCCGTTACGAGCCTCGGGAGCACCGGCCTGGGCCCACTCCCTGGCAGCTTCGACCCGGTCTGCGAACTCCGCGGCCTTCGTCTTCCGCATCCACGAGATCGGGCGCTTACTGAACAGGTCCGTATCAGGGCCTCCCGACTGCCGACCCCGCCACCAGGAATCCTGAGCGAGGTGGCGGATCATCGTCTCGATCTCGCCGGCGGCGTGGTCCACCAGGTGCACCTTGAGCGCGGCGACGAGTGCGGCCCGAGCCTTCCCCCGAGGGGCGATGGATCGATCTGCGAGATCGAACCAGAAGTCGAGGAGAGCAGACGCATCCGATCGCCGCTTCTGATCACGAGCCCGCTGTCGAAGCTGAGGATCATGATCCTGATCATGAGATCCATCGCGCAGCGGCGCGCGCGAGGGCGGGATGATCCCGGGATGATCCCGGGGGGCGTTGACGTCTCCCCGATTCGGTCGGTCGCTGGACGCTTTGGGCGGGGGAGGCGGGAGATCCGACTCGGGCTCGCGGTTGTAGGGGCGTTGATGCACCACCCACCAGTCGGGGTCGATCGCCGCGAGCGTGCGAGGGCCGGAATCGTACCTCGTCATGAGGTTGACGCCCGAGAGCTCCAGGAAGAGCTCATCCAGGTTGACCTCGTCCAAGGGGAAGACTTGCCCCTCGATGTACTTCGGGAGCCAGACCAGCCGCCCCTCGCGGTCGGCGAGGCCCCAGAGCCCAGCGAACAGCCAGCGAGCGGGGAAGCTACAGCGGGCGAGTCGTTGGCTCTGGAAGACGGTCGGGGGGAGGGTTCTTTTGCGCGGCATGGCGCTACCCGTCGCGACGCGCGGCGATGTACGCCTCGACCTCCGAGGGCTTGAACCGGCGAGCCCCCTTGAGCTTGTACGACGGCAAGCCGCCGCTCATGTGTTCGTAGACCGTCCTCGTCTTGATCGCCATCCTGGCGGCGACCTCCTCGATCGTCCACATCGGTTCCGGCATAGCTGCTTCCTGCTCGTCCATGTCCCACTTCTCCTCGTTGTGTTTGGGGGATCTAGGATCATGAATCTGCGGGAAAATGCAATCGGACCTTGCATTTTCCGGGGCCGGCGATCATGCTCATTGGGCAGAGCGGATCCGGAGTCAACAGGCTCCCGGTGATGCGAACTCTGTTCGGAGGTTCGGAGCAATGTTGAAGTTGATCAAGCGGCTCGCCGCTGAATTCCAGACGAAGCCGCACGTCTGCTCGACGTGGGGTTGCCTGCTCCAGGTGGGAGCGGGTTCGATGTGGGGACCCGGGCCGGTTTGCGTCCCGTGTCGGATGCACCTTCGATCCGTGGCGCACGACGACAAGAACTGGACCCGACCGTACGAACTGGCCACGCGCTCCCGGGGGTCCGAATGAGCCCCCGGCTGGAAGTCCTGACGAACACGATCTTGAACCGCCGCCGGCGCTGCGAGGAGTTGTTTCGGCTCTCCGTCCTGGAGCGCCTGGAGCGCCCCTCTACGCGCCCTGCCCGCCCCGTGGGGTCCGCGTTTCATCATGGCATCGAACACCGCGACCCCACCGCCGCAGGGGACTATCTCCGCAAGGCCGCGGCGGGGCAGCTGTGGACCAACGACGAGCGCGAGGGCCTAGAGACGTGGGTCGCGATCGTGGAGGCGATGGTCGGCGGCGCGCTCGCGTTGTGGACGGACTGGCCCACGGTGCAGGAGAGCGTCTTTGAGACGCCGATCGTGAACCCGGCGACGGGCGCTCGCTCCACGCGGCATCGTATGTCGGGTCGCATCGACGGGGAGTGGGACTTCCTGCCCCACGCCATCGGCTCGCGCCACATCGAGGTCGCGTCGTGGCCGGAGGCTGGATGGGACTACGAAGACGGCACCCCCGCGCCCGCCGCCATCCTGGAGCTTAAGACCACCGGACGGCTCGACCGCGACTTCATCCAGCGTCTGAGCATCGCCGCGCAACCGACCTCCTATCTGGAAGCGGCCAGCTACGACCGGGGCCGCGACGTGCGGGTGGCGGTCTACCGCATCGCGAAGAAGCCCGGGCTCCGTCCGCATCGGGGGGAGACGGACGAGGAGTACCGGCAGCGGTCGCTGGATCGGAAGCCGCTGGCCCCCTTGAAGCCGAAGACGCTCAAGAAGGCCCCCGCAAAAGGGATCGACGTCCTGGACGTGGACGATCTCGGATTCGTAACCAGCTTCCGGCGCGGAGAGCTTGTCTACGGGCTCGTAGAGGGCCTGGGCTACGTCGAGTCCGATGAGTCCATTAGGACGCGGGAAACGGCGCGAGAGCGCGACAGGGCCCCGCTCAGGCGCAAGGTCGCGGAGGCCCCTGCGGACTTCCGCGAGCGAATCCGCGCCGACTACTTGGCGCGCCCTGAGTTCTACTTCGCGGAGGTCATCGTCACCCGCACCGAGGAGCAGATGGAGCGGTGGCGGCACGAGGCCTGGGAGGAGCACCTCCGGATCCTGCGAATCGAGAACGGTGGAATGACCGTTCGCAACGACAACAGCTGCCTGGATTTCGGGCGCTGCGACTTCCTCGACCTCTGCACGGGGCAGGTCGGGGTCGAAGTCTTCAACGTGCGGCCCCACGTCAACCCTGAACTGGAGAACTCATGAGCATCCTTCCCACGGGCATCAAGCGCCCCAAACGGACCACTGACGGCGCGTCGATGGTCATCTTCGGACCACCGGGGATCGGCAAGACGACGTTCGCAGCTGCCGCCGACCGTCCCCTGTTTCTGGAGACGGAGCCCGGGACCGCGTTCCTGGACGCCGAGATCGCCCCCCCGGTGCCGATCGGGTCGTGGCAGGACTTCAAGCTGGTCCTCGGCGCTCTGGAGGGCGGGGAGCCGCACGAGTTCCGCACGATCGTCGTGGACACGATCGACCGCCTCTACAAACTCTGCTTCGCGCACATCTGCGCCGCTCGCGGCGTGGAGCACCCCTCCGACCGCAAGGACTTCGGCGCGGGTTGGACGGCGATCAACGTCGAGTGGACCAGCGCGATCGGGCGTCTCCGGAACCTCAAGGACAAGACCGGACGCCCCGTCCTGGCGGTGTTCATCAGTCACGAGCGCCGGTCCGAGATCACCGAGAAGCGCGGCAGCGGCGTCCACAACACCGGGCGGTTCCTCGTGACCTCCGACTTGTCGGGGACGGCGCGGGACACGCTCCACGGGGCCTGCGACTTCATCTTCCACGCCTACCTCGACGGCGACGTTCGGATGATCCGAACGCAGCCCATCGACTCGGGCGCGGAGAAGGTGGAGGCAAAGTGCCGCGTGAAGCGGCTCCCTGACACACTGCCGCTGGATTGGACCACCATGATCGAGGCGTTCAACGCGGCCTGGGCCGTGAAGCCGCCGCCCACCCCGAAGAAGAAGTCGACGCCCCCGCCGACGCCAGGAGCAAAAGCATGAGCAAGGAAGCATTCAACAACGCGCCCGCCACGGGAGGTGCTCGTCGCGAGACGGACACGGTTCCCGATGGGCAGTACGACCTCAAGGTCGTCGCCTTCTTCGTCAACGAGAAGAACGGCGTCTACTACGGCAAGGCTGGCCTGGAGGTCGCCACCGGGCTTCTGCGAGGCAAGTTCATCGAGGTCTTCGACGCGCTGGAGGGGCGCGGGGCGCAGTGGTTCCGCACCTTCCTGACGATCGCCGCCGCCCGGTCCGCTGATCGTCTGCCGACGTGGGACGACATCTTCGACGCGGAGACGGGGCGCACCGGTCCCATCCGTCGCGAGGTGCTTGGTGCCGTCGTCGCCTGCAAGGTCGCGACCAACCGCGGTCGCACGAAGGACTTCGTGAACGTCTTCGTGAACGCGCTCGTCACTCCGAACGGCCAGCAGCAGTCCAACCTGGACGACCTCGCGGGCGACGACAGCGACGACAGCAGCACGTCCGCGCCCCCGCCGGCACCGCCCGCCGAGGTCGTCTACCACCACTGGAGCAGCGCCGGCGACGAGCAGCGCGAGGATCTGACGATGCCCCAGCTCCTGGCGGCGATTGCCGAGGCCCCGACCGCCGATCACCGCGTCTGGCAGCGTGGCTGGTCGGGCGACTGGAAGTCGTTTGAGGACGTCCCCGAGATCGTCGCCGCGATGGCGAAGGCGAGCCCCCCCGCGCCGCCGAAGCCGAAGCAGGCCACCCCGCCGCCCACGCCGAAGCCGGCGACGGACGTGCCCTACAGCGACGACGAGGACATTCCCTTCTAGAGCTTCCCAGGCGTGTAGCAAGGCGATCTAAGCCTCCTGTGACCACGTTGAGAAGAGTCCCCCGGCGGGAGGGACGGAAGAGTCCCGCCACATTTCAACGGAGATCCGATGGCCGAGCGACCCCTTGACGAACAGATCCGATCCTTGGAGCACAAGCTCGCCGCAGCCCTGGCGCTCGCGCAGATCCGGCTCGACGTCTACTCCACCCTCCGCGAGGCGATCCGAGCGGTGATCCACCTGGACGAGGGAGCGTGGGAGCACGTCCAGCGCCTCGTCGCCCCCGACGATTGCGACCACGGGCGTCCGATCCCCTGCACCGAGTACGCCCGCGAACGGCTGGAAGACGCCATCGCCGTCGGCGATGTGGATCACGAGATCGAGGCGGCGATGGCGGAGGAGCAGGCGCTCGCCCGGAGCAGCTGCGCGGCGTCACCAGCGCTGACGGAGTGGATCGGATGAAACCCCGCGAGATCCTCTGGAGTCCCGGAGACGCGATCCTCGTGCTCCGCATCGCCCTCGCGCTCTGCCGAAGCGAGCCGCGCCGGGTTGAGATCCGAGTCGCAATCGCCTACCTAGAGGCCCAGTCGTGACCGACGCGAACACGATCAAGGCCCTCACCTCGACCGGCAAAGACGACTGGATGACCCCGCCGGCTGTGCTGCGCGAACTCAACGCGGAGTTTGGGTTCACCCTGGACGCGGCGGCGGCGAAAGAGACGTTCCCTGGGGTGCCCTGGCTCGGCCCCGGCGGGCTCGTCAAGGACGCCCTGGAGGACATGAGCGCCTGGGCTCGCGGCTTCAACCACAGCCACAAGGTGTACCCCGGCGCAGCCGTCTTCCTGAATCCGCCCTACTCGCGGGCGGCAGGTCGAGGCAAGGGCGTGAGGGCGTGGCACCGTATGGCGCGGCGCGCGGCGTGGCTGCTCGATCTCACGGTGGTGGTGTTGTGCCCCCCGCACCCGGGCCGGGGCTGGTTCCACGAGCACGCTGTCTGCGCCGACGAGATCCGCGTCTACAAGAGCCGGCTCGCCTTCGTGGATCCGGCAACGGGGCTCGCGGTCAAGGGGAACACGCAAGACTCCTGCCTCGTGATCTACCGGGGGCACGTCCCTGTCAGCGGCTGGCCCGGGGGTCCGCGGTGGTCGTGGATCGACGTGCCGCGATGAAGCCCCCCGAGATCGAGCGGCTCAGCGCCCGCTTGAGGGCTCGGATCCCAGGGCTCCAGGTTCAGGTCCATCGGAGCGCCCCTGCTGCGGTCAGGGGGCTTCCGGGATGGCGACCGGGCACGCCCTATCCCGCCATCATTGCGGGGGCCCCAGGGCTGCGAGGGGCCGTCGTCCTGAGCGATGGGCGCTGGATCGTGGAGGGCGACCGGAGCTACCGGCCCCGCCAGGATGAGGTCGACGCTGCTGCTGCTGCGATCGTGGAGGTAATGCGTCATGTCGACAAGGACGTCCCGGTGGTCTCTGTTGGACGAGAGTTCGCCCTCCGGTTGCGCGCTCTTTCGGTGCCTCTCGTGCGGGATACGGACGAAGGCCCCGACTGAACGCTGTCGCCGACGAGGTTGCTTCAACGGCACGAGCGTGGAGCGTTTCGGGTGGCGGTACCTTGAGATCGGACGCTCCGCTCGACGGGGCATCGAGACGGTCGTGGTGGCCGTCGATCCGTGGGGCGGCTCGCTTCACGTGCGCGAGTTCGCCCGAACGTATTGGGAGGCGATGACATGAAGGACCCTCACGGACTCGCCGCAATCCCCTCGGTGCCGCGCTCGTGATGGTGGCGTACTGGCTGTTGTTCGGCTTCTAGGCCTTCGGCTTCGCGCGGCTCTTCCGCTTCCGCTTCCGCTTCGGCTTCGGGGCCTCGGCCGCGATCTCCGAGGCGCGTCGGGCGACGACGTTCTCCAACCTAGCCACGCGACCCGCGACGATGTCCTGCCGCCAGCGCGCGTGCTTCACCACCGCCTTCGCGATGTAGGCCGCGTCTCGCAGCTTCGGATCGGATCGGCGCTGCGAACAGATCGCCGCGATGGCGAACCCGATCACAGCCGCGACCGCGTCGGCGGCGGTGTCAGCCGGCTCCGGGAGGACGAGGAGCGGATCCAGCGCGCGGGACAGCCGCAGCCCGAACTCGCCGGCGTCGATCAACTGGCCGCAGGGGCCGTCGGCCGCGTCCTCGTCCAGATACTCAGCCCATTCGATGGCCGCGGCGGCGGCGATCTCAGCCGCCTGTTCGACGGCGACGACGGACGCCAGGTAGAGAACCTTCGCGCGCTCAAGGCGCTGTTCGGGCGTCCGGATCATGTCGGCTCCTTCTCGTGGTCGCGGTAGCTGTACCCAGCGACGCCGAGCCCGCCCATCCCGCCGATGAACTTAAGCAGCAACTCCAGCAGCTGCTTCCCCTCCGCGAACGAGATCCCATCGAAGGCGACGGCGGCGAGGAGGATGATGGCAGCGGCCAGGGCGCTGCACAGCACCACGAGCATCAACTTGAACCTGGACGAGCTTGCCACGCCCCGAGCCTATGCCAGCAACCCGAGCACGTCCACGATCGACTCGGCGACCGCGTCCGCGAGTTGCCCCCGGCGTTCGAGCAACCGCTCTCGGTCGCCCGGGTTGGTGACGAACGCCGACTCAAGGATCACGGTGGGAGCCCGCGTCCGTCGCAGCAGGGGGGCTCCGCGGTCGTTGGCGAGCCTGGGGATGGCCCCACGGTCACGAAGCCCGAGAGCGGCGGCTACGCGCTCCGACAGCGTCTCCGCGAGCTCCCACCCGATCTGCGAGCCGTTCCAGAAGAGGGCACAGGTCCCCGAGGGTCCTGGCGTCGAGAAGGCGTTCAGGTGGAGGGACACGATCAGCTCTGGCCCCAGATTGTTCAGGATCCCTGGCAGTTGCTCGTACCCGCTCCCGTCGTCGGGTCGCTCCACGACGACCCCCTGGACGCCGGCGGCGCACAGCCTGGAGGCGACGAGGGGGGCGAGGATTGAGTTGTAGGCCCACTCGGTCATGCCTCCACCGGAGGCCCCCTGCCTTCGGGCGCGGTGCCCAACAACGACTGCGACGGTCTTCATGATCACTCTGTAATGCTCTTGACGAACTGGACGAAGGCCCATCCCGCGCCCGTCAGGATGCCAGTCAGGAAGGCGGGGATCCCCCACTTGATCAGGGTCAGGCGGGCGATGCTCCACAGGCGCGCGTCGAATTCGTTGGCGTAGTTCGTCGCGATCGTCTCCATCGAGCGGGCTTCCTCCATGTCCGCGATCCGGCCAGCGTTGCGCTCGGACAGTTGTCGGAGCTCCCGGATCTCGACCGGGAGCGGCTTCTTCTGTTCGGCGGCGCTGAGACGCTTCGCCGCCTCCAGGACAAGGTCGCGCGTCTCATCGTCCAGTTCATCCGGCGGCGACATAGGACAACCCCAGCCGCGCAGCGATGGCCGCTTCGGTGGCGAGGACCGCCGCGAGGCTTCGTCGCCTCATTCGCTCGCGGTGCTCGTAGCCGACGAGCAGGGCGTTGCCGACCACCTCGGCGCGCGCTGGCTTGCTAACGACCCCGTCCGCGCCCGCCAGGAGGCACTCGCGCTTGACCGCGTCGTTGCCGTTGCCGGTGTAGACCACGAGGACGACGCTCGGGGCAATCCTGTGGACGATCTCGACCCCATCCGCGCCGTCGCTGTCGGGCAGCTTGAGATCGAGGACCACGGCATCGAAGTCGATGGTGCCGAGCGCCTTCACCGCCGCCGCGAGCGACACCGCGGTCGACACGACGTGGGAATCGCGACTCAAGAGGTCGGCCAGGAGGCGCGCTTCTGTCGGCTCGTCTTCGACAAGAAGGACGCGCATTGAATCCCCATCCATACGTTTGCTGGCGGTGTGCCGGCGCGTGTTCTGTTTTAGCCGGTCCCGGTGCCGCCTGGGGCGGGTTTCAAGCCAGGAGCCCGTAAATCGCCGCACAGCGCGGTTTCTAGACGCCCGTCTTCCCGAGGATGCGGATCCCGAGCCCGACGTGCTCCTGTGAGGTCAGTACGACCGTCTCCACCAGGGCGACGGCTCCGGAGAGCCCGAGCTCGGCGTCGTTGACCGTGACGACGTCGCCGGGAGTCAGCCAGCCGAACTCCCAGTCGGCTTCGTAGCGGACGAGGCGACTCAGGATCCCGAAGCGGCGGGTTAGGTGCTGGATCACGAGGTGCGCCGTTGAGGCCTCCACGATGACGTCGGACCGCAGTCGCATCTCCCGAACGCGGAGCCGGTCCCCCCTCGCGTAGCGCTGGAAGCTCGCCTCCATCCGAGGGTCCACGACAACGCCGTTCGCCGGGTCCCCTCGCTCGACGTCCCACGTGTAGGTCAGGGAGGCGGCGTGGGCGTTCGCGCGGTAGTCCTTGAGGTAGTCGAGCCGGATCTCCTGCGCCAAGTCGTCGCGGTCGCTCTCCTCGACGGCCCCGACGCGCGACGCACGCTGCTCGTCGGCGTTGATGATCGCGACGGAGTCCTCCGCGACAGCGTCCCAGCGCCACTGCTGGTAGTAGAGCCCGTCGTGGCTGACCCGGGCCGACACCGGCAGGATGGGCAGGAGGTGTCGTTCGATCCACTCGATAGGGGCCACCCGCTCCGAGTCGCCAGGAACGATGGCGGCATCGAGCAGGTAGCTCGCAAGCTGCACCTCGAGCGCAGCCATGCGGCCGTAGTCGATGCGCGCGCCCGACCGCTCCATAAGCCAGAGCATGATCTCGCCGGCCCCGCGCATCGGAACCGACGGATCCCGCGTCGACGGAATCCCCCCCGCACCGAGCGCCTTCGTCCAGCGAAGGTAGTAGGGCACGTTTGAGGTCGCCGTCAGTGGCGGATCGGTGACGTCGATGGCTGTGCGGAGCGCGCCCGCTTGATTGTTGTCGCGCTCGATCTGAACGGCGACGGTCATCGTGCTGTCGTCGTCGTCGTTGACGACCAGCACGTTGCCGGGGATGCAGGCGTAGGCCCCGACGACCATCGAGCCATTCCCAACGAACCACGAGTCATGCTGGAGCGCCGGCGAGCCCCAACCGCTGGGCCCGCCTGGGTATCCGAAGATCACCGGATAGTATTGCCCCAGCACGCGGGGGCTCAGGTTGTCGAACTCGCCGGGGGCCAGGACGCGATGGAGCTCGGAGGGGACGCGGCCAGGGGATCGAAGGGGGGCCTCCTCCAGCGTGATCGTGACGGGTTCGTCGGCGTCGCCCCACTCGACCTGACGCACCTCGCCGTCCAGGAGGAGCACCGGCGGGCTTTGCTCGTTCCAGACCCACAGCTTCGCGGACGCCCCGCCGAGATCGTGCCCCTCGGCGACGCGCGCGGGCACGTCGACCAACTCCTGAAGGTCCAGCGTCAGCGAGATCGATCGATGGTTCGGGGAGATCGCGAAGAGATCAAGGCCGTCCGTCCAGGAGCCCGAGAAGCTGAGCCCGTCGCTGTAACGGAAGACGTTGTCGTTGACGTCGGTCACGTCGCGCTCGCTCGTGGAGACGCGGTAGGTCGACCCGCTCCAGAGGAGGTCGATGAGGAAGTGCGTCGGCGCTTGCCTCAGATCGGAGTCGGACGGCATGGACTCAGCGCTCCTCGCGGACCGCGATCGTGTTCATGCGCTCCAGTTCGGTCTTCGCCTCGTCGCCGGTGACGTTGTCGGTTCGTGGATTCGTCTCCAGTCGTCCGTACACCCACTCCCTCCAGTCGGTCAGCGGGTGCGTCGCGTCCGTGTCCGTGGGGACGCGCGAGAGGTACGTCACGAGGCCCACCGGACCGTCCTGCATCTCGTGGATGCCCTCGACGGTCCGCAGCGTGTCGAACGGGGAGCCGATCGCCAGCGCGGTTCCCGTCTGTCCGATCACGTAGTTCGGATCGGGCTGCGAGTCCTGGACGCGGCTGGCGTCGATCGCGGTGTCGCTCCAGGCGATCTCCACGAGGCGACGGGAGGGCCCCCGCTTGCGGGCACGACGAGTGCCCCCGCGCCGGCGGAAGACCTCCGAATCGAACTCCCGGATGGTACTCCACCCGCTGTCGTACTCGTGCGCGAAGGCGGCGATGGGTCCGATGAAGACCTGACCGATCCGGTAGTCGTCGTCGGCGGTCTGCTGGATCGGGATCCGCAGCCGCAGGAACTGGTAGTCGAGGTTATAGCCGTGGACGATCGCACCGAAGTCCTTGCGGCGGATCTTGCCGGTGCCGAAGGCCTGCGCGCCGAGGGCTCCCGGCATGTTGTCGTCCGCGAGGACGATCGTCGGCTTCTTCGTGCTGCTGTTGTTCCCGAGCCATGCCCCCTCGGTGTTGCGGGTGATCTTGTGGAGATTCCCCGACTCGCCCCCGGCCAAGTCGAACGTGTCGCCGACGTGGGCGGTGTGCCAGAACCAGCGCTCACCGGTGGTGCTGACGCCGGCGCGGGGAATGACCGTGCGCCCGCGCCGGTCGTACGCGAGCGAGGTCCAGTCGTCCGTCGCGTCCAGCGTCACGATGGATTGCCACGCGGCACCGTCCCAACCCTCCACCTCGATCGTTCCGAGGTTGCTGTTCTGGACGAGTACCAACAGCGAGTGGTTCATCTGGCGCGCCGAGCCGAAGTCGGGATCGAGCTCCCACGGGATCAGCTGCTGCACACCGTCCCCGAGGTTCCGCCAGCCCCGCCGAGGGGACGGGTTGCTCTGCGGGTGCAGGTTCTCGATCCCGAATTCGTACTTTGGACGGATCTGCCACGTCTCAGCGATGAACGAGGGACCGTCCTTCGCCGCGAGTCGCACGTCGTCCTCCAGGAGGCGCGGCCAGACGCTGTAACTGATGGGATGGAGGTCATTGTTGTTCCAGGCCTCCGCGAGGCGCTGGTCAGGGTCGTCCAGCGCGGCCCATCGGTACGGCCAGAGGTTGTAGCCGAAGAACTCCCAGTCGCTGATCTCGGACCCGACCGCCGTGGCGATATGCCCGAACTCGACGCGGTTGTCGTTGGCGGTCGCGCCTCCGTTGACCAGCGAGCTTGAGGGCCCCCGGGTCCAGCGACGCACGTGGCCGACGTCCGTCGACTCGGCGTAGAACGACAGGACGTCGCCATCGATGCCGTCGCCGTTCAGGATGATCGCGAAGTAGAAGGTGCCCGTCGACAGGTCCAGGCCCGTGACGTCGGCGATGGTCGCGGCAGCTTCGTCGTCGTAGAGGCGGAAGCCCGTGTCGTCCAGGCGCACCGTCACCGTGTACTGGTACCCGCCGTTGTCCGCGAGGCGCACCTTGGCGGCGATCTCCTCGGTGGCGAGGTCCCCGTCGCCGGCGTTCAGCTGGACCGCGAACATCACGATCGCTCGCCGGAAGTCCCCCGCCGCCTCCCGATAGAAGCTCCTGGCGTCGCCCGACGTTGTGATCCGAAGACGCTGGTCGGACTGGATCGCCTCGACGCCCGCGCCCGTCCCGGTCCATCCGACGTTCTGGGGCTCCTCGATGGAGATCCAGAGCCCTCCCATCTTCCCGTTGTCGTCGCTCTGCGACCACGGGATGAAGGCCGTGTCGGGGAAGTTGGTGGTGACCGTCGGGACCCCGCCGACCGCCTCGTCCGTCGCGGGGACGGTCATGCTGGAGTACCCGCCCATGAACAGGCAGACGACGGCGCTCTCGCTCTCGGCGTCGTTGCTGGCGAGGTAGCGGCTGACGAGCAGCGCCCGCCCGCCGACAGAGGTCGCAGCGAAGTCCAGCAGCTGGTTCGTCGTCTTCGCCGGATCGAGCTCTGCGACGGGGCCACCCCACTGATCCCACGAGTCGCCGCGGTTCAGGGTCCGCAGGAGCCGAGTCGCCGCAGACGCGCCGCCGTCGCTCATCTGCGCGTAGGCGTACACGATCCCGTCCTCGTCCTCCCACACCGAAACGGTGGGCGTCGTGCCGGCGTTGTCCGCGATCATCACGACAGGGGTCGTGTCCTGGACGTCTTCGTAGGCCGAGCCGATCCGTGTGGACTGGTACCGCGACGGGGTCGCGCCGTCCTCGTAAACGAACATGAAGCCGCCACCCTTGAGCGCCGTCAGGGACATGGCGTCGGGGTTCGCGCTCGCGGTCCACGTCAACGAGATCAGATCGAAGTGGTTCCCGCCGTCGCGACTCGCGTACTGCGCGATCTCGTTGGCCCCGCCGGTGTCGTACATCACGAACAGCGCGATCTGGTCGCTGCTGTAGGCCGCGCGAACCTGGTGGATGGTCGCGCCCACCGGAAGGTCGCTGCGGAGGACGTGGACCCCTCCGTAGTTGAAGGCCGAGAAGTCGGGCTCGGCCTTCACCGTGATCAGGTTGCGGCCGTCGTCGTTCACGAGGAAGACGAGCACCTTCCCGTCGCTCATCTGGGCGAGGGCGGGGCAGGGCTGGTCGTGGGACGTCCCCAGGGGGCTTAGAGCGGCCACGAGCACGCTCCACGCACCCGTGGCCGGGTCGTACTGCTGGATCTCGACTCCAGAGGCGGCAGACGCTTTCTGGTGCGCCATGAGCACGGTCTTGTCCGCGAGGCGCAGGACGTCGGGGAGCGAGCCGCCGGTCCCGGTGCCCGGGGAGCGAAACAGGGACTTCACCCCGGTCACGACCTGATAGCCGTCGCCGCCCAGCTTCTGGCTCGCCGTGTCCCCGAGCGTCACGTTGCGGAAGAGGTGCCCACCCTCTTCCAGCCCCGGCCCGCCGCCGCGCAAGGTGTAGACCTCAAGGTGGCCCTTGTCGGATTGCGCGCCGCTGGCTTCCAGGACCATCGCGGACTGCTGATCAGGCGCGGGGACCCCGGCGCTTGCTCCCGCTTGCGTGAAATCGGCATCGGTGGAGCCGGCTCCCTGATCGGTGATCGTCTCCTCGCTGATGCGGTGGTCGTGGGTGGCGAACCCCTGGATCTTGTCGGTGGCGATGACTGCGGACACGGGAAACTCCTACCAGACCCGCGCGCTGCCCACGGGCTGCGGTTGCAGCGAGCGGATGGCGCTGGAGAGCGGGGAGTCGACCCGTCGTAGGGCTTCGTGGGTCTGCACGTCGGTGGTCCGGTTGTTCGTCTTGCTGACGACGACGACGGTCTGGACGCCGCCGCCTCCACCCTCGCCGCGGTTGAGCCCAGCGACGCCGGCGGGGCCACCGGCAGCTGCGACCCCCTGCTGCGAGAGCACGCCCTCGCGCTCGCGGACCCGGATGATCGCTTCATCGCGAGAAAGCCCGCCGCTGTGCATCGACGCAACCATGCCACCACGGTGGAGCCCCTGCGGCGGCGGTGACGCAACGATGGCGGCGACCTGAGCCAACCCCGTCGCCAGCGAGATCCCGGCCAGGATGGCACCGATCACCGGGTTGCCCGCGCTGGCGAAGGCGTTCGACGCCGCCAGGAGGGCGTTGACGCCAGCCTGCGCGACCGCGACCCCCTTCTGGATGTTGAACTGCCGCTTCGCCAGCTTCTCGCGCTCTGCGGAGCCCGCTTCGGCGTTCTGCACCTCGGCGTCGAGGAGCGTGTTCGACAACGACGCCAGGGCCGAGAACAGGCCTTGCGCGCCGGAAAGCTGCTGGTCGTTGGAGGTGGCATGGATCGCGGAGCGGCGCTCGGCCGACTGCTGCTCCAGGAAGACCGACCGATCGCTGTTGGTCGCGAGGGCGTCCGCGAGGCGCTGCTCCTCGTTGATCATCCGGTCGATCGCGATGGCCCGAAGCTGCGCCCGCCGTTGCCCGTTGACCTCCTCCAGGGTCGCAACCCGCTCGCCCTCCATCTTGACGGCGTCGCCCACCTTCCCCGCGTCTGCGGCGGCGTCGTCCGCGAACTGCTTCCGCAGGAAGGCGAGCCGCGCCTCCTCCCGCCCCGCCTCCGAGGCGGCGGTCGCGCCGGCGAGAAGCTCTGTCGTCAGGCGGGACTCGCCGGTGGAGAGCTCCGAGGTGGCAAGTCGGAGGTCGCTTTGGACCTGCTTCCGCCGATCCTCAATGTCGGCCAACCCCTCTTGCGCCACCGCGAGCGAGCCGATGCCCTTCGTGGCCGCGTCGACCACCCCCTGTTGTCGCTCCTGCTCCGCGCTGAGATCCACCAGCGCCTGCTCGAGCTCGCCAACGGACTCAAACGCGCGGTTGTACTGCTCGGTCGCGCTTTCCTGGCCCTCGCCGGCCTTCGCGACCTCCTCGCGGAACTCCTTCACTTCGGACGTCAGCCCGAGCATCTTCTCTGCGACGAAGGCGACGGCACGACCGAACGCCTGCGGAATGCCGGTGTCGAGGAAGGCGTTCGTCAACTCCGTCACCTTGAGCACGACGGCGGTGACGATCGGGATGAGCGGCTCCAGCGCCTGCCCTCGCAGCGCGATGAAGGTGCGGGAGTTGTGAAGGATCGCGTCCTGGAGGGCTTCCGACTTCAGCGCGAGCTCCGCAGTCACCGTTGACGACTCGCGCGCTCGCTCGATCGACGCCCCCAGCGCTTCACTACCCTTCGCGAGAGCAGGCGCGAGCGATCTACCCGCGCGACCGAATAGCGACATTGCGACTTGAGATCGATCTGCCGCCGACTTGAGATTCTCGAAGCCGTCGGCGACTGCGATCATCTGCTCGCGAAGCGGCAGATCGATCACATCATCGACGCTGATTCCGAGCTTCGCGAACTCCGACGCAGCCTCCCCCGCCCCGTCAGCGACGTCGGCCATATTGCGCTGGAAGTCCTGAACGACACGAGCCGCGCGGAAGCCTCCTTTTGTCAGCTCGTCAAGAGCGCCCTGTAGCAAGTCAAGCTCATCGACGTCGACGCTGATCTCCTTCGCTTCCTTGGCGAGGTTGTTCATGTCGGAGGTGAGCCGGATCACGGACGTCGAGGCGTTCTTGATCGAGTCGATCGCCTTCTTCCCGAGGCCATGGACAATGTCGGCTACGAGCGAGCCGATGGCGACGGTGGCGGCTCCTGCGGCCGCACTCATCATCCCGAACCCGGAGGAGCCCGCGTCGGCGGCGTCCTCGACGGCGGCTCCAGTCTTGTCGGCCCCGCCCCGGATCTGGCCCATCGCGCGATCGAGGTCGCGTGGGTCGCCCTTGAACTGGAACTCGATGACGCGGCTTGTCATCAGCCACCACCCTCTCGGATCTTCTTCGTCCAGAAGTCAGCGGCGGGACCGCCGCGTGCTGCGAGGATAGCGGCGAACTGCTCCGCGCCCGATGTTTGATGTGGGTCAACCGAGGGACCGGGACCGCCAGGGCCCTTCGGCATCATCATGAGGCGGGCGTGGAGGTAGTCCCCCTGCGTCATTCCGCCCATCGACAGCAGCCGTAGATCCTCCTGCGTCGCGCGACGACCGCGACCGCGCACCTCGGCGCTGATTTGCTCGTTGGCGAGGAGCGTCTCCCGGAAGGCGAGAAGGTCGATCTGGTCCTCGCGGGGGAGCGCCAGGAGGCCCCAGGGATCCCCGAGCCAGTGGATCCCTACGTCGATCGCGACCCAGTCGTTGAAGTCCTCAGTCGCGAAACGAGGCAGCGCGGCCAGCCACCTCCTGCGAGGCCGGCAGCAGGGACTGGACAAAGCGCGAGACGACCATCTCCAGGATGGCGCGTACCTCGTCGTCGGAGTAGTCCGCGTCCTCAAGCTCGTCCATCACGGAGGAGCCGTAGCTACGAAGGCCGGCGAGATCGTCGGGGAAGGCGTGACGGTCCGTGTCCAGGGCCAGGAGCGGGTGCCGCCACATCGAGCCAACGATGGCCCCCATGCCTTCCTCGGAGGCTCGGATCTTCGCCGCGGTGGTGGCGTCGCCCGCTTCCAGGCGGCGCACGATCTCAGCCTCCAGCTGATCCTTCGGGATGGTCCCGAAGGTAGTCGAGCCGAGCAGCGCCTGGAGCTCCCCGGCAACGACCGCGCGCGGGAGCCGGAAGACGTGCGTCGTGCGCCCCTCGATCTCGTGCGTGAACCAGTTGGCGCGTCCGCTTGGGATGCGGAGGGGGACGTCTCGATTGTGCATAGCTATTCGCCCGGTGTGCCGGCGTCTACCGGCGTTTCGGGGTCTTCCCCATCCTGCCCCCCTCGGGAGCGCCTGCGGCGGCGCTCGGGGCGAGTGGGGCGGTCGTCTCGCGACCATGCCGTGAACATCGGGCGGGACTTCATGATGACTCGACCGATCCGCGCCTGCTTTCCAGAAGACCCGGGCTGCGCGCAGGCCTCCACGAACTCGCAGAGGAGGTCGTGGAGATCGGGCGGCAACTTGTCGAGCTTCATCAGGTGGCGAGTCCGAGGACGACGATCTCATAGGTCACGGTGTCGACCGTGGCCTCCATGAGTAGATCCTTCGCGCCGGCGGCGACGGCTCCTCCGGCGGCGGTGGGGGCCGTCCAGAGCAGCATCCCCCCGGGCTGAATGTCGATCTTGCCGGTGGCGACCTGGAACGGCGTCCCCGCGCCATCCCACGGGTTCGCGCCCGCGCCGCCGATGGACAGGATGCCGGTCGCGGAGGTGTTCTTGATCAACAGCGCCTTGACGCCGTCAAAGGAGATCGAGGACCGAAGCGTCGCGCCGGCGTCGTCCAGCTGCGTCAGCGACTGGAGGTCGTGCGTCTCAGTGCCCACGGCGAGCGAGCGGTCATCGGACCAAACCTCGTCGGCCTGATCAGCGCCCACGCCATCGGCCCATGACTCGTCGGCGCGCTTCGCGTGCTTCTCGTTGGCCGAGGAGCCCGACATTGCGACCGCACGGAGCGCGGAAAAGGAAAGGGCGATGGAAGTCGTGATGGCCATACGAGGCTCCTAGGCGGCGATGCAGTTCTCGACGCGGTCGTGAATGACCGCCGAGAGGGAGATGTTGTTGAAGACGTCCTCGCCGATCTGGGGCACGCCCAACTCCACGAAGTTGAAGGCGAAGAGCTTCGTGTGCGCCACGTCGCCCTCGTCCAAGATGGTCCACTTAGCTGCGACGGTGCGAACGTCGGCGTCGCCGGCGCCGAGCGTGGAGGCCGAGGTCGACTCCCAGTGCGTATTGATGCTCGACGCGATCGCCATCCCCGCCGCCCAGAGCAGGAGATCGACCAGCGTCTCATCGACGGCGTTCGCGGAGTCGCGGTGCTTCGCGGAGAAGGTCAGGGAGCCGAGCTCGTCTTCCCCGTAGCGAAGGGTCGGCGGGTTCTTCGTCCTGGCGCGCGTCTTGTAGTGCGCGACGGTGCGCCGGGGGAACGTGACGCCGAGATCGCCGTCGTCGAAGTCGACCTCATACTCGTGCGGACCCTGGAGAGCGCCCGCTGCGCTATATCCACCGTTGCCGGCAGCGACGCCGCCGCCATCGGCGAAGTTGAGGGTCCCGTCCTGCTGCGTGAAGAGGCGTACTGCTTCGGCCATGATCTGCTCCTATCGGCTTCTCTGGCGGAGCCGCTGGCGGAAGCGTACCAGCACCCCCCCGAGTTGCGCGAGAACTGTCCTCGGCTGCGGGTTCCCGATCGGGCTCCCGAACATCTGGACCTGCCGCTCGCGGCCCCCGCGTCGCTGGAACGCGCGAGTCTGAGCCGCAGCGAGTCCGTCTCCCATCTGCTGCGGCGCACCCACGAGACGAGCGGGGACGGCGAACCCTGTGGACGCGCGCTGCTCGGACTCGATCACGATCCGCAGAACCCGGCCCCGCACGTTGGCGAGGAGTCGATCGAGCGCCTCCTGCATGAACACGCCCGAGGCCCCTTCCGACTCCCCAGGGGGATGAACGAATTCGGCGTAGTCGACGGGGTTCGTGATCTCCAACGTGAAGCCCGAGACGCGGGAGGTCCACTCGGAGAAGGACAGGCCAGTGTCGCGGGGCCATGCGTCCTGGAGGATCTCGCGCCATGAGAAGACCACCTCCCACAGCACGCCCTCAAGCTCTCTGACCCCGTCGGCGTCGAGCATCGTGGATGTGATCCCGAACGCATCTGCTGCGTCCACCGAGAGATCGAGGCTCAGAAGTCCTCCAGGATGGCGGCTTCAATGACGTCGGCCATCTGCTCGGACGCCTTGTTCACGAACTCGTCCACGAAGGCGTCAAAGGCGTCGTCTACGGCCTTCCCTGCCGGCTCCCCGGCGAAGTGGGTGAATCCCGCGTAGGCGTTGCGACGCGCATCCACAGCCGTGTTCGTCGCCGTGACGTTGAGGCCCTTCTGCGCGAGGTCCCACCCCGCGAGTGAGCGTCCGCTGTCGCGACCTCGCGAGTCCCCCGGTTGGACGTAGCGCTCGCTCGACTGACCGAGGTCCACGATGTTGCCCACCGGCCAGATCCCCTCGCCGGGAGATCGGATGGACGGCCCCTTGAGGCGCAGCTTCCACGCGATCCCTCGCTCGGCCAGGACGTCAGCGAGTTGGTTCTGCGTGGCGCGCTTCAACTGGAACCCGCGCCCAAGGAGCTCCCTGAGTCGGCTGGCGTCAAACTCGACGGTGCGGCGGGTCACTCCAGCGCCGTCGCGGGCTCGTTCGGGTCCATGAGCTTGAACTGGACGAACAGGACGATCGTCATCGCGATCACGATCCATTCGCCGGTCGGGTCGACCCCCTCGTCAACGTCGAAGGACTCGCAGCTGTACTCAGCGGTGTGCGGGGAGTCGCTGTTGCGGAGGGCTCGCTCGATGGCGTCGACGTCGTCCTCGGCGATGCCCCGGTCCGTGGAGACGTCGTGCGCCGTCCCGAGTCGCTTCGCATACTTCAAGGTGACGGTGTGCTGCTTGAGCACGTGGGTGTCCCGCCGCTTCCGAGCGCGGTCGTCCCGCGACCTGAACGACTCCAGGGCGAAGCCGCGGTCAGCGATCCCTTGCGGAACCGCCTCGATGTGAATGTGCGCCACCTCCTCCACGCCGGGGAGGGCCTGGGCCAGGATCTCGGTCAGTACCCCTCGGAGGGCTCGCCGGGAGAGGGTCCCGATGCTCATCGATCAGCCGCGCCAGCGCTTCACGCCGACCATCAAGACGGGCACACCGCTTCGGCGCTGCTCCTCGACGGCGATCTGTCCGTCGCCGTTGGCGTCGTAATCGAGCTTGAGGCTGTTCCAGGCCTTCTCAAACTTCTTGTCGTAGAAGGCTCCGAGTTCCCCGAGCTGACCGCCGCTGTTCAGCGAACTGGCCGCGTCCAGGAAGGCATGCCCCATCGCGCCCCAGATCACCAGGTCGTAGAGGTTGTGGAGGGACATGATCCGTTCGGGATCACGTCCCGCGTGGATGATGCGGCGCAGGACCGTCTCCCACGTCACCGTGATCGACTCGGCCAGCAGCTGTCGGTTCGTCTTCGTGCGCGTCTTGAGCGTCACGAGGGTCTGGTGACGGGCGTGAAGGTCGGTGACGATCACCGGGGCCAACGGCTCGCGGCGGGCGACGTGGGCCAGCGACTCAAAGTCGTAGACGATCCCACCGATCGTCACGCCCCACCGCACGACCCAGATCGCGGAGAGCGCCTCGGTCGCAGGCACGGCAGTGGCGAGGACGGTGTAGGTAACGAGGTTGGTCGCGGAGACGACGGCTGCGATCTCGTCCACAACGGCGGTGCCGTCAGGCTTGAGCAGCGAGACGACCGCCGAGGTGACCGTCGCAGCCTCGCCGGTGGTCGCGTCGAAGATGCTGACGTTGATCGACGTATCTCGCTCCCGCACAAGCCAGTACGGGAGCGAGAGGTCGGTATGGAATCGCGCCTGGGGCACGGAGGCTCCTAGGAGAGGCCGACACCGTCGTTGCCGACGATCTGCCAGCGCAGGGCACCCGCCTCCTGGACGGCCTCGAGCGCCACGAACTCGCCGGCAGCGCCGAAGGTCATGATCGTGTTCGCGGCGACGTTCACCTTCGACGCGGCGGTCACGACGCGATTGCCGACGTAGACGTCGCAGACGATGACGAGCTTCTGGCCGGCGTAGGCGGGGTCCGCGAGCGTGTTCGTCTCCGCGCCGGCGGTGGTGATCGCGAGCGACCCCCACGGCATGATCACGGGAATCGCGGCGGCGTCGCCAGGATCCGCGACGACCGTGGGGCCGGCGGCGAGCGCGATCCAACCCGTCGACCCATCGACGTTCTGATACACGGAGGTGACGGCGTCGCCATCGTCGCGGAGGTAGATCGAGCCGAGCGGCGCGACCATCGCGGGAGCGCCGGCACCGGACAGGATCGCGGGAGCGGCCTCGGGATCGGCGTCGGCGGTCTCCAGGACGTGGAGGCCGAGCGCGGCCATGAAGCGAAGGATGCGGGGCTGAATGTCGCCGCGGTTGGTCGATGGGGTCGCCATGGTCGTCTCCAAGCTGCGCGAGCAGCAGCTGCATCGGCAGCAGGGTTCGGGGCGAGTCTACCCACGTGATTCTGGCCCCGTCGAGGGAAAGCCCCTTAGCCGCCGTTTGCGGGCTTTTCCACGTCGCGGCGCTGCGTGCCCCCGGGAAGGTCCCCATCGTCGCGGAGCGCGCAGTCTCGGGCGATTCTCCGCGCCTTTACGGGATCCTCCCCGCCCTCGATCAGCTGTCCCGCCATTTCCCGCATCCGCATCCGGTTCTTCGGGTTCTCGCCGCCGCGGTTCTTGTTGCCGCTCATGCTTCGGGAGATCCGTCGGTCGCGTTCGGGTTCGGATCGACGGGCTCGATGGCGCGCTCGATGGCCCCGACGTACTCCCGGATCCGTTCGATGTTCGCGAGCCCGGGACGCCTCCTGCCGATGATCGCCTTGTAGACGTCGGCGTGCGTCTCCTTGAACGCGGCCAGGTAGGCGCGCGCCTCGGCGAGCTCCTGCTCGATGGGGCTCAGCGTCAGGGCGGGCGTCGCATCGACCTCGGCGGCGTCTTCGACTTGAAGGGCGGCGCGGGCCTCCGCACGGATGAGCGCGACAGCGTCGGCGGTCGGGATCTTGTCCCGCATGGCGCGGTGGGTCGCCTCCGCGACCTCCAGCTGCGTCTTGAGCCCGTCGTGGGCGGGGTTGCGACCGAAGCGCTTCCGCAGATCCTCGACGGCTCGCCACTGGATCTCCATCCGGCGCTGGCGCACCCGGGGGTGGATCGCCGTTAGGATCTCCGTGTCCAGAAGCAGCAGGCAGAACTCGCGGTACTCCTCGGCGTTGTGGTCCCACCAGACGTCGTCGCCGATGAGGTCGTAGCTCTCGAAGATCGTGTAGTTCACGTCCGCGCCGGCGTCGTTCTCGACGCGCTGCTGGTAACCGCGGTACTTGCCCAGCCGCGAGTCGGAGGGGTCGATCAGGGTGCCGCCCTTGCCGGTGAAGTGCGCCCGCGACGCCGCCGTATTCATGCGCGGGCGACCGTCAGGGCCGGCGCGGCCCGCGATGGTGCCCTGGACGCCCGACATGAACGTCAGGGTCGTCAGCTGCGGCAGGAAGCGCCCGAGGTCGTCGTCCCAGTCCCAGCGCTTCGGGAGGTGTCCGAGCAGGAAGGGGGCGCGGTGGGGGGCCTTGCGGCGCGGGAGCGGACGAGCGTCGGGGCTGTCCGTGGTGGGATCGAGACGCTGTCCTTGAATCTTAAGCATGGCGCGAGCCTACTCGATTCATCGACCCCGCGCATCTACTGCTCGCAGCAGCGCTCCAGGCGACCCCTCTTGTCTTCGACGTCCTTGTGGCAGACGGCGACGCGGCGAGGGACGCCTTCCCAACGACAAACCGGCCCCCCCCGCGAGCGAGGGAGGCCGGTTCAGGCGGGAGTGTCGGCGCACTCCTGACGGACTAGCGGTCGCTGATGATGCCGACCGCGCGCTCGTCCTCCAACTCCACGACCCCGTCGTAGTAGTTATAGACGGCGTCCATCGTGGCCTCGGCGGGCATCCGCTGAAGCTCGATGAACGCAGGCGAGAACTCGGGCACCGGGACAAGCTCGGAGCCGGCCGCGCGCAGCATGGCCGCAGCGGACGCCTCCTTGTAGCCGAACGCGCCGGCAGCGAACATGCAGCCGTTCGAGTCCGCGCCCGCGTTCGCGGTCGGAACCTGATCGCTGGACCAGAAGTCGATGTTGTGCCAGGAGCCGGCGAACCCGGGACCCTTCGCGCCGAGCATGGCAGCGGAGGCGGCTTCGAACTGCACCGCACCGGACTCGCCGCGCAGATCGTTCTGGAAGTTGTTCAGCTGCTCCGGGAACAGGACGCACGCGAAGGGCGGGCGGTTGCGCTCGGTCTGCAACTGGAACATCGCCTGATAGATGTTCGTCACGGAGAGGTCGACGGTGGTCGTCCCCACGGTGTTCGCGACGGTGCTGAACAGCGTCGCGATCTGGGCCGTACGTGCGATGACGATCGAGTTCGCGGCGTCGCGGGCCAGGAACTCCTGCGTCAGCGAGAACATCGAGGACGCCCCCGTGATGCGGAGGAGATCCGTCTCCTGCCGACGCAGCGCCTGACGGGCGATGGCGACGGTGACGTTGCTGGTGGTCGGGTCCGTCACGGCGACGGCCGCGCCTTCGGCGGGGGTCGTCATGGCGTCATCGAGGTCGACTCGGGACACCTTGTCGGTGGTGGATCCGCGGCCGGCCTGATCACCGAGGTTCGTGCAGAGCGCGAACAGGTCGGTCAGGTCAACCAGGATGAGGTGGAGCAGCGCGTTCGCGGTTTCGGTGATCCGAAGGTCGCCACCGTTCGCGGCGTAGGTAAGGGCCATGGTTCAAGCCTCCAGGCTCGATACCAGCCTCTTTCGCCCGTGATCCTCGGCGGCGACCCGCTGGCTGGCGGGGATTTTGGTGAACCCGGCGACGGTTCGGAAGCGCCCGATGGGTCAAGCTACGGCCCCCACCGGGGAGGTGTCAAGAACGCAGAAGCCCCCCGAGCGGAGGACTCGGAGGGCTCTGGGGGGCGTTGGGCGCGAAGGTCAGGCGTCAGCGCCCCAGGCAGAACTAGCCGTGGCGCTCGGGGTTGTTGAGCGTCAGCCCGTGCTTCAAGGCGAAGGCAGCGGGGTTCTCCTTCGCCGCACGGAGCGACGATCCGGGAGCCCACGCACCCGCGCCAGGATCGGCAGACGGCTTCACGCCGGCCTCGGTGTCGGGCAGCGTCGAGGACGGCGTCTCGGGGGCCTCCGGGGCCTCGGGGGCCGCATCGGCGGCGGGGGCCGGCGCGAGCGGGGGGACCTCCTTCATGACGCCAGCCGCCTCGCCCTTGAAGGCCTGAGCGACGGGATCGTCGGAGAGCCCCTCCAGGAAGGCATCGAAGGCGGGGACCTTGTCGCCCAACTCGACCATCTGCGCCTCGTACTGGAACGCGAAGTAGTCGCGCGCCTTCGCCGGGAGGCCGCTGTCGGCCATCGCGAGATCGCGCTGGGCCTTCGCCGCCGACGACGACAGCTTCGCCTCAAGGTCCTTGATGGTGGCGTCCTTCGCAGCGGAGGACTCGGTGATCGCGTCGAAGCCGGCGGACTTCGCCTCCAGCGCCTTGAGCGACTTCGCGGACTTCGCGGTGTCGGTTTGGAGGGTGGCGAGCTCTGCGCGGACGGCCTTCGTGGCGGCGTCGGCCTCCTTGCGGCCGGTCCTGACTCGGGTCAGTTCCTGCTCCAGGCCGGCGATCTGCGCGGCCTGCTTCTCTTCCAACTCAGTCGACATCGGTACCTCTACGGGGTGGGTTCATCCCCCGGGACCTCGTCACCTTGCCCTGAATTCCCGCCCCCGCGCAACCCCGAAGGGAGCGGCGCTCGTTGCGCCTGGATGAGCGCGCGGGCGGCGACGACCTCGTCGGGCGTCAACTCGCCGGTCACGTCGACGCCTTCCTTGGCGAGGCGCTCGTCCAACTCCTGCTCGTCGCGCTGCCATTGGACGACGATCTCGATCGCGTTGTCGCGGTCGACCTGCTCCAGCTGCTGAACCTGCCAGACTCGGGACGGCGCGAGATTCAGCTTGTCCAGCGCCTCGACGCGCTCCAGCGCCGCGTGCCGCTCCTCGGGCGACATGGGCATCGTCGGGTACGTGACTTCCCAGTCCTCCTCGGGGGCGCTCCTGGTGATGCCGGCGCGATTCGCCATCGCCGCGGACTTCGCCAGCAACTCCTCGTCGCCGCGTCGGAACTGCGGTTCGAACCGGCGCTGAGCCTCGCGCACCGCCTGCCGCTTGATCGAGAGCGCGTAGCCCGACTCAGCCCCGCCGCTCGCCACGAAGTCGCTGGGGGCGAGGTTGAACTGAGCCGCCGTCGCACGCTCAAAGCTGCTGATCGCGAGTTCCAGGGCGTTCGGATCGGCCCCGGGCACCCACTGCCCGAAGTGCGCCGCCTGCATCTCCGAGGAGTAGAACTGCATGATGGACGCGGGGTCGGCGGAGACGCTGGCGAACTTCTCAAACCCCTGCCCACCGTCGATCGCCTCGCCACGAAGGATCGCGTTCAGGACGTAGCGCTGGGGCCAGGAGGCGTCCTTGACGTCGTGGAGCCAGAAGGTCCACAGCGTGGCCGTGTCGAGCGTCCCGTCGATGAGCTCCGCGCCCTCCCACGAGTCGAAGAGATCGCCGGTCCGCTCCGCGTGGTACCAGACGTTGGGCATGAAGGCTTCGTCGGTCTTGTACCGCCACGGGTAGGCGTCCCCCGTGAAGCTCGCGCCTGGGCCGAACACGTCGGGATGCTGCGTCAGGTCGTCGGCGACTTCGAAGGGATCCTGGCCGGCCTTGACGGTGGTCGGCTTCATCACGGCGTACCGGGGCTCCTTGCCAAGCTTCCACCCCTCCCAGACCCACTGATCCTTGCCCCCGATCACACGACGACGACCCTCGATGAAGCGGGCCGGTTGGTCGGGGTTGTCAGGGTCGGCGTCAGCCCACACCCGATCGAGGTTGATATGCCTGTAGAGGAGCCGCTTCCGATCCTCAGGCCCCACAGTGGCGATCCCGCGAACGCCCTCCCGGATGAGCATGGTGCGCTGCTGGAGCCGCGTCCCCAGCTGCCAGACACCGGCCTTGTGCGCGGCGTCCAGGAGCGCGTCGGTGTCGCCACCCCGCTGTTGGTTGCGCTCGACGGGGCTCTGGTCGTAGAGCACCGACAGTTGCCGGATGACCGTGCGCGCCAGGTTGCGGGCCATCGTGGGGCGACCGAGCGTCTGCTGGCGCACATCATCGAAGTGCTCCGCGATCCGCTGGGTCAACTCATCGAGCCAGTTGCCCGACATGAGCCGGCGACGCAGGAGGTTCTCGCGACGACGCGCCTCGGCGTCGGCGTCGCCAGGGAGGACGAGCGAGTTGCTGTCGTTGGGTTGGGTCACGGGCGGCTACGCGGGGAAGTAGGTCAGGGTGCCCGACTCGATGGTGATGATGCCGGCATAGGAAGTCCAGTTGCCGACGATCAGGCCAATCTTCGCCACCGATCCGACGACGTCGTCCTCAGCGGATCGCACGGTCGTCCACGTGACACCGTCGGCGCTCTCCGAGTAGATGATGTCAGCGCCGAGTCGTTCGCATTTGTAGTACCAGGAGCTGGTGGGGTCGACAGAGGTAGCACCGTCCGTCTCTCCAACCTGCTCGGTCCCGACGACCGATCGGCCCCGGACCTTGGTCGAGTTGTCGTTCGCGGTCGTCAGCAAGAACGCGGAATCGTCTCCCCTGGGCCGACAGGCTCCAGGGCCGGCGAACAGATGCGTCGTGGACGCCGAGGTCGTCTCGTACTTCATTTTGAGCTCGACGGTCCAGTCTCCGGTTGAGTCGCGGGTCAGCGCGAAGCCGTAGTCATCGAAGCGGGTGCCGTTTTCGTAGGCGGGCCGGAAGTAGCCGCTGGCGACCCCGGTGTTCACGACGGACTCAGCGCCGTCTCCAACGATGTTCGTGAACTGCCCATCGGGGTCGAACAGATCGAACCCGTCCCACATTCCGCCGACGACCTTCCCGCCAGAGGCTGTGAAGGTGCCCGAGCCAGGGGTCAGGCTCAGAATCGTGGGCGGCGTAGGCCCGCCACCGCCTCCCGCCTTCGGGACCAGCCGCACGACGCTACGCCCGCGACCGCGTGACCAGCGTCGCGTCCTCGTCGCCGCCAGCGCCGTTGTCGTGCCACACCGCGTAGCCGTGCGCCGGCCCGACGATCTCGCCCGCTTCGAACAGGACAACCTGCTGTCCACCTTCGACCACGTAGGGCGCGGGCACGATGCCGGCGTTGTTGATCTCCAACAGCTGCACCCGCAGCGAGCGATCCGCGTCGAAGAGGGTCAGGGAGATCGGGCCGACCGAGCCAGCCGGGATCGTCATGTTGACGGCTCCGGGGTCCGCGTCGGGAACGTCGACGTTGATGCTGGAGCTCTGGATGGTCGGCATGGTCGTGACGGTACCCCGCGTCCTGGAGCCCGTCCAGCGTGGGGTCAGCCCGGGACGCCGCCGAAGCGACCGTGCGACACGAACACCGCGTCGCTCGGGTCGCTCAGATCGGTCGCGTTCCCGCGCACGATCACCGAGCCGCGTCGCATGAGGTTGTCCTTGATGCGCTGCTCCACCTCGGTGTAGTGCCGCGCATAGGCGTCCTCGGCGTCGGTGAAGTTGTTCCAGACCTCCTGGCCGTAGCCCACCGCGACGAAGTCTGTCGTCGGCGACAGGTAAATCTGCTGGATCGTCCAGTCGTTGTTGCTGACGTTCTGGAGCGTCCCAGAGCCGTCGTCGTACTTCGTGGGGTCGATCTCCGTGCGCTGCGCGGTCGTCGTCGTGCCCCCAACGCCGTCCTGATAGATGTACGAGAACTCGACCGGGTCGATCGCGGAGGAGGCGCGCGTGTTCGGCGCGATCAGACTGTTCACATAGTTCGCGGAGGCCCGGAACGCCGAGCCTGCGGTGCGGAGCATCTCCATCGCACCGCCCGCTTGGGCTGGCCGGAAGACGTTGCCGCTCAGGTTCAGGGGCCCGACAGCGTCCAGCAGCTCGCGGGGCGCGCCTGAGCTTCGCGCGAGCCACTGCTCATTGGAGGCGTTGACCGCGGCGACGCCTCCAATCTTTCCGATGGAGCCGAGTCGTACGCGAGAGCCCGACTCGGTCCATAGGTACGGCGTTGTTCGCTGGACCACCTTCCCCTTCCAGGGCGCGTCGGGCAGGGACGAGTCGCGGCCAGCGGCCACGTCGACCTCGACGCTGATGTAGGTGAGGAGCGCCGCCGGGAATGAGTCCACAACATCGCTCGCCGCGTCCAGCGTGGCGATGACGAACCGGTGCGACGTCTCGTCCAGCACGATGAACTGCCCCGCGCTGACGCTGAATCGCCCGTTCGTCGGGCCCGCGCTGATCACGCAACCGTGGAGGATCCCGGTCTGAGCCGTGGCGAGGAGCACGGCGCTGTCGTCGTTGCCGAACGCCTTCTGGTGTAGGTACAGCGTCCGCATCGGGCCGTCGGTCGCGCCGGTACCGTCGATCGTCTTGTAGTACTTGGTGTCGAACCCGCCGTCGTCGCGCTCAGTCGCGCGTGCCGACAGCTGCCCCGTCTGGGCAGAGCGGTCGACCGCGTACTGGAGGCGGGAGCGCTCGTTGGCTCCGACGACGACGAGGAAGGTTGCCACGCGCCGACCCTATCAGGAGTCGAGGATGACGCCGGTCTTCCGTCGCGCCGCGATCTTGTCGGGGTCCTGCTCCTGGCGGGCAATGTCGACAGCCTGCTCGACCATCGCCCGGTACATCGGAGCGCGGAGCGGATCGATCTCGCAGATGGCGGCGAGCATGGCGCGAGTCCGCGCCTCGTTCGCCAGGGCGATGCCTTGCAGCTGCTTGACCGCGGTCCCCAGCTGCTGGAACGACGCCAGGATGGTTCCCGGCCCGCCAGAAGACAGCCCCGCAGCCGAGAGGCGCGGCGTCGGCATCCCGAGCGCCGTCGACAGGGCCGCGATCTCCTCGTAGAGCGCCTGGACGTGGGCGGGCCAGCCCTCGGCCTCTACGGCGTCGAGCAGGCGCTGTTCGGCCTCTGTGCGGGTCGGCAGCTGCGACTCAGCCATCCTCGATCACCGCGATGATCTCGTCGCCGCGCACGACCAGCGTCGGCCCACGGGTCAGGGCGTGCATCAACATCTTCAACGTTCCTCCTGCACCGCCTCCAGCGGCGACGGCGTCCACCCTGCCATATTTCTGAGGGGACGAGCAAATTCCCGGGTGCCATCGTTCAGCGACCCCGCGATACTTTGATCATGATGACGAACACGAACAACATGACCGCCGCCGCCACCAACCTCAACGCGCCGATGATGACCCTGACCGCTGATTACATTGACCTGCTCGTGTCCCGGTGTACCAGCACCGCCCCCTGGCAGATCCGTGGAATGTTCACGAACTACGCCGACGTCCTGCTCGCGTCCACCGTGGTCGCTCGGGGATTGCTAACCCGCGACCACAACGCCGCCGCCGAGGTCGCGATCGTCTCATTCGGGCCAGACGGGTACGTCAAGACCGACGTCAAGACCGCAGCCGCGACGACTTGGTAATGCCCGCAGCAGCCAAGAAGACCCTCCACGAACTGCGCGTCGAGTACCGGCACCAGCAGGAGCGCTCGGACCTGGACCGTGGCACGTTCCGTGCCGAGGTCGATGCCATCATGGCGAGCCCCGGCGAGCTTCCTGGGATCACCTACGCCGAGCAGGTCGCCTTCGCGGCGTGGATCGCCGCGACCGTCAGCCTCAACCCCGACGACGAGATCGTGGATGACCTCGACGGGGGCTGGGACCGGCGCATACACGAAGCCCTCGCCTCCTAGCGCCTCGCGCTCATCCCCCGACAGCCCGGTTCGGCATTCGCTGGACCGGGCTGTCGGCGTGCATGAATCTGCACCTTTCTGCGATTTGGAGGGTGCCAGAGTTCCGAGGGGACTGGATACTTTGATCATGATGACGAACACGAACAACACCGCCGCCGCCCTCTCCCCCCTCGCCGCCGCCCTCACCCCGATCACCCCCAACCGCTAGGAGAAATCCAGATGAACCTCGGAACCAACATCACCTTCCCCGCCGACCACCGCGACCTCGTCGGGGAGCCCTCCCCCCTCCGGGGGCTCACCGCGCGCGTCGTCGCGGACCACGACCACGGGGGGTACACC
>Ga0098052_1000299_pt1 | contig 30996 bp, 63 predicted proteins | sample 15_taG_FD_81591 | JGI IMG/M metagenome (GOLD analysis project Ga0098052, IMG submission 81591) | Marine viral communities from the Subarctic Pacific Ocean - 15_ETSP_OMZ_AT15312 metaG | ecosystem: Environmental > Aquatic > Marine > Oceanic | place: Pacific Ocean | collected 2015-01-18
GTTTTCTATATTAGTAATATCGGTCATATCTAATATTACATCTTTTTGTCTCATATGGGAAACTAGTCTCACAAATTAAATTTAATTCTGATATTTTCAATAAAACTCCTTGACTTTTCGCCAAATAAGCCCAAATTCGACTCATGACTAAAGGAAAAATATACCAAATAAACTATACTGATACCTGCCACCCCTTTGCGAGCTACCATGGAAAGGGAGAATTTATAGAAAGAAAAGGGGATGAATTCTTTTTTAAATTGGAGGACGGACAAATAGGGTGTTTTTATGAAATGGATTTTGTTTAAAAACTCCTTGACTTTCCGCCAAATAAACCCATATTCGACTCATGAAAATTAAAAAAGAAATCCTAGAAAAAAATCTTAAATATAGTTTGGCTAATCGCCGTGTTCTCAAACGCGAGATTGAGGTTGCCAGAAAGCAACTGGAAAACCTTGAATGTGAGCAAGAAGATAATGAGCGCGAAATCGAGCATATTCGCGACTGCTTAAAAAATGGTATTTATTGTTAAATACCCTTGACTTTTCGCCAAATAACAGCCAACTTCTCTATATGGCCAAAAAAAATCCAACTAAAAATTCCCTGAGACAGGGGCAAACTGTATTTTATGTTCACTCCCTCGGAGAGAACTCTTTTATCCGCAAATATAAGATTGCGAGTAGAGCTTATAAAAGGACGGTTGGTTATTTTGTAAATTATGGCAAAAAAGAATTTAATTGGTTTTCTATTAATGATTGCAACGTAATCCCAAATAACTACAATGATCATCGCCTATTCTATAAGCGCGGAAAAGCTGAAAAATATTTGAAATATTGCTTGACTCAACCCTACGAACCTCTAGAGTGGCGATTATGGAACTAAAACTAACAAGCGGAGACGGATCAGTATTAATTTTAAAAGGAAATAATCCAGTTGAGTTTATTCTTGACATTTCCCTACAAACGGGGGAAGTAGAGGGTTTGGCCGAAATAAGTGATGAGCTTTGGGAAGCCTACAAATATGTAACCGAAGCAGAATGCCAGTTAAATATAGTTAAGGAGGATATTATTTATAGCCACCAAAACCCTATGAATCCAGATGAAAATTTCATTTTACAACTAATTTAGTTGACAAACCAAACTTCTTCTCCATAGTGGAGGAAAATTAACCAAATAAAATTATGGGCTGGACATCATTCAAAACAACTAAATCTAAAAAAGATACAATTCTCGATGAATATCGTGATTCTAAATTTGAAATTATCGACATTTCTCTGAGGGGGCGCGATAACTACGTTGCGACTCGAAATAAAGAGACTGGAGAAGTATTCGCTGAGGTGATTCTATACGAAACCAAGGATGGGGAAGTATATTTGAAGGACATGACGGAGTGTTGCAACCCATATTATTACAACTGCCCGAAGAGAATTCTAGATAAACTTTCTCCAACTACCAACGAGAATGCTTTGAAGTGGCGCGAAGCCTGCCGAAATAAGCCAAAAAATCCCAAATATGGGGATATAATTAAACTGGAAAATCCTCTTAGGTTTACAGATGGGGTGGTTAGAGACACTTTTGTTTGTGTAAAATACCGTAAGTCTGGCAAGCGGTATCGCTGCACCCAAACGGGGATTGACGTGAGAATTACTAATTTAAAAGATCGAAAGTTTTCTTTGATTAGCTCTTGACAAAACTCAACAAATCTATTGACTCTTACTCATGAAAACAAAACCGACCAAACCGCGCCTCACTAAACAGATTAATAATTGCTGGGGGGAAAAGATTTCAGTCCCCGCCTTTGATACAGATGATCAAATTCATGCTGCAATGGATGACTATGCAGATAAACTATCTGAATTTTATTGTGGGGATGAGTTGGAAAAAGAAATCTGGTTTGATTTTGACGATGGAAGCTCGGATTCTACAGTAGTTGAGCGAAATAAGAAGACCTTCACCTACAAAACTTATTATGACGGGGAAGAGTGGGAAAAGGAATATTGTGTTGCGTCATGGTATGAATCTTTATATGAGATTAAATCCACCTCCCTCCGAGCGATTGCTAAGAAACTGGCTAAATTCTTAGATTGCGAGTCCGACATCAAGGAAATTCGCTATAATAATGTTTGACAACCACTAAATAACCTGCACTGTAAATAGCATGAAATACAAGTATACACGAATCGAATATAATATCTCTACTAGTGGTAACTACACAGAAATTTCACCAATCGCTTTTGAGGTTGACGAAAACTCAGAAGATACCGCCTTTTTAGAGATGGCTAGAAATAACTATCCTAATCCCGCTATTATACTGGAGGACTGCGAGGGGTATAGCCCCAAAGCCAAGTGTGAAGTCATCTATGATATGATGATTGTGGCAATTAAAATTTAATATTGCTTGACAGTCGCCAAATAACCTGCATTGTAAATAGCATGATTGGATTAGAAATAAACGTAGCCTACGCTGAGCGGGAAGATGTCCTTGACTGGATAAAAGCCTATTGCAAGCGCAATAAAATCTCCACAACTATTAAACAAATAGATTTTTCTGGTTGGGGGCGAGGCATCGAAAATTATATTTCGATTCATTTTAAATCGGATCGACAAGCCAACTACTTCTTGCGCAAGGGGAATCAAAACTATCCTTATTTTGAATTTTATTAAAAACCTCTTGACTCCCGCCACTTTTTACACATTATCACCATCATGAAAAAACAAAACACACTAACCGCAAAATTCGTTACTGAGATTTCAGTAATTGATCCAGACTCTAAATTACCAGTAGATGTTACTATTTTTAAAAATGAGGGGGGCGCAATATTTGGAATTGACTCCTCTTATTTAGATCAGGAAGTAGGGATTTGTTATGATCCTTTTGAGGGAAAACCTTTAGAGGGAGAAGATTATTTCGTTTCAATTAACGAAATTTAAAATTTATCCTTGACTCTCATTAACAATTCAGCATTATCACCATCATGTTTCTTCTAACCAAACGCTCCTCAAACCGTAAAACTGGGCCGATACCCGTTTCAACCACAACTCCAGACAGTTGTCCAGACTCTTGTCCTCTAAAGGCTAAAGGGTGCTATGCAAAGGGCGGACCGCTCAACATTGTATGGAACCGTGCTAAAAATGCGGGGCTCTCAGTCACTGAATTTTTCGCTGAAGTTGCACAAATTCCCAAAGGTATGGTTTGGCGTCACAACCAAGCGGGGGATTTGCTCAAGCATGATGATGAAACAATTGATTTTGATTTTCTCAAAGGCCTTGTGAAGGCTAACAAAGGAAAGAAAGGGTTTACTTATACCCATCACGATACAAGCATGGAGGCAAACCGTAAGGCAATCAAGTATGCCAATGATAACGGGTTTACAGTTAACCTATCAGCAAATTCAGTCCGCGAAGTCGATGATTTGGTTGATTTGGGTATTGCTCCAGTTGTGACTATTGTACCAAGCCACTTCACAAAGAATTTTAAAACAGAAAAGAATCGCGTTACTATTTGTCCAGCAACTCAAAACGAGTTTGTGACTTGCGCCACTTGCCAGCTTTGCCAGAAAGCCGACCGTAAAACGGTGGTTGGATTCCCAGCGCACGGAAGCGCGAAAAAGACAGTTGACAAAATGGTTTATGGTGAGGAGGTGGTTTAGTGGGGCTAGTTATAGTAGTAATTATTTTATCTGTGATGTTTTTGTAGTTGACTAAAATGCTTAGTTGCGCATAGTAGAGATCATGAAGCACAAATTAAACTTAGCAACTGATTTTATTAGCGCCGCTGGAACTCGCATTTCAGCGATATCCATCGAAAACAAAGATGGAGAGTCTATTTGGATAGGGGATTTTGACAACGGGGAAGTCGTCCGAATCTCTGCAATTCCAGAACTGTTTGAAAAAAAGGATGAAATTTTAAAGGAGTGCCAAGAGCTTTTGAAAAAAAATAATCCTTTTGATTATAAGTCATGACGTTCTACAGTAAAATTAGATCAATTCAGCGGGCGAATAACTGCTCTTATTCTGAGGCTTGCTCTATCCTTTCAAAGAGGAGGAAAAAAAAGATTAAAGTAATTGTGAACTATCCCGCGCCGAAAAAGAAGCAAGGGGAGTTTAAATTGTTTAATCAATATGAAGAAAAGGCCTTGACAGAATAGTTTAAATACGCATTGTAAAAGTCATGAAAACTTATCCATACAAAATCTTTCAATACGGGAAAGTCCTTCACGGGGGCACTCAAAAGGGCTCCAGTATGGAGAGCGCTCTAGAATCTATAAAAACTAGATTTAAAATTACTAGTGAGTCTAATGGATGTTTTGAGCAAAACAAATTGGACGGGAAAACGGTTTCAGTCGCAATTTTTGGGGCTGTAAAAATTAGTTGACAACCACTCAAATATAATCATATTCAAAACCATGAAATATTATTTAATTAAACTTCGCCTCATCATTGGATATTACGAAAAGCATGTCAACCACTTGATTCAAGCAAACAACCTTGATGAAGCGGTAATTGCAGCTTTTGAGGCGGAGTCTCACCATGATGATGCGTCATTGAATGAAAGCATGGATGCTTGGGAAGATTGTGGAGGGGAGATGCTTTATAAAGTTCAATCCTCCAGAGAATTAAATTCAAATGAATATAAAATGTTAAAACTTTATATTTAATCCTCGACTCTCAACCAAATATAGCCAATCTAACCAAATGCTTAAAACTTCATTTAATAAATTAGGAGGAAAACGAATCTGGGATTTCGGAGCCGTTACCTATTACCATAGCGTTGAACAAATCAACGGGAAAATTATTAATTCTTATTTTAGCATCTCATGGGATGGGAATGATCTGGGCGTGCATCAACATTCTTACACTAGAGAACAATTTACTAAAACGCTTACTCGATCACTAAAGGGAAGAAAAAGAACTGTTTTTAAAGTTTGGGGTTGACTCGCTACGAAATAAACCCATATTCATCACCATGGAACCAAAAGTAAACATTTTTCTCTCTGGCAAAACAATCAAGCGAGTCTCCATTGATGGGAGTCGCTACACATACGGGGGAATCCTCAAGCATTTTTGCAAACCAGAAAAACTAAATGAAAATGGCAACCACTGGCTTGCTTGGCAAACTGAGATTGTTCGCCGCTGCAATTGCGTGTTGATTCACCATTTAATTTCGGGTGAATTTGTAGTTGTTGAAAAATAGAGTTGACTCCACCCAAATAATACACATATTCACCATCATGCACTTATTCATTACAAAACACGAAAACTATTTCACCTTCCGCATTGGAGACATTTCTGGCTCCGAACCATTTAAATCTCATATAGAATTTACTGGGCGTGTTGAGTACGTCAAAAAACACTTTGGCGCAACTTCCACTGAGATTGTAGAAGAGGAAAAGCCTCACCCCTGCACTTGGTGTATTCATATGAGACCGTGCATAGTGGGGGGGATGAAGTGTGTCGGTGGATATAGCTCTAAAGAAGCGGAGGAAAAAGGTTCCTGTGAAGGAGTAGAAAATTAAAAGTTTTTATTGACTCTGCGGGAAAACCTGCCATTCTCATAAACATAGCAATTCCGCTATTAATCATTATGAAAATTACAACATCACTCACAACAATCTTCTCTCAAGTTGAAACAATCTTAAATTCGGTTTGCGGACTGAATAATTTTAAATTGAATTTAACCGCTTGCACGGCGGATGACAAAGAAATTCGTTTTGTTTATTTTGTTAAGGACAAAGAGATTCACAACGAAATTGTTTACAATCGCGAAACGCAATCTTTTTCTAATCCATCTTTTTGGATGGAGGGCCAAATTTAGTTGGTTGGGTCGGGGAGAGAGCTGGTTACTCTCTCCCCTTCAACCAAGTGTTGACAGTCGTTAAAAAATAGACATTATCCAAATCATGGACAATAAATTTAATTATATGCTTCTCTCTAGGCTCCAGCAAGATATTGAATACTTTCTGGGGTATGGCAATCGGTGTGAAAAGCATTTGTATTACGGAAATGTGAAAGAGCATTTCCAAGAGATGGTAAAGCTCTGGAAGTCTCTACCAGAAAAACCAGTTTGGTTTAGAGCGGTTGATTTCATAAAATATAAAAAACTGTTGACAGCGGGGGAAGCTTCTGCATAGTAGAGACCATGAACAACTCAAACACAGTCAAATTCGATCTATCCAATTCAGAATCAAACAAGGCATTTGCAATGCTTTGCCGAAATCTCAATGAGGTCGGAGTGCCTTACAAAGTTTTAACTGATCTGTTAAATGTAGAAGTTGAAATTTCTGACGGATTTTAAAAACAACCCTTGACAATCACACAAATACATACATATTCAAAACCATGATTTCAAACCCACAACAAGACGCCGAAGAAGAGAAGACAACCCTCGAAAATGGATTGCGCCAAGACTTAGGAAATATTGAAGATGATATTGCAAATCTAAAAGAGAAGCGCGATAAAATTTTAATTAAACTAGGTCGCTGCATGGTGGAAAGAATTGATGATGAAAATTAGAATAAACAAAAATCAATTCGACCTCCAAAACCCTAAACATTTTCGAGTCCAGCGGGGAGGGCGCTGGCTATACTATAAAACTAATTAAACTTTTGTGTAATGGGTAAACAGGGGTGGTAACCTTGGGAAAGTCCAGACTGGGGAGTCTGGACTTTTTTGTGTCTATTTTTATTTTAGGGGTTGACAGGCGGAAAATTATCCCCATAGTTTGAATTATGAACAACCAAAAATCATATACCGACCATTCACTTATAACAGGCAACCTTGCCATTAAACTAGCCGTTGAAGAAGCTTTAGACGGTAAAACAGTATCTCTGGAGCTTGCGCATAAAGATTCTAGCACTGGCTTATGGGAATCAAAAAGCTTCCTAAATTTTGGAATGGGGAATGTCGAGGGGACTCCTTGCCTCCGTTATTGCGGGAAAGAGGGAAAGCCAAACGGGGAGGGCTCTTCCAGCGTCATCGCGACTTGGTACAAAGATTGTTTGAGCAAAGAATCTTTGATTGAGCGCATTACCCTTAACTGCCATGGATGGACTCCTTTTAAACGTGAAATTTAAATTCATTTTATTTTTAATCCCGCTAGTTTCTAGCGGGATGAGTCTCGACAAATTCATAGATGTACTGGAGCAAGTAGAGTCTAATGGAAATACGAGAGCGATAGGAGATAATCGTAAGGCTTATGGAGCGCTGCAAATTCATTCTATCATGGTTCGCGACTACAACAGAATAACTAAATCTAATTTAAATCATTCTGATTGTTTTGATCGGGAAATTTCGCGGGAAATAACCAAATCTATTTTTAAACACTATACAAAAAATTTAAAAGTAGTGAATGCAAAACACCTTGCGTTTATTCATAACGGGGGAGGGAGTGCTTGGCGACGGGTTGACAATCCAAAGAACGATAAAAAACAAATTAATTTAGAAAGATATTGGTCTAAGGTATTGACAGAATTAAATAAATAGTCATTGTATAGGTATGTTTAAATATTGCACATACTCCGAAACCATTCGCCTAATGCCTCAAAATTTCTTGATTGCACATAAAAAAGAAAATAGATTTATTTTTGATTTAGATTTAAAGGTGGAAAAAACCCTTGCAACAAAAGTTTATGAGACTTCCCACTGCTTCGAAATGATATGGGGAGGAGGGGAGCAAGTTGCAAAAAAATTAAATGAACTGTTGACAGTTGTTGAAAACTAGCCATTATCGAAGTCATGAAAATTACAGAAGATCATCAAAACAAATTAGAATCTCTACTTATTGAACGCGCTGAATTTTGTGGGTTCAAAAGTCTAAAAGATTATGTTAATCAATTTAAAAAAGACGTAGAAAGCGGAAAAATTAAAATAATTAAATGTCCTGCAACCCGTTGCTTTTGGGACATTACGAATAAGAGCGCTTTAAAATTTGTTTGTGATGAAATTTATAAATATGCAAACGATTCTCACATCACAACTTTTTATAAAAAATTGTATAAAAAATACCAATAGACTTGACAGATATATAATTCTCTGATTGATTAGCTTTTTAACCAAAACAAAACCATGATCACAAATATTAGAAAAAACTGCGTAGGAACAATTTCATTTGATGCAAAATTTCCGAAGATGCGCAAGCCTCAAGATTTTATCGTCTATCCAGTGAGAGAAGGCGACAAAAACCTTTTAATTCAATCAGATAATTTTTGGGCTGAAATCAATATTGAATCGGGCGCGGTAAATATGAGCGCTAGAAAGGCGCAGTATGCCAATTCAACTTGGCTTGCTCTTTGCGTAGTAAGAAAAACTAATCGAAAATTTTCTCTGACTGAGGAAAATTTAAAACAGTTGGTTTCTGCTACCAAGGGGAAAGATGAGGCGAAAACAAGTTTCTTAAAATAGGGGTTGACACAAGGACTTAACATCTTAAAGTAAAGCCATGATTAAAAAACTAAATCTCACTTCCTCAACCAGAACAGATGGAAACTTTTGGACTGGTTCCGCGCTAAGTGCGCCACAAGTTCATGAAGACTTGAGAAGTCTTGAATTCGGCCATTTCTGGATGCAAGAAATTAAATTTTCAGATGGTTTTTACCGCTCTGTTTGGATCAACATTCCCGAAAAAATGGTATTAACTTATTGTGAAGGGGATCTTATTTTGCAAACCTTTGAGAATACTATTGACTTTTACAGTAGTTTAAAGGATGCTGCAACCTTCTACGAGGAAAATTAACATGGATAAAAATCATTTAAATTGGGCGCGGTCTCACGACTGGGGGGAAAATGCAAAGCTGATTGACGGGAAAATTTCCTTGTTTGATCGAGACGAACAAAAACAAGTTAGTTTTATTTCTTTCTCTCAACTTAGAACGTGGGCGGGCTACTAATGGGAATTTTAATTTTATTTGTAATTCTTTTTTTATTTGTTTGACAGCGGGGGAAAACTCCACATAGTTCGAATCATGCAATCAATTAATTACCACAAAAAAGAGGAGATCGACAAACTACCAGTAGACACAACGGGCGCATTTTTCGCAACTGTTTATTATGGTGGTCGAGGAGATGAGGAAATGGAAATATATTTGTATACATATAATGACCATGCCGCTCCACAAAATTCATTCTATAAAACTAAAAGCGGGGGGAAGTGGAAAAGGGGCGTGAAAGAATTTTAAAATAAACCTTGCAATCGCTCAAATAAAACTCATTATCATCATCATGAAGTCATTCCTCCTCAAATACTATTCAAATCTAACAGTGGCACAAGCCAGCCAAAAAATTTTCAACACTTGGGAAAAGAGCAAGAATGCTTTGGACTATTTCCCGACCCCTAAAGAGATCAACCGCGAAAAGTTTTTAAAGCGCTGTCATAATGTTTTAATTGAATTAAAAAAAGAAAATAAGCACGAAAATTTAAAAGAGGTATTGACAAGCGGAAAATTTTAATCATTATCACCATCATGAAAAAGCTCAACTCATTCAAAACAGAACTCTTTAAAGTAGAATTCAACTGCGCCGACCGCAAATCAGAGCGCACCGTTACAATAACAAAATTAAATTCAGAAATTTACGAGGAAATAGATTTCCAACTTGGAATGCCTGCGGTGGTTCGATTCGTTGAAAATAAAATCAATTACCAAATCAGCGCAAAAGAAGCCGCAAAGATTTACAGCAAGTGCGCCAAACTTTTCTATTCAAAATAATTTGAGTGAGTGAATAAAAAAAATAGTTTTTCTTTCTAGGTGTGATGAGCCTAGAAAGTTTTTTCACTTTTTTTCAAAATAACTATTGACGATACATAAATAATTCTACTTAATAGCACAATGAAACACTCAAATAGATTCTTTAATATCGGTTTTCATTTTTGCGATATGCCTCTCTATTCGATAGAGAAAACTTATCCAGAATTTGGCTTTGGCTTTGGGGTAGACTTTTGGAAATTTTGTTTCACATTTTCTTTTACCAATAAGAAGCAATTTGAGGCTAGAAAAAAAATAAAAAACGAATTAATTTAAAATAACTATTGACCGACCTTCAAAAACCTGCATTCTCTTAAACATGGAAAACATTATTGAAGTAGAAAAAGATCAGGTTTGCGCTAAAGTTCAAATCTCCGCGAAAGAAGTTGATGCTTCTTTTAGTCACGCTTTCGGGACTCGTAAAGAGACCGAAATAGAAATAACGGGTTCTGAGCTTGTTAGCTATGAGCTATGGGATGAGGACTTTAACAAGGTAGTTAGCAATAAGCCGACAGAAGCCGAAAAGAAATGGCTTATTGAAAAAGCAGAAGAAGAATTTTATGCAAGTGTTTGAGTGAGTGAATAAAAAACTAAATTAGTTTTAGGCTGAATAGGTGTGATGAGCCTATTCAGCCTTTTTTATTTTATTTTGAAATAGCTATTGACAGCGACCAAATAAACTGAGTTAATAACTCCATGAAACTTAAAGACCACTTAATCGCTATTACATTGTCCGCCATTATCGGCTCTTTCTTCGGATTGGCTTTATCTCATGGATTAAAGCTTGATGAAACTTTTGAAGAAAAAAAGACAGAATCTTTTGAAAAGAGCTTGACGAAAGAATCTTTTTAATCCTTAATCTAAATCATAGCAATTCCGCTATTCTTAACTTAAATAAATTATGACTCGTTTAGAAATCATTGAAGCCGCCGCTACCACAGCGCCCGAACCAAAAGGGGTAAAAATCGACTGGGATTTGTTTTTCATCCTTTTCCCAGATATTAACCTAGGTTAGCTTTCAAATTCCCCCTCAGAAATGAGGGGGGTTTTTTTTCATTTTATTTAAAATATCTATTGACTCCACTTAAATTTTCGATCAACTTTTAATCATGGCTAATTTAGAAACCTTCCACTGCTGCATCGAAGCGGCCCAAAAATTCCTTAAAGAAAACGGTTGCGAGTGCTCCGAATTCTCCAATCACCTTTTTACGGGTGGCGTCTCCTATGGCGAAAAGCGGACTTGGGACTTTGAAATAGACAAGCTTAAAAACCGAAATACTAAAAAGTATTTCCATTTTATTATTTTCCGCTTGGAAAATGGCATGTACGAAAATATTAATTATATTTTGTAAATAGCTTGACAAGCCCCGCTCAAATAGAGTGGGGCTTTTTTGGCCTAGTGCTATTAGCAAATCTAATGGAGGGTATTAGCTCAAATTATCGCGATTTCCGCCCGCTGAATCCCCGCCCGCGTTCCCTCTAGTGTGCTTGTTTTCGGTGGCTTGTCAAATTTATTTTCATTTATTTTTTTCTTGGTATTTGGGTAGGAGTGGCAGCTATCCTCAACGGTTGATCGCAGCTTGTATGTAAAAATGCTGAATTTTCCGCGCTTGTCAAATTTATTCGCAACTTTTTTTATTTTATTTTTATTCGATTTGATTTGACAGGTAAAGCGCTTTGCTGTCTTTTAGTGGCTCACTTATCAATTAATTCTTATCTTATTTATTATGTCATCTCTTAAAAACGCTCTTCGTTCCGCTTCCATTTCTCTTAACATCGCGCACAAGTCTTATGATACTTGCGAAAACGAGCATGATAGTTATGGCGCTTATACCTACTGGAATGAAATAGAGCACCTAGAAGCGAAGATTGAGAGTCTTCTAGGCGAAATCCTAGGATATCCCGTTGAAGCTCTTGACGGCGAACGTAGACCTAAAGATTGCGAGTTACTCACGACAAAAGGAATTCCCTTTAATTTCCACTGGCAAGCGGTTTAGCCTTTCAAATTCCCTCAGAAATGAGGGAATTTTTTTATGCATTTTTTTAAATTAGGTATTGACTTGGAAGAGCAGCAAGTCATGATGATAGTTGAAGGGTGAAGAGCCAAGCTGGACAAACACCCTGCACAGTTATAAAAATTGGCGCTTATACATTTTTCCGCGCTTGTCAAATTTATTCGCAAGTTTTTTTATTTTATTTTTTGCTTGCGGACTTGCTAAAAAAGTGATGGTAAAAATTTTTTTTCGATTTTCCTTGCAAGAGCTTTGTTTTCTGTTTAGTCGCGCACGTTCTCTTATTATTTGAGGTGGAAAACTTTTTTTAATTTAAATGAAAAAATGTGTTGCAATTTAATTCCGATTAGTTTTTTATTCTAACCATAGCAATTCTGCTATTTTCACTCAAACGGTTCTCGAATCCTTAAAATCGACTTCAAAACTATGGCTAAAAAAGATCTCATCTCTAAAGTTCTTACTAACGTAAAAGACCTTTCAATTGGCGATGCGCGTCGCGCAGCGAACATGGACTGGGAAGTCCAAAGTGAGGCGCTCGGTGGCATGGATACGGGTCGCGAAGTGCTAACGCACAAAGCACTCTTTACTTCTAACAATGATTTGCTAGGAGTAGTCGGCAACGATTATCAGCCTTCACAAATGGAGGAGTTTGTTTCTTCTTCTTATGACTTGGCAAACTTCGTTGGCTATCCCGTTTCACGTATGGCTTTTATGCCTAGCAAGTCGCTTGTGACTTCGTTTATTGATCTCAAACCTATGAGTATTCAAGATGATAAATTGAACGTTGGGATTCTTATCAAGGACGGTTTCAACGGTTTGCAATCGCGCAGTTATTCACTCGTTATCATTCGCGAAATCTGCTCTAATGGTATGGTTCAAAAACATCTAATGGATTCTCTTGGCAAAACTCGCCACTCGAAAAATTTTGAGTCAAACCACAACAACCGTTTCAAGATGATTCTTGATAATATCAATGAAGAGTTGCGTGCAATGGAGGCGACTTTTAAAGGTCTCTTCGATACTGGATTTGATCGCCCTCAATTCGATGAGTTCACACAGGCGCTTTTACCAGTGCTTAAGACTGAAAAACCAAGCAAGCAGGCGCTTAAAGTGGCTGATACGCTTGAAACTTTGTTTGTGAATGGCGCTGGTAACAATGGCGTTACCAAATGGGATGCGTACAATGCCGTTACTGAGTTTTGCTCTCACGAGAAAACTTACAAGCAAACCAATAGCTCGCCCGAAGAAAATCAGTTTGCGGACTTCACTAAGGGGCAAGGGTTTCCACTTGCTGAAAAAGCACTTAAGCTACTGACAGCGTAAAGCGCCAAATCTTCAAACCCTCTCGAAAGAGAGGGTTTTTTTTGTGCCTAGTATTGAGTAGTGAAAAATAGAGCTATTGAATTGGTATAAATATGTTGATTCCAAGCGCCTGAAATAGCCTAGAAAGGCTTTTAATTTTGAAATAGGGTCAATACCCATGTAAGACAGTCCGAACCCTTACAAGGCATTTAAATAGCATGTTAAACTATTTTTACTTTTTTTCATTCTACTATTGACAGCACCAAAATTTTTTTGCTATGATACAGTAAACGATTTCTATAAAAAATTCCCCGAAAAATCGCGCAACAATTTTGACATCAAAAACAGTAAAGTCAACCCCTAAATAATAAAAAATAAAAAAATATTCCCTTGACAGCCCCAAATATAATGTGCTAAAATAAAGTAGCGGAGCCTCCCATTAGGCGGCCTAATAATAGGTATAAGCTGAGCTAATAACCCCCTCATTAGCTGAGCTAATACCAAGCCAGCCCAGTATTAGCGCAACTTATCGCGATTTCGACCCGCTAAGACCCCGCCCCCGTTCCCTCTAGTGTGCGATATTTCCAAGCGATTGCGAGAAAAAAAAGATAAAAAATAAATTTTTATTTAGTTGACACAACTTTTCCAGCGCTTACACTAGAGGGAACGCGGGCGGGGGTTGAACGGGTGAAAATCGCGATAATTTCACCTAATAATGGGTATAAGAAAATCTAATGGATTTTTCCCTTGACTTTGCCATATTTTACTATAAGCGCCAAACCTTGGCACTTGGGTAGGGGTGGCAGCTCTCCCGAACGTTTTATCGCACCCTTAAAAACAAAAATGCTGAATTTCCCCCGCCTGTCAAATTTATTCGAAACTTTTTTCAAAAAACTTTATTTTCTTTTTTTTTCGATTAGACTTGACGTAGTTTTATATAACTGTCTTGTTAGGGGCTCACTCAATTATTAATTCAATCAATTATTCATTATGCTCAAAACCGATACAAAAAACTTCTCAGTCTATTCCACCGTTATGCGCAATGACGCGACGGGGAAAGTTTACATTAATTCTGTTATGATTTCTAAAAACCGTAAGAAAATCAAATCTTCGGGCTTTGTTCATGGCGCGGGGGCTCTAAGCGCTCTTGTAGCTGAAAAGTTTAATGCGGGGCTTCTTTCATTAGAAGAAGTATTCGACATCGCCGCAAATGCGCAGAAAGAACTTGAAAAAGGTTTTTAACTGCTAACTTTTTCGATCCCCTCAGAAATGAGGGGATTTTTTTGTGCCTGTAAACATTGATCGCTTCAAAAGCTGGATTACACGATTGCGAGGCTCTCAGATAGGCTAGAAAGGCTTTGAATTTGCGAAGAGGGTAAAGAGTCGCTCGACAAAGACAGAAGGCTTTAAGGGGCATTTAAATTGATTTAATTTTTTTTGCACTTTGTTTGATTCGGGGCTTGACGTGTTTTCTTATAACTGTCTTATTGGTGGCTCACTCATCAATTAAATTCAATTCTTATTATTATGATTATTACCACCACCGTCAAAGTCTCTGAAGAATCCACCGCTCGCGAAATGTGCCAACGTGCACTCCTTAACATGGCTAATGCTTACGGCGAAAATGATGCAAATTCGTATAAATACGAAATTAACATGATGGCTCCGAGCTATCAAATTTCGATCACTGCGCATTTTTCACAAATCGGAGAAGCCGTATCTTTTCTTTATGAGGGTAAAATGCCAACTCACGAGGAAGCCGTTAGGGTGTTGACAGCTCGACAAGTTTGTAAAAATGGCATGATTTAGAAAGCCTTTATATTTTCAACTCCACTTTAACGAGTGGAGTTTTTTTTGCATAAATAGTTAAAATAGGTATTGACAGCCCCCGAAAAATGTATAAGCGCCGATTTTTATTTCTGTGTAGGGTGGCCGTGGCTCTAGTATAGTTATGGCTCCGAGCTTGTCAAGTTTCGAGTGCATAAAAATAAATTTTTATTTATTTGACACAATTCTCCCAGCTTGCACACTAGGGGAACGCGGGCGGGGGTTCAGCGGGTAAAAAACCCGTTGGATTTTCCGCAAACCGTTAGGCACTTTTTTATACCGAGATGCCCCGTAGCCCTCCCCGTGTAACCGAATTCTAGAAGCGGGGAAAATGGGTGTCAATGGTATAATTTCACTTTTTTCATTTTCTTTTTTTTCGATTTGGCTTGACGGGGTTTTATATAACTGTCTTTTTGGGGCTTCACTCAATTATTAATTCAATTAAATTACATCATGAAGGTTAACGAAATCATCACTCAAAAATTCATTGAAGCACTTGAAAACGGCGTTTGCCCTTGGCAAAAGCCTTGGAAGGCTGGCCAGCGTCCCATGAACCTGATCAGCGGAAAGGCTTATCAGGGGATCAACCTCTTTTTGCTTTCTCATGCACCCTACTCTTCCCCCTACTGGCTTACTTTCAAGCAAGCTAAGGCAAAGGGCGGACAAGTGAAGAAGGGTGAGAAAAGTACTAGTGTTATTTTTTGGAAGGTTTCAAAGTTTGAAGATAAGAAAAGCGGGGAAGAGAAAACCTCTTTCTTACTTCGTTATTATAACGTCTTTAATCTGGAACAGTGTGAAGGAATCGAAGCGCCCAAAAGCGAAGAAGGGGAAAAGCTCGACTTTCAGCCCATAGAAGCGGCGGAAGATCTTGCGAATGATTATTGCGAGCGCGAAAGCTTGAAAGTTTACCACAAGCGCCCGCAAGCTTACTACTCCCCAGTAGCCGACTATGTGAATATGCCAATTAAAGAAACGTTTGTTTCGGAAGGCGCTTATTATTCCACACTCTTTCATGAGTTTGCGCATTCAACAGGGCACGAATCTCGCCTTGATCGTCTAGAACCCGCTTCTTTTGGCTCTGATCCCTATGCTAAAGAGGAGTTGGTCGCTGAATTGTCCGCCGCTTTCGTTTGCGCGGAGCTTGGAATAGATAACACTTTCGACAATTCCGCCGCTTACCTTCAAAGCTGGATTAAAAAGTTGAAGGGTGATGCAAACTTGCTTTTCAGCGCTTCTAAACAAGCGACAAAGGCCTTTAACCGTATCAAGGGGGAAAAGGTTACTATCGAAGCCTAAAAGCCTAAGAGAAGCCCCCCAGTGATAAAGCTGGGGGGTTTTTTTGCGCTTAGTTGCTAGGATTGACAGGAAAGCGCTCTTTGAATTGGTATGGATTGCACGATTGCGGGGCTCTGAGATAGGCTAGAAAGGCTTTGAAAATTGGAAGAGGGTAAAGAGTAAGGGAAGAGGGTAGAGCCCCGTATATCGAAGCACAGAGCCAAGGGGATTTTTTTCATTTTTTTGAATTCGACTATTGACAGCGCCAAAATTTTTTTGCTATGATACAGTAAACGATTAAAATTTTCGGTTTTTTCGAGCCCAAAAATTACCCTGCCCCGTAGCCCTCCCCGTGTAAACCGAATCGTAGTCATGAAGGAAATCGGTGTCAATGGTATAATTGAATTTTTTTATTTTCTTTTTTTTGCTTTCGGGGCTTGACTTTGCTCGATTTTAGTATAAGCGCCGATTTTTATTTCCGTGTAGGGTGGGTGTAAGTTTAGTTTATTGGCGAAAATGGAAAAGTCAACCCTCTAAACGTGTTTTTTTCATTTTATTTTTGGGCACAAAAAAACCCCTCTTTCGAGGGGTTAAAGCCTGATCTTTAGATCATTGGGTTGACCACTTCCCAAGCCAAATGTATCAAACCCTCGGAGGCGATTTTTTTCTCGCGCATAAAGTGAGGGAAAGATGACGGGTGACTGCCGCCAGTCCCGCATTCTTTGCGGACTAGGTCGCGGGCAATCTCAAGATTGCCCTCTTCGATAGCGATGGCGAAAAGGAGGTGGTTTTTAATTGAATTTGTCATGATGAAAAGGCTTGAGATGGCAAGCGAACCATTTGAGTGAATTTGAATTAAAAGAACAGACTGCAAAAAACTAGTTATAACAAAACACGTCAAGCCTAATCGAAAAAAGAATTCATTTTTTTACTTTGCTCTGTGCGCCTCTCTACGGGGCTCAAATTGCTTGCCAGTGTATTGGCCTTTGCTGGATCTTCGGGGCGCTTCTGGGCATGTTTTTGTGCCATTACGGGGCTTTCTCCTAGGTGTGTAGACACAAAAAAGCCCCCCTTTCGGGAGGCTCGGAAAACTTACGTTTTAAAAGTTATTAACACTATCACCGTCAGGCATCGCGAAGGTTGTGATTTTTCTAGATATAATGCCAGTTTCACGCATACCATAAAGGCAATCCTTCACGTCTTCAACTTCCCATTTTTCGCCAGTGCTGAAAGTATTGATGTCATCACCACCACGAAAAAGAAAAAGGCGTTTAAGGCGTGCAAGCTCTTTATCGAAGTCGAGAGACTCAACAATGCATAGAGACTTAAGATCATCGCGGGAAGTCTCTGAAAGGTCGCGGGAGCGTATAGAAAGACCACCGTTTACGATGATGAGTTGAATAGAATTTAGATGTGCTTTGATCATAAGAAAAATGCTTGAGTCAGCAAGCTACTGATTGAGTGAATTTGAATTAAAAGAACAGACTGCAAAAAACCAGTTATAGAAAAACACGTCAAGTTTAATCGAAAAAACTTTTTTTATTTTCGCGCCGAATAAATTTGACAAGGTTTTTCCTAATTATTAGAATTCGGTTATTCGGGGAGGGCAACGGGGTTGCCCGCACGTTAGGAAGTGCCAAACCGTTAGAGAGTGAGTCAAAAATCCTACGTCATTTTTACCCGCTTAACCCCCGCCCTCGTTCCCTTTAGTGTAAGGCCTGCGCGGAGGGTGTCAAATTTATTCGGAAAAAAAATGCATTAGATTTTCTTATGTTGGAATCAGTTGGGATAAGCACGGCTAATGAGTCGCCGCCATTAGAAAAACTTATGTTGGGTCAGCGCAGTATAAGAACAACTACTATTAGATTTGCTTATCTTAGAATTTCCAGAATTAGAAAAACTTATCCATTAGCAAAACTGATACAAGATCGTTCCAGCATAAGATTTGCTACTATTAGCGCAGCTTATCCCAGATCAACCCAGCATTAGCAAAACTTATCCATTAGGAAAACTTATATTGGAGCATCTTACCATTAGATTCTCTACTATTAGATTTGCTTATGCTAGAACGTCTTATCATTAGGGTTTCTTATCCAACGGTTTTAAGCTTAGGTTTTTTTGAAGCCTGAAAAAGAGTGCATTTTGGCCTACGATTTTTCTTGACGGCTCTGTATGGCCTTCTAACGCCCCTTATAGGGAGGGTGAGTCAACGTTGGACACGTTACCCTCGCGATTCGTGCAAAGCCTTTCTCCGGGAATTCCGCTTGTTTATGCGGGTAAAACTAGTGTCAAAAGTGTTCACTAGTTTGCCATTTCAAGCTTATTTTTCACTTTTCGCAGGTCAGTAGCTATGCTTATACCCCTTATTAGATTTACTACTGTGTGAAAAAAAGTGTTTTTTTTTATCGCTTTTTCTTTTTTTAGCTATACAATCGAGGATAGGGAAGGGCAACTGGGGCAGCCGCGTAACAAAACCCGCCTATTAGCACAGCTTATCCCAGAGCGCCCCAGCATTAGATTTACTTATACCCTATATATGGACGACTACCCCTGACTACTTTAGTTTATTGGCTGATTTGGAAAAGTCAACCCCTCAAACGTCTTTCTTTCATTTATTTTCATTTATTTTTTTACATTCTTTTTACGTATAAGGCCTTGACTCCTAGGCTAAAGAGTGCTTTTTTATAGTCTGTTCTTTAGTTATTATTCATTCAATCGGTCGCTTGCCGTCTCAAGCCTTTTCTACTATGAACGCAACTCAAATCATCAAAGCCCTCAAAAACGGCTCTTTCGTTAAAAGTGTGCTTGTCACGCAACCCGCTATGCTCAAAAAGTTCGAGGGTCTTTTTACCGTTACTAAAAAGACGGTGGTAACTGTTAACACTGGCATAGAATACAGCAATCAAAAAGACGTGATTGCAAAGCGTGCAAGCGGCGTCTTGCCTAAAGAGCCGCAACCCTTGCCTTGGGGCGAGTGGTCTGACTATCCTTACGAGATTGCCCACAAGGACACGGTTTACAACCGTCTTTACATCAAAGGCGTTCCAACCGTCGCTTATTTCATCGACGGGAAGCAAGTTACCAAGGTGGAAGCTCAGAAGCTCTGCAAGGCCTTTGATTCTTATGAGTATAAGGTAACCCTTGCGAGCTTCGCAGAGGCCGTATTGACGGTCTCAAGCGCCAAGAAAGCGAAAGCACTGACTGCCCGCTTCGGTGGTGAGTTTGTCAAAGTGGTAAAAGTTTCCAAACCCGATTGCATAACGGTTAAGCAAGAGAGCTTAGTTAGCTTGGTTCAAAATGGTAAGGAATTGTTAAGCTAGTCTTACAATCTTACAAATTTGTAATGCGTTAGGCGTGTTACTCGAAAGCTTCATCTGTAAAAGGGTGGAGCTTTTTTTGTGCGTTAGGAAAAGACTAACGAGAGAGGGTGAGTCAAAAGCCTATCGGTCTAACGGTTAGCGGGGGGGGTTTTTGAGAACGTTAGAAACTAACGGTGCTGAGATTAGCGACGGGGGGACCCCCCAAATCCATCCCACTTTTCCAAAACCGAAAATTCTTCCCCAAACCGCAAAATGGCCATTCTTCCCATTTTTGAGAATGGAAAAGATTCAAGGCCCACCCCCTTTTTGAAAAAAAACGGGGGGCACTCAAAAATACCCCTTCTTCCTGTCTAAAAAAAATCGGGGGCGCTACATTCCAATGCAGATTCTTCCCTTGCTCCTTCAAAATCCCCACAAACCCTTTTGTAGTCTCCAACCAACTGGGGATTGTGAAACTTCTCACAGGCCTTCGGGGTGTAAATGCCCCTAACCCAGTAGATACAATCCTTGCATTTTTTATAACCCCCCGCGCCGCTCCGAATATCATTATTCATTTCCAAAAAACCCTCCGTTTGGGCCGCTTGACCCTCTCCGCGAGCATTCTGCTCTCCGCCGCCCAGCCGTTGCAGCCATCCCAGCCGCAATCGCAAGGAACGGTAATTAGAAATTTGTCATATTCCTCCTTGGTGATACCACTATTTTTTATGTAGCGGGCTTCCCACTCTTCACTGCTCATTTTATTTGTTTCCATATGTCCTCCAAATAATCCCCTGTAAATTCTGGGTGAAGCTCCCAGAGGAGACCGCTCGATTTTACACTATTATATTCTGACAAACTCATATAGGATTTGTTCTCCTCTCTCAGCGCCCGCTTCCATGGCTGGGTCGTCGCCGAATCTGGGGAGTGGCTCCCTTCAAGAATGCCTTCAATTATATCTACAGCCTCGCCGAGACACTCCCGAACGGAGGCATTTTTATACATCCCATTTTCTTCACTCATAATATTCTGCCCTCCTCGGCTCTCCTTTTTCATAGTCGGCACACTTCCTCTTCCAGCCCCAGTCGGTCAAATAAGGATATTTGTCGCGGGGCATGTAGAAGCGCGGCTTGTGACCCTTCCCACAGGTCATTTCCCCCATTTTTCTAAAGTCGCAGAATTTACATTCGTCGCAGTGGCGCGTTTTCATTTTCTCTCTTTCATCATGGCGTCTGCAATTTTGTAGGCCTGTTTTGCTACCACGCAATCCCTAGTTTCGCTAGGATATTTGATTGCGTTTATCGAGGCAAGTGCCGCCATCGCGAATTCGTCTCGCATGGTGATTACGCTGCCTTTTTTTGGTGGCTTTGGTTTAATTGAATTTATATCTCTATCCATAATTTATTCCTCCCACAGGCCCTTTCCAAAGTCCACTTTATGCTGGTCGTTTATAGTTTTCAAAATAGTCTCAATGAAATCGTCGAGTTCTTTGCTCGGGCAAACCTTCCTAAGTTCGATTGCCCTGCGCATGTCTTGCGCCAGAAGGCTGAGCCTTACATAGTGATTTGCCACCCGCTCGGCCCGCAGTTCCGGGAAGTCCCGTAGTTCACCCGCCGCCCGCTGCATATGGGCCAGATCCCGATTGGTATTCCTCGGCGGGGCATACATCTCGTAATCCTCTGGCCACAGTCGGCGGCGATTGCCAGTGGACGTATTTATGTCGATGGTTCCAATATGGTCATTAAAAACTTCTGCTACCCTCCACCACATGCCGAGCCTCCATACATAGCCGCCCTCCTCTATGTTAGCAGGAAGCGATTGAGCCTTCATTCCGTTTGGGGCTATGTCAGGATTGTTCAAAATTACTTTGCTCATATCAACTTTCTAAGTTCGGTTTTAGTTACGCCCTCCTCCACTAGCTCCTCTGCCAGTGTTTTTATCACCTCCATGGAGAAGTCAACCCGCATAATTGTATTGTCAATGTCGCGAATCATCTGGATCTTTTCGGCGTCGGATAGCGCCGCGACTGCGTCCCTTATGTCTAGTTGGATTTTCATAGCGTTATTTTTTCGTCCTTAAGGTTTGTATATTCTCCTGTGAGAAACCTGTTACAAGGGGGTTCAGCAGTATAATAATAGCTTCCTGAACACACTGTATTGGGGATTTCAGCTATCCATTCTCTATAGCCGTCATCATAATCTGGATGATCTTTTAAGTTATCGAAGATTAGATCTCTTTCATAAGTCTTGAGGCTTGGCTCATCTGCCTGATTTAGCCGTTGGCGAGCCACCTCTCTTTCTTTCGCAAACTCACGCTCCTTCTTTTTGTTTTTTACAAAAGCTCCGATGATAGCTTTCGCTAATACCAGCGTTACCAAAAATATTAAAATTTCTATCGAGTTATCCATTTTTAGTTAAGTTAAAATTACCAGCAGAGGGCTCACATTCCTCGCCAATTCTTCTCGTTCATCTTTACAGCTTCTTGAAATATTTTAAAATTATCGCCAGCTCGTGACATCAAACTCCCATGTTTTTTCTTACTGTCGCCCTGATCACACCCCTCCGTCCCCTCGATAATCTTCCTCAGCCTGCGCATGTGTGCAACATTCGGGTTCTCCCCATATACATTCTCTAGCCGCTCGTGAATCCAAGTCAGGAATTCCTTATCTGTTATTTCGTCATTTGTATATACCATATTAAAACTCCCAGTTCCCCTCTGGCTCCTGCTTATAAACATTCCTCACGCACTCATCCCATAAATCCTTGCACATATCATTTGTTAGGTGGCAGAATTTATATTGGCTTACAGAATAGCGGACCAAATACCCGTAGCCTTGGTCGCGCTTAACCCCATAATTGTCACCGTGCTTATCATATTCGTTCAGAGGTGTAAACCAAAAGCCATGCTCTCCACCATACTTACCCTTTTCTAGGCGAAAAGTCCTCTCGGAGCCCGAAAAGAGAAAGCCTAAAAACCTTGGAGCCTTTTTTATGCTTAGTGTTAAATGACCTCTATCGCAAGAGATGGGAGTGATTGTTGTTTTATATATCATAGTTTTAAGATTTTGTGTCTGAGTCATTCATCGCGCTGTCGATTGCCATGTTTAGTAGTGCCAAGTCTGAATCTCCCCCATCCCAGTCATCAGGAAGGGATACGATTTCTTCAATTGAGTGGCCAGCGTCGTCAATCCACATTAAATGGCCTACGAGGTTTATTGTTATCCTCCAAGATTCTAAGTGACTGGCAATCCACTTCAATTTGTAAGATGAGGGGCTGAGGTAATCTTTTTTATTCATGATTGTTCCTTTCGTTCTGTGCCTCGGCACGTTGTAGCCGTTCCTCTAGCCACCACACATAATCGAGTCTATAGCCACCGCCATCCCGCTGATCATATTGGGCATACATGTTCGGATTCTCATTTTCATAGATGCACTCGTAGTGGTCTTCGGAGACAGGCTCAGAACCAGTCGAAGCGTTCAATTCGTCACTCATGATTGTTCCTTTCGTTATTTTCCCAAGTAGCGTTCTTGTTTGGGTCATCCGATAAAGTTTTGCCTACATCAATTTCAAGCTTTTCACAAAGCTCCTTTATCAGGCTGGCCTGCGCGTCACTCATCGCACCATCCCAGAAGTTTTGACGACTACTTTTTATGGCTTCTGCAATATCTGTTTGTGAGTATTTTTTCATTTTGTTAACGGATCAACCCTCCACTTCGACACTGGAAAGTGTCCCGTAATCATTAATGGACCTAAAAACACCTTGTAAAATACTCTGGTGTGAATCCGATCGTAGTTCACATCGTCAACTATCGTATTGATGTCGGCGGCGAACCCCAGTCCGTAAACTTTTTTGTAGTAGAATTTCATAATAGTATTATCCTCTATCTTTCTTTGTTTGTCAAGAATATTTAAGATGTATATCCACAAGTCTCCCCCGTCTATAACCCTCCATCAACTTGTCATATTCTGACTTCACCCCGATATACTCCGCAAACGTCCCAGAATACTCAGACCTGAGATAATCTTGATACCTCTTTTGGGATCGGGTCATCTTGCGGAGCTTCCCCATATCGAGGTACTCAACCCCATCAGTCGGATGGACATTATCGACATGACCCGCCTTCCTGTCGTCAAAATTTACCTGTAGGTAGTTGGTAGTGCTAACAATCACCCCCTCGCGCCCGCGAAAGCGGATTCTACGGGAGATGTCGGCTGGAACGCCGTAGTATTCTTTAGGATAGTTCATGTATAGTAATGCAGCTACTTAGCTCTCCTCTAATATATGCCAAAACGTCCCCTCGCACTTTATACGCCCTTTTCAAGGTTTCCTTGGGGTCGGAAGAGTATCGAATTTGCGGATTCTGCGCATCTTTGCACTTTTCAATCCATTCTTCAAGACTGCTTTTTGAAATTTCTATCGTTGTTTCACTCATAATACTAGTTTGCCTAATCCTCTTTAAATTCGCAAGTAAATTCTTTTAAAAATCCGCCGTCCCATTTTTCCATAATATACCCTAAGTTCGCCGCGTTGTCCACCCGAGCCTCGTGGAATTTCTCATATGGAATACCAAATTTGTCTAAAATAACCGAACAGCTTTTTTCAACATTCACACCATTCTTTAGAGATAGCCTCGTTTCCTCTGAGCACCCAAACATAGCACCGCCATCTGGCCCAAAACCTCCCGTGCAGATAGACCTATCATACTTTTCAGTAGTGTAGTTGTAATACTCGGCCACAATCTTGGCGATTCTATTCACCTCGTCAATCTCAAACTGGTTATTATCCATCACTTCTTCTACATACTCTGGTCGATCCACCCAACTGTAGCCTACATACCAGTTCTTCGCGGCGTCAGTGCCTTCGGAGAATGGGCAGGAGGAGAGTTCGGATATATCATCGATCTGATCATCCCTCTCTCTGTCTTGCATTCCCTCCATGAGCCCCGACATGGAAGAGGATATATTTTTGCTGTCCTTCTTCATATTATCTACTGTTAATCTTTCGATCCCTGTATCCATTCACTGGTTTAAATTCTGAATCGATTACATACAAATTACAAGTTCTTCCCTTAGTCGCCCTAGCAAAATCTCTAGCAAGCTCCCATGCCTCGTGTTCCGACCTGATCAATTTCTCTCCCGCGTGTTTATCTGGAAAATGATCGCTAGTTAAAAAACCATCTCCGTACCAATCAAAACTAACCATAAACCCTCTTGGTTTATTATTCATTAAGTCTTTTGCTTCTTGCATTTTCATAATTAGTATGATATTATTTTACCCCTCCTTGTATAATTGCATTTCTAATCTCGCGAAACTCATCATTTCTGTAACTTCCCCACCCATAAATCCTAGACTTCCCTAAATTATGTCCGTCCTGATCGATATAGTCTTGAGCGCCCGCCTCAGTAAAGAAAGCCTGAACAAACTGCCAACGTCGCCGCATACCGTGGCGGACTACATTTGAGGGTAGATTATCGTCTTCCTCCATTTGTTCGAACTTTTCATACTCATCGCTACCTTCTTCATAACCGAAACACTCATCTTCGTCATAATCATAGTAGTAAAATTCATCGGCAAATTCAGTATCAATTCCGCCATCAACGACCTCCTTTTCCACGATAAACATGGGTTGGTCGGTGCATCTATTATTCTGTGTTAGAATGTTGTTTTTTATTTTTTCTAGACTCATATTATTTTTCCCATTTCTTGTAAGTTTTTAAAATAGCTTCGCATCTTTCCGACTTCCTTGCAAACATTTTCTCGATATCTGATACAACTGGAAATCCAGAGTTGTTTAGAGGGCATCTGCGACCTACAATTGCATGGAGAAATGTCACCCATCTAACGCGATCCTTTAGATTTTCTGGGTCGTGGAGACCAAGATGGGCTTCGAGACTATAAATTAGATTGAAGTCATCTAGGTAGTTGTCTTTTACTACTACTGTACCCAAAAGATTTTCCCCTATTTTGAAACCAATAGTCTTCCCGTAGCTTGGTCCCGCGTCCGTAGACTTGCCTATGATTGTCCATCCGTGGAGCTTAGCTAGTTCTAAATTTTGTTGATCTTTATTCATGGGGAGTATTATTTACTTTTTTAAAAGAAGAGTCAATAAAAAAATGAACCTCCCGAAGCACGCAACTACGCTACGCTACGCTACGCTCCGTGCGTGTTCTCCCTGTTCTCGGAGAGCACCCACTGGAGCGCCGCTCTTTTCGATGCGAGGCGTTGGATCTCCTTAGCGTCTTGGGCGCGATCTGCCTGTGTTTGATATTTCCGCGTTGATATAATGCGAAGCTGTGCGTCGATTTGGTCGATGTGGGTTTTTATTTGCGATTCAGTTTTCATTATTAATCTGGTTTCAGTTGTTCGTTATTTCCGAGAACCTGCCGCAGCTAGCAACTGCGTGCTAGTGCTCGGAGTTCGCGCAAAGAAATCCCGCATGGAAGTTTTGCACCTGATCAGCAGTGGTTCCCGCCCCTGTTTTAGTTGGACACCTTAAAAGCCATTCTCGGTAACTCTCTTCGGGGCACGACTTTTCACAGTGACCGCTATACTTTAGCCATCCAGTCCACGATGCGCGAACCAGATGAGATGCTTCAATAGCGAGGTCGTCGATTATTTGTTGGTCTGTTTTCATATTGTATTCAGTTGGTTACATGCTCGCTATGAGCACTCTATTTGTTCTCTGACGAATGCCGCGTCACTCGGTTTACATGCACGTTATCGTAGCCGATAACCTCGAAGTTTTTTGCATCCTCACTGGCGACCTTCGGACATTTCCAAGTGTCGAGCGTCAGGGTCTCGCCACCCTCCCATGATCCCCTGACCTCGTAGGCCACAGAACCAGCCGAATCTGAGCAACGACTATTCGCCGCTTCTCCGTCGCTAATTCGCTCGTCGTATTCCTGCGCCTCTATGTCTAAGCTGCTTGTTGGTATATTTTTCATAGTTTTATTTATAATTTAAGCATTATCTACTAAAACCTCATTTCCGTCAATAAAAAACTTGCAAAAAGCACCTAAAAACCCTATATTTACTTGTGAACGATTATATTTCCGCTCTACTAGATTTCCGCTCAAAATTCGATAACAATTCGGTCAGAATAGACTGCAAGCATGAAAAAATTGCGGGAAAAGTTAGTAAAATTGTTGGTGGCACGGTTGATGGAGTAGTCATCACAATCAAAAATGTTGATGAGTTTTATGGGGCTTACTCTCCTTATATAAAATACGACGAATACAGGAAGATTTGCCTCAAAAAGCTTTTGTTTCCCCGTCTTAAGCAAGAACCCTCCCACGAATACATGGCGGCAATTTTCGACTTAACTGGGGCTCTCAAAGTTAATATGAAGGGGGACAGTGCCTATGCAAACGCGACATTTAGAAATAAAAGTGCTTTAGAGGTGCTATCTCATTTCTATAAGAAATCTGCCAGTTCCCAGTTCTACATGTCGGGAGAGGAATTGTTATGGGCATTAGAGCATTTGAAGGAGTTTTTGATTATAAAAGGGGATCAGGCAGAAGTTTTGTGCAACTGCATATCAAACCCAGACGACCCAGATAATTGGGCGGATTGGCTAGCTACACAAAAGGGAGAGTAAGGACTACAACATCTAAATAAATATAATAAAGATATAATAAATCTGTAAAATACTATATGGCTAAAAAAATTGCTAAAAAGCTCGCGGAGGTAACTCCATTTGACATTAACGCATTTAATTTTCAAATAGATCATAAGTTTGATTTGACCGAAAAGCAAATAGAAGTCCTGAAAACGGCGCAGCATCCAGACACGAGGATGATTATCTTGGATGGGCCAGCGGGAGTTTCGAAAAGCTTTTTGGCTGTTTTGGTTGCTTTAGAAAAGCTTCGCGACCACAAGGTCGAGGGGATCACCGCTTTAAGATCCTCTGTGGTATCGGCAGACTCGGAGGTTGGCTTTCTCGCGGGAGAGCTTGCAGACAAAATGAAGTATTTTGCCAGCCCATTTGGGCAGAAGATGAAGGAGCTACTTAAGGATTCTGATGCCAAGATTATAATGGAGAAGAGTTTTGAGGTATTGCCTGTGTCGTTCTTGCGCAGCTACTCTTTCGAGAAGGAATGTTTAATTCTATCAGAAAGTCAGAACTGCCTAATGGAGTCTTTGTTTTTATGTAGTTCTAGAGCTGGAGAGGGGTCGTTCGTCATCCTCGAAGGCGATAGTCAGCATCAAAACGATATTGGCAATAGGTCTGGATTTAAAAAGTTCTGCGAAGTCTTCGATGACGAAGAGTCTCGGGATAACGGAATTCATATTTTTAGATTTGGAATTGAAGATATTGTTCGTAGCGACTTTGTGAAATTTTTAATTGAAAAGAGGATTAAAGAGAGAATCTAAATTCCCCCATTCACAAACCCAGTATCTCCGTGTAAGAATGTTTATGCGGAGGTATGAAATTTATTTAATAGAAAACAGGGTTAATGGAAAGTTTTATATAGGGAGGACAACTGTTGGGATAGACCAGAGATGGAGTGGCCACAAAAACAAGGCGCTTTGCAAGAGAGAATCAGACAAAAATAATCCTTATAATAGGGGGTATTTGCAGAGATCTATTCGAAAGTATGGCGTCGAAAACTTTTCTATAAGAAAGATTGATGAAGCATTAAATTTTGAGCATATGGTATGGCTCGAAGGATTTTATATAAAATATTATAACTCGAATAACCCTAAATATGGTTACAATCTCACCATCGACTCTCATGGGGATGGACTAGAATTTGTGTCTGACGAAACTTCTAAAAAAATTAGCAACTCCATCCACAACTACAAAGTAAGAGGAGTTGTTTGGGACAAAGATAGAGAAAAATGGACTTTAGGCTTCAACTGTAAGAAAAAAAATATAAAAATCACAAAGAGGTTTGATGACGAAGTTGAGGCGAAAGAGTCTAGAGACAAGCTGAGTATTCTGGTATATGGAGCCGAAACGGGATTATATTTTCCAGAGAAGCTTGAGGATTACCTGCTAGAGGACTTAGAGGAATTTTTAAAGGAAATATCAAAAAAAAGAGATGCGAGTAGTAATTATAATGGGGTTTGCAAATCTGGAAAATACTGCTCAGCTAGAATTTTAGTAAAAAACAAAAATCTTTACATAGGGTGTTATAACAGTGAGGTCGAGGCTGCGAAAGTTTATGACAAAGTTGCTTGTTTTTTGAAGTATAAAAAAGAGGATCTCAATTTTCCAGACTTAGTAACTTCGCATTGCGCAAAAGACGGAGAAGATATATTTAAAACCTACTCAGACCCAAACAAAAAAAGACAAATGAAGAAACAGAAAATTTCTAAATATAATGGGGTAGGGAAGTTCTCTAAAAATTGGTGGAGTTCAGAGGTTGTAATAAACAAGACCAAATATAGAGATAAGTACGGCTCGGAAGTCGAAGCAGCAGAAGCTCACGACTATTATAGGGTGAAATTCGACTCCAAGCTGGAATCCCTAAATTTTCCAGAGAAAATAGAAAAATATAGGAGATGGGTTTTAAGCGGGGATGATTTTTGGGAAAACAAAAAAAAGAGAGCGCTAGAAATTCCAAAACCTCCCAGCCCGCTAAGGGGAATTCCCTTAAAGGAGTCAACGAAGGAGAAGTTGAGAATAGCTGCAAAAAAAAGACATAGAGACTCTAAGAAGAGAATTCGAGAGGAGGCGTAACACACTTTTTGCACGGGTAACATAGGCAATGTTACCCGTGCAGATTTAACGTTACTTTGCCTTCAAAAGGAGTGATGGAGGAATTCGAAGATCCTCTTTCCCTTCTAGGATTGCCGCTCCACCCTTGGTAATTTTCAACAATTTGTATGGCCCATGGTAGTCGGCCACACAATGGATCATTTTATATCCAGCGTCTCGGGACATTACCATTTTCCCAACATAATTTCTAGCCTCCTGAATATTCATTATTTGACCACCTCCTTGATCACCATTCCATAACTGTCTATCCCACTTTTTACACGAAGAGGCTTTTTTATCAACTTATTTTCTTTGAAGGGGCGATAGTCTACTTTGTGATGCCAGCGATTAAACTTCCACACGACTTCTGAAACGTCTGGGTGCAAGTCCTTAATCATCTGAGACTTAGGAAGGGTTCCTTCTTTATCATAAAACTCTTTCGAGTTTCCTCCTCTCATTCTTTGCGTAGTAACCTTTCCACATAAAAAGGCGTTGAACTGAATTGTGCAAAATCCATCTTTTAGCACTCTTAGCGACAAATCGGTATCCTCGTTATATCTTCCTCGCCACCTATAATCAAAGGTGTTGTCTATTAGTAAGCACGAATAAATTCGAGTATTTGTCGTGAAGGGTGGGACAGAGTCGGTGCTCTTACAAAAAGAGTAGTAATTTAGTCCAGATACTGGAACATTACTATATCTATCTACGAAGTCTTCCGCTGCGGCCAAAGTAGCCCCAGTTTCGATCTCGCATTTTTTATTTCTATTTAGATAGTGAAATGCGTCGAGATTGTCATCCATAACCCAGTGCTTTTCACACCCCATTCTTTTGGAGTGATCTATGCAGAAGTTTCTTGCCGCTCCGGGGCCCTTACTCCTCGTATCCCCCAGATCGTCGCAAGTGTCATAGTCGTCTAGATATTCCTGTGGAAGAACGAGAATTTTTGCATTACAGCTCTTCTTGTATAAGTGGTATTCGCTCTGCTCCACAACGATGAAATGGTAAACCCCCATATCATTCAGGGCTTTTGTGGTAAGCCCGTTATGAGACCTACCTTTCGACACAATATAAACTGGATACCATGGGTGTATATTTGGTTCTCCCACGTATTTATAGCGAGTTGCTCCCCAGTGGGATTTAAACGGATGCCAAATACTCTTGGTTTTATTTGTTATTTTTTGCTTTAAAAGTTCGGCCAAAAATTCTCTACTCTCTATATGAAAGTCTTTCCCGTCATAATAACTGGACAGCGGGTTGTCTTTTTTGAAGTCCTCCTCACAATCAAATCTTATAATTATAGCAGTTTCATCCTCTTTTATGAAGATTGAGCACTTTTTAAACGGCTCGACCTTTTTTTGGACAAACTCTGGCATACCAGTCCATTCTTTTTCAATATCTTTTTTATTCATTTTCGTTTTTAATGATTGCGGATAATTGTCTACTAATAAGCTCATCTAGTCAACCATTTTCTCATTTTTTTTAAAATACTGTAATATACACCACTGCCATGAGGATTCTTCCAATAATTCTAATAATCGCTTTAATCTTTCTTCCTGCGTGTATTACGACCGATAGTATTCAAAAGAAGAACGATAGCTATGCGGACAAAATTAGCCAAGAAGAGTCTTTTATGGTAGAGCAGGGGGCTGGGGCAGCTGTTGCGACTAAAATTATCTTGGAAAAAAGTCCTCAAAAAGATATTCATACAGAGTCTGCCCGAAAGACTATAAATTTATCTGTCGAGGCGTTGCCTGATTTGACAATAAAAGAAAGTGATAGATGGGAAAAGATTGCTACCGATTTAATCTTAGGAAATGAGAAGGGATTGGAGGCAAAAAGAATAAGA
>Ga0098052_1000300_pt1 | contig 30986 bp, 38 predicted proteins | sample 15_taG_FD_81591 | JGI IMG/M metagenome (GOLD analysis project Ga0098052, IMG submission 81591) | Marine viral communities from the Subarctic Pacific Ocean - 15_ETSP_OMZ_AT15312 metaG | ecosystem: Environmental > Aquatic > Marine > Oceanic | place: Pacific Ocean | collected 2015-01-18
AGAAGAGTTAAATGTAGAGTTTGATGATGCTTACTCAGAGCCTTATTCGGAAGAAGAAGAGACATATAGCGAAGCTATCCCTAAACTGCCTAATGAGTCAGTTAAGAAGAACGATGCTTTAGATGACGGAATACGTGCTTCTGAGAAAGGAGAAGATCCTCGTATTGCCTTCGAGAAGACGGCTCTTGATCCAAATTACGATGACAAGGATAGAGAGGTAAGGATAGAGGAGAGTTTAGATAATATCTTTAAATTGCAAGAGGAGCGGTTAGCAGCTCAGGTCTCTTCTGGGGTGCCTATAGACGCAGAGAAGGAGGCTAAGAGGTTCCAAGGGATCTCGGATGCAGCCAACGATGCCCTTGCAGAGTCTAAACTTTATATTATGTCTCACCCTAACTCCGCTAATTATACGGAGAAAGAGGTAGAAGATGCTGCTTGGTTGCATTACGTAAGAGGCAAAACTGCTGAAGTATGGGGCGAGATGGATAAGGTAGATGTCGCTCTTGATTTTGCAGGGTATGTAGTAGCTCCTATGGAGAACCTACGTATGTCGGATTTGGCAGAACTTATAGGGGCCGATTTCAAAGCAGATGATTTAGTAGATACTACTCAGTTCATTAGTAGTCTTACTCATAAGATAATGTCAGAGGCTCCTGAGTTAAGAGTTAAATTGATAGACCACATTATTGATTCTTGGTCGGAGATAAAAGGAGACAACAGGTTAGCCTTAGTAGATCTTTTGGGTAAACTTTCAGGGGATTTCAATGAAGACATGTCTCACATAGAGAATGCCCTAGAGAGAGGTGATCAGGCTTCTTATATTCTAGCTTTCCCTAAGATCCTAAGAGGAGCTATGAGGGGTTTTAATGCTTTACGTATGGCCCGTAAGATGAAGGCCTTAGAGGCTACTGCTGACATGGTTAAGGCAGGCTCACGAGGAGAGCTTACGGAAGTAGGTATAACCCCTTTAGAAGCGGCTTCTACCTTAGACCCTATGGCTGATACACCTAACCTGTTAAAAGGCTCAGGAGCCAGTCCTGAAGTCACAGAAGGAGTGAGCCGAATAGAAGCACAGATAGCTATTTTCACTGATGAGATAGATAAGTTCAATAACCCTGGGTTAGGGCTTACTAAGGATGAAATGAAATCTGCAATGAATCGTGCAGAGAAGGCATACGATGAGGGTTATGAAGGTATTGCCGAAGTCAGAGCTGTAGAGAGGGATGATTTAGGTTTTGATCTCACCTACGATGTGGTAGATTCCAAAGGTAAGCTGATCCGTAGAGAGAGCACCCCAATAAGCTTCACTAGAGATGATATCGCTAAGAAGGGAGCTTTTAAGAGCGGTCACAGAGAGGCAGGTAAAAGCGTAACTAGTCCCTTATATCGCTTCAAAGAAGCTGGTAAAGAGCTTGTAAGGCTTCCTGAGTGGGCTACGTTCCAAGGGGCTAAGATACGCTCTCTTTATGATGGAGCCATTAGGCAGTCTTTGAAGGGCTTAAACAAAAAGTCTGTAAAGAAGGTAGAGGCTCTCCTTGAAGAAGGTGATCAGTTTACAGATGATAAGATGCAGCTTGTAGGTAAGGTCTTTGATAGAGCTGATGCTAAAAAGCGAGGACTAAGTGATGAAGAGTTCGAGGCTTATCAGGGTATGCGTGCTGTAGTAGATCACATGTACTGGGCCAAGGATAGTGAACTGGTTAACGATAGAAATGCCAGAGGTATCTTGTCTTTGAAATGGGGAGAGCAAGAACTTCCTGTAAAAGCCTATGATGATGTAGTTGCTGCAAAAGCAGGCTTCACTCAATCAGATGTAAGAAGCCACTGGATAGCTACAGACAATGCTGAAGGAGGCAAGCGTGTTGTAGATAAGTTTGCTGACTCTTCTGCTTTAAAGGGAGACTATCTAGCTAAGAAGTATGACGAAGGTTTTGTCTTAGTAAAAGGAGACAATAAAGGACTTCTTCCTGATGGGGATGATTATGTAGAATGGGCCTTCGTAAGAAGAGAGAACCTGTCTAAAGCAACGAGAGGCATTCTTAATCGTAGAACAGGCTATATGCCTAAGATACGTAAGGATGCTTTCTACTTCGCTAAAGAGAGAGTAGTCAAGAGGGTTGCAGGTAAAGATGTAGACCAGTATAACACTGTACGCTACTTCGATAACAAGACTGATGCAGATACGTTTGTAGAGTCTCTAGGTGACAGTAAGACATATAAGGTGCTAGCCGATAAAGAGATGTCTCCTTCTGAGATAGAAGCCGAACATTTAAACCTCTCAGGAGGCTTATTTAAAGGTTCTCGTAAGAGTACAGATATACCCTTTGGCCTTCCCTTTGAAGGAAGGAAAGGAGAGCGTGCAGGGGCATTAGAGAGCTTACAGCGCTATGTTAATAACATCTCTAAGAATATGCCTATGAGTGTATATAGGATGGGTCTCCAGCAGCGGTGGTTGAACCATGCTAAAGATCTTAGAGCTATACCTGCAAGTTATACAGGTGACTTCTCTAGCGCTATACATAAGATAGTGCCAGGAAGTGAGGCTGCTGAGTTCTTAAAGGATAGTCATGGGCAGATAAAGTTTCTTTCAGGCATTCCTACAGAAGCAGAAGAGGCATTCGCTACGAAGCTTAGATCGCTAGCCGAGATCTTTGAGGGGCATCCTAAGCTAGGCGGAAAGTGGATGTCTAGACAGCTTCATGAAACCTCTCAGGAGTCTATGGCAGGTCTTGCAAGAGGTCTTACTTTCCATTTAATGTTAGGTATGTATAACCCAGCACAGCTCCTTATACAGGGGTCAGGTGCCCTTGTAGCGTTATCCATAAACCCTGTACATGCTATGAAGGCAATGCCTACTGTACTAGGGGCAGGTATTGCAGATTTAGCTATAAGCAATAATCCTGCTAAGTTTGCTAAGTTCACTAAGTACATTGCAAAGCAAGGGTTCTTAGATGAAGACGCTTATGCTGCATGGCGTAAGAGTGGAATGCTAGAAGGAACTACTCACTCAAGTCTGGACTACCAGAGCCTATGGAATGATGTTCCCTATGATGCCCCTCTTTGGAGAAGGGTTGTAGGTAATGGCGATATGTTCTATAAGAGTGGCGAACTGTTTAACTCTCGGGTTAGCTTCTTTACTGCGTATAATCACTGGAAAGAACTAAATCCAGGCAAGAAACTCCTTGATTCGGACATTAAAGATATTGTCTTTAGGGCTGAGGAGTATCGTCTTAACATGAGTAAGGTGAATAGTTCCAAATTCCAGAAGGGTCTTATTAGTGTTCCTACTCAGTTCCAGAAGGTTAACACTAGCTTCTATGAGAAAATGATAGGGGATACCTTGACTTGGCCGGAGCGGAGGAGATTAATTGGAGGACAGGCTCTTGTATTCGGAGGGGCAGGTGTTCCTATATTAGGAGGTCTTACTCCAATACTTTTAGATACTATTGGGTTGAATGCTGAAGAGGCTCCTCCTGAGCTATTGAAAGCGATACAGGCAGGTACTCTTGGCTGGCTATTGACAGATCATTTAGACATTAATTCTTTAGTAACAGGACGTATGACTTTAGGTACTGACTTCGTAGAGAGGATGTTCGATGCTATCAGTGACGGTGTTATACCTTGGGACGTAATAAGGGGGCCTTTTGGTAATATCTGGGATAGAGCTGATAACATATTTGACCAATGGCATACAGCCCTTAATACGGTAATAGAAGGAGGGGAGTCTTTATCTGCTGCTGACATGGCGGCTGTAGGTAAGATACTGGTCAGAAGCTCTACAGCTATTGCTTCTTCAACTGCTAGTGTCAGGAAGAGCTATGACATGTACCACAGCGACATTTATAGGAATAAAGATGGTAAAGGCATATTTGAATGGGAAGATAAGAACTTACAAACTGTAGCCTTCCAAGCAATAGGCTTTGCTCCTTCCGAGCCACAGGATTGGTATGAGTTTAATGCCAGAGAGATGGCACTTGGTAAAGAAGATAAGGACGATGATGCTAAGCGCTTAGCTTGGTTGTTAAGTGAGGTAGCGCGGGAAGAAGATCCTGTACAACAGAGGTTTTTTGCAATGGCTACTAATGCCCTTAGAACTAAGTACAAGGGCTGGGAGTGGGAAGAGGTTTATGACAAACTTATCAGGCAAATGTCCGACCCTACAGAGACCTGGGGGTCTAAGATGATAAAGGCTGCTCAAGAGTATGAAAGAGAAGTAGTAGAGGGTTTAGCCGCTATCCATAAACATTCTAAACTACGTACCAACCCGAGACTTGCTAAAGCCTTCCAAGAAGGAGAGGAATAATGCCAGAGTTTAAAAGAAACATAGGAGGCCCTAACCTAAACATTCCTGGGGTAAGTGCCAAGAGACCAGTGAATGCTGATGCTGCTAAGTGGCAGGCAATAGAGCAGATAGGGAAGATTGCTATTACTGCTGGAGGTAAAGCTGCTGCCAAAAGTGCAGGGGAAGAGATTAAAGGAGAGGACGAGTCAGCAGTAGCAGTAGATCAGTCCCTATTTGACTTAGAGGCTGACTTTCATATAGATGCTATTGACAGAGCTAAACCTCGTACTAAGCCTGAAATGGAAGACTTTAAGAAGGCTAAGTTTGATGAAGTATTGACTAGTCAGAAGAGAATAACAGAGGCTTTGGGCAGAGGCTTAATAAGTTCTACAGAGGCTAGTGCTAGGCTAGGCACTCTTCGCAATGAAGCCCTTTCTAACCCCTTCATAGCTATGTTTCAGGACGAACTAGATAACGCTCTCTTCTCTTCTACAGGAGGAGGGAGAGGGGGTACCAAGGCTTACTATGGAGCCACTGCTGCGGAGAAAGATGCAGCCTCTATAGTGGAAGCCCGTAGAAAAGGCAAGGCTGAGTCTGAACAGAGGATCAGCAAGGTAGCTAATGATCTAAACATCTCGCATGCAAGGGCTGCAAGGATGGTAGCTAACGTAGAAGCAGATATACTAGATACTGAAGCCTTAAAGCGTAGAAAAGAGAGGGGTACTTATAACTCCAAACACGCTTATACGTTAGCAGGTAAAAATATACCGGGCTTTATGGATGGAGTAGGGGGTATCCTCTCTACGTATTCCAAAGGAGGAGGGAATCTCCACGAAGCTACAGAGGCTATTGAAGAGTATTATAGAGGGGCCATTGCAGCTATTGGAGTAGATGCTAAGGATAAGGATGGTAATACTATCATGAATCCTGATGATTACTCCTCCTTGACTGACAAGCTTACTACCCTTAAAGATGGAGCTATTTCTTCTTTAGGGAATGTAGGAGACTTAACCGCTTCTTTGAAACAGATAAAAGAGATGACGGCTAAGGCAGATCTTTCTGATTTAGAACAAGAGAGTCAGATAAGGGAGGTCCTGCCAATGCTTACGGCTACTCGTAAATCTCCTGTATTGAACCAGTTAGTTGCTGATTTTATTATGGGAAGGAATAGTCAGCAGATGGAGCTGAGGGCTAAGAACGAGCCAACAGTGGCTAGGTTCTTAGAGTTGATGAAAGGGAAGTCCCCTGTTCAGGCAGCACAGGATCTAGCAGATTTCGGCGACCCTAGTAAAGAACTCTCCGAGAATGCTAAACTTACCGTATCAACACTAGTAAATGGCAATGCTGCCTATGAGCAGTGGAGTAAGTCAGAAGACCCTGAATCAGTTGCTAATAAATTAGAAGAAGCTGCCTATACTACATATGGACTTGCTAATGATAAGACTTGGTTTGGAAGCAAGAGCTTAGAAGTCCTTCCTTATGCTTTAGCAGGTGCTATTGGTAGAGACAGGTCTAGTCAGATGTCTGCGGATAAAGATGAAGGTGTGCTTAGATCCTTGACTAATATTTTGGGAGTAACTGATCGTGTACCTACGGAGCCAAGAGGCCTCCCTACTACCTTAGTAATAACTCCTAGGAAGAAGTTACAATCTAGTTCTGCTATGAGTGCTTTTAGAGGAGGAGAGGATGAATTAGAATTAGGGTTTACGACAGGGGGCACTAAGCTCACTACTGCCTATAAGAAGTCTATGTGGAATACCTATCGTATAGGTTTAAAGGCCCCCTCTCTTTGGCAAGATGCAGGTTACGAAAGTAATGCAGAATGGGTAGCAGCTCAGTATGTAGATAACAAAGCTATACCTGTTGAGGCACCTGTTGAAGAAGAACCTGAGAAGGTAAAAGAGCCTGTTAAGAGGAGAAGATACAACCTGGAGACAGGGAGTTTTGAATGAGTTATCAGATAGTAGAAGTTAATGGTGAGGAATTAGAATTTCCTTCGGAGATGAGTGATGAAGATGTCAGTGCAGTCATACATAAGGAGTTTGGCAGTAAGCCTACTTCTCCTCCCCCTGGGGCCGAGGCAACACCGGAAGTTGCAATGCCAACCCCTCCTCCCGATACACCTCCTCAAGAGGTAAGTGAGCCAGCTCCTCCTCCTACGGGTTTAGAACCTACTCCTGTTGTGGGGGAGGTACAGCATCCTGAGATAGAGCAGATAGCTTCTGATGAGGGTTCTAAAAAGAATTCTGAAGGAAAGCATATCTCTTATCTCGACAGCGTTATAGATAAGAAGACAGGTAAAGGTCATCTCACAGGAGGGATAGGACACCTCTTATCTGAAACAGAAAGAGATCTATATCCCGAAGGATCTGTGATCCCTCAATCCGTTGTTGATAAGTGGTTCGAGGAAGATGTAAAAGAGGCTCAACTCGATGTAGAGGTGTTGCTTCCAGATGCTCCAGAAGATGTTAAAAACATATTGACTAACATGGCATTCCAACTAGGAAGAGAGGGTCTCCGTAACTTTAAGAAGACAATTAAGTTACTAAAAGACGGGGACTACCTTGAAGCCAGTAAGGAGATGTTAGACAGTACGTGGTTTAAGTCCCAGACTCCCAATAGGGCTAAGCGATTAGCTAAGAGGATGGAGGCTTTTGGTAAGGAGCATCTAGCTAAAAGAGTCAGATCTTCTGACGAACTAATGAAAGACTTAAAGAAGATTGATGACCAAAGGAACATGTTAAAACTGTTCTCAGACAATCCTGATTTGACCTTTAACGAGATGAAAGAAGGAGGGGTCTTCGATGAAACTATTGAACAGAGGTTATTCTGATGGTAGATATATCAGCGAGGGCTAGGGCACTCTCTCTATCTAAGAAGAAAAAGAAAGAGAAGGCTGCTGTTACATTGGTTACGGGGGCTAGAGGTAAAGATGGAAAAGCAGGTAGAGATGGTAAGGACGGTGTAACAACTGTTATACATAAGACTGAACTCCCTCCTGATACTTTCATGACTAAGGAAGAGTGGGAAAAGCGTATTGAGGCTCTTGAAAGAAGAACATCTCAAGGCCCCTCTGCTCCTTATGTCTCCATTAAACATCCTGTACATTACTACTCAGTAACCACTGCTGAATATAACCTACATAAGGATTCTTTAAAAGCAGGAATAACAATACTCGGAGTTAATTATGCTGGAGATGTTGAAATAACAATACCAGTTCCGAAGAAAGAACATATTTTATATATAAACGATGAATCCGGCAATGCTGGAACTAATAATATAACAGTTACAACTATATAGGTAATACAATGGCAACAGGTGATTTAACAGTATTTGATGAAGCTAAACTGGCTTTACTTAATGGTACTCACGATTCAGATACAAACACAATGAAGGTAGCATTAATAGATAATACAGCAGCTCCTACAGCAGGAGACACTACTCCAGCTTGGGGTGACTATAGTGCTAACGAGGTAAGCGGGACAAATTATACTGCTGGTGGTGAGACTATGACTGTCTCCTTAACAGAAGCAGCAGGTACAGTTACTTTCGACTTCACAACTAACCCTACCTGGACTCAACATGCTTCTGGTTTTACAGATGCATATTGGGCTATTATATATGATGATACAGCAACTAGTGATGAGGCTATTGCTTTCGTAGAGATGGGTGGCCCTGTATCGTTAGTAAGCGGTGATGTATCTATTACTTGGAACGATTCTGGTGTATTCACTTTAGCTTAATAGTTTAAGAGGTGGAATAGTGGCTATTGAATTTGAGGAGATACGTTCAGGTGTAGATTTTGCTTTCAAGAGCTTAGTTGAGGATTTAGATGTATCTTATTATCAGTATTGGAAGAAAGGGGTTTCGAGACCGTGGCTAGGCTGCGATCTCTACCCTGGCGATCTCCTAAAAAGCAAGGTTTATTTTGATACGCTGCATGGTTTTGTCTATCATTTACATGCTGTCCTATTAGAAAATATTAACTCTAAACAGAAAATATATGATAAGGATAAGAAGGATAAGAAAGGAGCGTTGACAAGAGAAGCTAGAAAGGCTTTAAAAATTAAAGAGAAGAGTGAGGAAGCCTTGGCTTGGCCTCTCCAAGCCAATGATAATCTTTTAGAGTATAAGTTAGATCCTATTGATTGGGTATCTTTACAGTCGAAGATAAAGAAAGAGCTAGATAGACTGGCTAGAAAGGAGATTGATCTGTAATGGCAACTACCTTCTTAACTAATTGGCAGTCATTGAGCCCTTCTGTGTCAAATAGTTGGGTAGATTTAGACGTATCATCTCATGTCTCTGCTTCTGCCACAGGTATCATCTTGAAGATGATAAACACCAGTGGGTCCTCTAAGAACTTCGGCTTTCGTAATAACGGTTCTACTGATGCCCGTAACCAGCAAATGGCGAATGGGCAGTGGGTTAGTTTCAGTGTAGGTATTGATGGCTCCGGATTGTGTGAAATGCTCCTTCAGTGGGGTTGGTCAGGCAGTTGTTATCTGGTTGGATACTATGAAGGTGAGGCTACTTTTAATGTAGATGCTGATGACCTCTCTATAGGGACTACGGGTGCCTGGACAGATGTTGATATATCCAGCGAAACAGGAGGAGAGACAGCTCTAGCAGCTCTTTTAGAGGCTAGGTGGAACGGGTTTGGAACCACTGCAGACTTCGGTCTAAGGATGAACGGTTCTACCGATGACCGCTATGTTGATAATGTCCAGCTCCATAATGGTGCCATAGTTGGTGTAGACGGTAGCGAGATATTTGAGCATTACATTGGAAACACTAATGTAGATATATTTCTGTTAGGATGGATGACAGATAATGTCACCATGCATACTGATGCAACTGATCGGTCAACCTCTACAACCGGGTCCTACCAGGCAATAACAAGTCCTGATGCTGATGCTGACGGTGCCATTTATGAATGTATAGGAGGTACTTCTGGGGATTTAGGTCTCAGAGGATTAAGTCAGACTACCGACTTAACAGATGCTTTTGCTCATAACTTCTCTATTGAGAAATGTGATACAGGACAGTGTGAACAGTATATTACAAACACTGCTGTAGACATATTTGAGACAGGCTGGATAGGTACAGCTTCTGGTGGTACTACCGTAGAGGCTATAACCGATACGTTGGTGATTACGGAGAACAATGCCTCTATAAAGGCTGACACCTCTTTATCTGCCACTACCGAGAGTTTAGCACTAACTGCGTATAACGCATCAGTGAATGCTGAAACGTCTGTAGCCGCTACTTCTGATACATTAGTTCTAACGGAGCACAATGCCACTGTCTTTGTAGACAGAGAAATATCGGCAACTACTTCTACCTTAGTTCTGACAGAGTATCCTGCATCTATAGCTACAGGAGCCGCTGTTAATGCTACTACTGTAGGGCTTACTCTTACGGAGCATAATGCTTCTGTTAACGCCTCTACTAATGTAGAAGCCTCTATAGATGCTCTCCTTTTAACAGAGTATGCTGCTTCTGTATCTACAGGGGTTATAGTCAGTGCAGGGTCAGATAGTTTAGTTTTAACTCCCTACCCTGTCTCTATTGTAGCTAATGTAGAAGTACAAGCTACAGCAGATGCTTTAGTTATTACAACCTATCAGGCTACAATAGTAAATGCTGTCCCTGCCTATCTAATAGATGGGGTTAGTAATAAAGTTATATCTTCTGATTATGGATCAATTAAGATGTATGGTAATGGAGAGAACTGGTTCACTCTGTAGGTGATTTATGAAGAGACTATTCTTCGTTATATTAATGATGGTAAGTTCTGCCGTATTAGGCATATCTAAAATAGAAAGAGAACTTATCTATGACGAAGGATTGTCATTCCACTCGTACTTAGACAGTCTAGGGAATCTTACAGGAGGAGTAGGACATCTTCTTGTAGGGGAAGAGGCAGAGGAATACCCTCTAGGAGCCTCTATATCTCCTTCTAAGGCACGTTCTTGGTTTGAGAGTGACCTAGGTAAGGCTGAGGCTATAGTGGCTGAGATAGCCCCTAATGCCCCTCTAGAGGTGAAAGAGATATTGACTAATATGGCTTTTAACTTAGGAAGGGATAAACTGATGGGGTTTGAGAGAATGCTATCACACATTAAAGCAGAGGATTACAACAATGCATGTAAAGAAATGCAAGACAGTCTTTGGGCCACTCAGGTACCTAATCGTGCTGGTCGTCTTATTACAAGGATGTGCAGCTTTGAATCCAGTAAGCACAGTGACAGATCTTCTGAATCCGAACAAGCCAAGCTTATCTGTCGATACGGAATTCGTTTCTGGGGGGAAAGAGGAGACTGTAAACACACAAGTAGGTACCACTTCTAAAACTACTCAAGAAGCAGAAGTGATTAATAATAAAACCATTAACGAGACAGATCCTTTTCTCCTTCTAATGTTGGTATTAGGTTGGATACTTCCTTCTCCTATGGAGATATGGAAGGGGATTACTGGCACATTACGAAGGAAAAGAGATGAGTAATAGAGGAGGCAATAAGAGGGGAACACTGCCCGATTGGGTGAGTGCTTTATTTGCAGGAGCTATGGCTATAGGGAGTGGTGCTGGAGTGTATGCCACATTGACTAGTGACATAGAGCATAATGTGGTAGAGATTGCTAATATTAAGCATGAACTAAAAGTGTATAACGCGCTTGTGGAAGAGTCTAGGGACTTGATTCAGAAACTTAGTACAGACGTTGCAGTTACTAAAGCAGAGGTCAAGACTCTAAAAAAGACACAAGAGGCGGCAATAAGGGCAATCGAGCGCATGTCGGTCTCAGCAGAGAAGCTAACGATAGCCATAGCTCGGTTAGAAGAACGAATTCGTAAGGGGAAAGTGTAATGCCTAAGAAGGGAGAGTTCAAGAAGGGGGCTAAGCCTGACTCCGTGAGACAGAGGAAATATAATTCAACTGCTGCTCAAAAGAAAAGGAGGGCTGCTAGGAATGCTGCAAGGAAGACAATGGAGAAGAAGGGAGCTGTTAAGAAGGGTGACGGTAAGGACGTAGACCATAAGAAGAAAGGGAAAGCTAATGGAAAGCTTTCTAACTCCAAGAAGAACCTTAGAGTGAAGAGTAAGAGTGCTAACAGGGCTGATAATAGAGGTACTGGTGGTAGAAAGAAAAAGAAGAAGTAGCCTAGAAGGGAGAAGCTTAATTGCCTCTCCCTTTTTTTATTGTCTAATCATCGGTTATTAAGAACTTGTCAGAGCACTTGTTCAGGCTGGCGTATACGGTTGCAGAGGCATACTTGCTAACATAGCAGTAGCACCTTCCTTTGTCTGATACACGGCCATCTCTCATAACGTCTTGGACTAAAGACAGAACAACATCATCAGGAGTTTTACTTTTATTTTCAATTATGATCTTACTCATTCTACCTCCTCACACATTTCTACTCTCCCCGTAGGGAAGCTGCTAAGCACCCCTACCCACCTACTAGAACAATCCCAACTACCTACATCATCTCCTACCTGATATTTATAGTCCTTCATAAAAGTCATAACACTGCACCCGCTAAGTAGTAGGGCAGTAACCACCAGCACACCCATCCTCTGCATCAATCTCATCGAAGCTGTTATATTCATCTATATTAACTCCTCTAATCCTTCCAACATATTCTTCATACTGCTCTCTGGTAACAGGCTGCTGGGGCAGATAATCGTAACCAAGATCACTAGCTGTCTTAGTAGGATCAGTACGATACAAGAAAGATACGCCAACGTAGCAATCCCAATTGCTGAGAAGCCAATCAATAATTGCTTCAACTTCCGAGGGGTCGTAGGAAATTGTAACTGACGTATTCTGTTGAGTCCAGTGTTGCTGATACTTCTTATAGCGTTCCAACTGCGTAATAGCACTTTCAAGGTTCACCTCCACACCGTCTACTGTGTCAAACTCTACATCCTCATAGGATACAGGGAATACAACTAACATTGCTTCGGGGTTAGTAGGATGAGACCTTACGTCATAACCTGCTGTTCTTAGAGGTTCTAAGAGAGGATCATGTATCCCGAAGTTAATAGTTTCAAAGATATACTTAGCAAGAGGTTTGTGAATACCACAAGTAGTATCCATTATCTTACTAAGAGTCCCTGAAGGTTTAACTGTTGTTACGTTCTTAGGCTTAGGCATGTTAAGCTCATCAGCCATGCCAAAGGCTGCTGAAGTAGCTATACGTTGCATATGCTCAAGGTCGTAGTCTGTGAGATCATCACGTTTGCATATACCAGTAAGGCCAACGCCACAAAGACGAAGAAATTCATTATTAAGATGCCAAGCTTCTTGTAACATGCCATCTTTGAGGTTGACACAGGTCTGTCTATAATTAGCCCTAGCAGCAATGTAAAGACACCGCTCAAGACCAGCGCTATCGTGGCTAAACTTTCCAATGTCTACCTCCGTTAAGTTACAGAAAGACTTATCTCCAAGAAGTATTTCAGCACAAGGATTAACTCCATAAAACCAAGGAGCGCGTTTCCTTGCAGCAGCCCCGTTAATGAATCCTGGCTCAGACCCTCCTGACTTCTGCATGAGAGAAAAGATGTTACTAAGTTCCTCCCTAGTTGGTATACTATTAAACAGAAGGCTATTGTTAGACTGGTCACGTTGTCCTTCTCCTCTGTTAAAACAATCTTTCTTAGCTACAGCAAACTCTTTCCACTCAGGCTCATCTACAGCAAACAGACATATCTCTGCACTTCTACGAGTTGAGAGGATAGTGCCTAGCCAGTTAACTAAGTCTAGTATATCTATCCGTGTTAATAGAGACCCCGCTCTACGGTTAAGTAGTTTACAAATTCCTTCAATTGCTGTAACGAGTGAGACATCTCCTGAAGATATCCATCCATAACCTCGCAGTCTTGCTCCTGCACCTCTAATCTCCGTAGTATCAATGACAAGCTTTCTAGCTCTCTCCTTACCTGCCAGTAGCTTCCCAATAGCTTTAGCCCATGACTCGGCAGAATCTCCGATCTTAATGGTCCAGGTACCATCTACAAAACTCTCCTCATTCTCTTCTTGTCCTCGATCGTCCTTACCTCTCTCACTCCTCTTAAATTCTATTTCAGGAATTACTTGAGAGAACCCATTAAGAGTCCCAATAGTAGGACTGAAACCAACACCACACCCATTAAGAAGGAGCCATAACGCATCAACACAGTCATAAACCGTTTGAATACGAAGGAAAGAACAATTGAACATAGAAGCTTCCCTTGTGCGAGAAATTTCTGTACCGCCCAACCAAAGTGTTCTCCCCGACATTGAGGCTTTTCTTGTGAGCATGAGCTGCCTGAGTTCTTCCAGCTCCTCTCTTTGTTCTGGCAGGAGGGCACTTCCTTGTGCTCTCTCCCACAACCACACTTGATGTTGTATAACCCTTTCAACTGTCTGCTCCCATGATTCAAAGACCTTTCCTTCGTGGTCTAGGTTCCTATTGTACGTTCTACGAGTAACTATCTCTGCTCTTGCACTAGGTTGATACTTCAAATAGTGATCCCCATCATTTCCATTCTGTCCTATCGGTCCAATTCTTTCTTCATCTGGCCACTCAAGCAAGTCGTAGTTTCTCCATTATCTCGTTAGCTCCTGTAATCGTTCTATTGTCTACAATAAGAGTAGGAACACTTCGTACCCTATGAGCTGCTATAAGTATCTGAGCACTTTCATCAGCAGTACTAAGGATCTGTACTCCCTCAATCTTATTGTCTTCTATAAAACTCTTAATAGCGATACATGGTGCACATTCGCTACTAGTCAGCAATATCATTTTCTTCTCCGTATTCAAGTTCAATTAACAGATCAACATAATGCTTAATCTTCTTCAAATCCTCTACTCCGTTCTTGTCCTTATAACGAGTAGCATACTTAACTATGTTAGACTGGCAGTAGTTGAGTTTGTTCTTCATGCAGTATTCAATAGGCTGGATAGGGTAGTCTTTATAGTGACTACCTCCTACTTGTACCTGTGTAGCCGGTACTCTTATTTCCATCCCTGGACAGACTAAGGAGCTGTCCTTCTCATAAGGTACATCTATTGCGGGCATACAATATCTCCATTGCTCTTAATAGTGTTTTCCAGTAAGGGTCAGACCAGTCCATTACTTGAGAGTAGCAGATAGTCTCAACCCCTTCTAGCCATAAGTTAAACTCTTTTGGCTTATGTTTAATGGTGTAAACTAGAGCCACTCTTTCATCAGATACTTCAGGCTCAACTCGCAAAGGTCAGCTCCTCCATCATGTACTTCATTAAGCATAAGACAACCTCTCCAATGACTAGCATTTCCCTGCGGCCCCATATAGTCCTCATCATGTTGATAGAAGCTACCTGCTGCTATTCCCATTCTACAGGTACCATCAGAGAGGAAATGCTTAGCACTCTTCAATCCCTGGGTATGTCCTTGTACGAATGAAAAGCCACAGTTCTTGAGCTGCGTATCCATCATACCACCTAACGGCCCCTTCTTAGCTGAATGAGGGTTAGTGAAGTAGTGAGAGAAAGCAATACCTCCCATCTTTACAATAGAGAGAAAAGGGTAATCCTCCCAGCCAAACTTAACAAGTTCAGCATCCTCTCCTGACATCATACCAGCCAGCCTGGGATCGTTCTCAATGAACCGCTTACATCGTACAGCAGGATCGTGGTTACCAGTTAGATACACCATCCTTGGATAGTATCTAGACCTGTGGCCTGTTACGAGCTTCCTCTGCTCCTTCCACAATGGCCCTAGGAGCTTCTCCATGCCCTCCTGACCAGCTTCTATGTCATCCCTGTACCTCAGCCCTTCCCACTCCATACTCCCCTTCTGAGTGAATACGGAGAGACTGGGCATGTCCCAGTGATCTCCTAGGTGAACAATAACATCAGGCTTCTTCTCTGCTATGTAGTTACCTGCTGCTTCTAGATGTTCTAAAGGAACTCCTGGCTTTACCTGGGTATCAGGTATTACAAATATCCTCATAAGGAACCCCTCTCTCTTTTAAAGTGGATTGTAGCTTAGAAAAGGCTAGCTTCCTCTCTACTGGCCCTATCAATCTGAAGTATTCAAGAAGAGTAGCTGTACCTCTAGCACTCATCAAACCGTCCTTAGTGTGATCTTCTATGATGTTAGCCATCACCACACCTCTATTACGATGACGAGATTCCTCTTCTATAAAGAATAAGGGGTAGCCACTAACTTCGTTCTTCTTTTCTACGCGCTGTTGCAATATTTCGTTCCTCTGTACATTTTATTTGATGACAGCTATGGCATAGGGCTTGGAAACCCTCACTCTCTACATAAGCCCTAGTAATCCAAGAATCGAAGCCTTCAAAGCCTTTAGCAGGATCTATTATAGGGTCTATGTGGTCAGCTACAATGTTTTTTATCCTTCTTTTATTCCCTTCTTTTGGAGGAAGGGTTGCGGGAACTTCTTTCTTACACGCCTTACAACGATACCAGCCTCTTCTGGTACGTGCTTTACGAATACAATCCTGCTTAGGCCCCCACTTCTGGAACCCCCCTCTTAGCAGGCTTATGATAAAGGACTTTTTTCTAGCTTCTGTCCAAGTACCTCCGTTATGAGGTTTATTCAATAGGCGGCTCCCACAAAATTAATTTACCTTCTTCATCTCGTTCTCTTACCATCCATAAGAGGTAAGCTTGTTCTAACATTACTGTGCTGTGCCCTAGCCCTACTCTATCGAAGTAAGCTGATAACACTTTACTATACATCTCCTTTTCTGTAGAAAGTTCCGATAATAACTCCCATGCCTTCTTAGGCCCTACACCAGGACAGCCAGGAATATTATCTGTACTGTCCCCCATTAACAACTGAGCATAGAACCATTTCAACCCTGTACCTTTTAAGTCTTTGAACTTATCGTCCTTGTCATACTTAGGTGTTAAGGTTCCTAGTTCACTTACCCATTGAAGAGGAAACTCAGGCTGTAGTCCGCACTCCCATCCATAATGCCAGCCAGGAATCATACGTAGGTCTTTATCCCGAGTACAGATAACAGTTCTAGCTTCTTCCTTATTATAGACACTAGAGTCATAAGGAATACTCTCTTCTAAATCGGCTACCTGAGCCATTGCTAGCTCATCGTCTGCTTCACAATCTGTTGCTGTGATACATTCGTATTCTGATTCGAGGTAGAGCTTAATGTTCTCATGATGGAACGGTTTCTCGACATCCTTACGATTGCCCTTGTACGGCTTTGTCTTCGCAACTTCAAATCTAAAGTTTCCTTTCCCAGTAAAGAATATTGTAGGAGGTTCAGTAGCCCCTACAGCCTCACATATCTCTTGTATACGGCCTTCTAGGAGCTCTAGAACGAAGTCGAAGGAGCGTATTTGCTCCTCCCCTTCATCGTCTGTGTAATGAGCACAGGCCCCTATTTCGTATAAGAATATGTCTCCGTCTAGGAGAGGCTTAATAAGGGTCACCGTCAGAAGCTTCTGCTTCCTTCTCAGGAGCTTTCTCTTCACCACCTAGGGCTACATCAAGAGGGCTTCCTTTAAACTCCAGGTTGTCCTTAATCTTGTTCTGAATCCATTCAGGCAATGTTCCCCATACTTCCATATCAGGTTCATCTAAAGCAAAGAACCTAGGATCATTAACTAACTCAGGCTGTGTATATCCTGGCATACTTGTAGGGCCAGTTACATTCCCGATATTAGCAAACACCTTACCCTTATGTTTACCACTACCTGCATTATGAACGATAGTGATGGTACAAGGCATACCTACTAGCTTAGTGAAGTCTCCTCCTACTACTTGCTCAGGGTCAATAGCTAAGTAACGCTTAGTACTTTTAGCTAGCTCTGTCTGCAAGCTGTTGAAGGGGAAATCCTCATTCATCCAGCGAGGGCGTTCTACTTCATCTTCTCCTTTCTCATCCTTCATAAACTCATGAGAAAGCTCATAAGTAAGTTGGATACAATGCTTTGGAGGCTTCTCTTCTCCTTTCCAAGGACGTTGAGGCTGTAGTCCTAGGTCAATGACCTGTACTACTCGTGCAGGGTAGTTACCTGCTTTCAATACTTCTTGTTCTACAATCTTACCTTTTGGTGCTGCTACGTTATTTGCATTTAATCCCACGTTATTATTCCTCTCTTAGCCATCTGTTTATTGTATGGATTGTTCTGTTAAGTCTTTCTGCTACACTTTTCTTGCTATCGCCTCTCTTTAGTAAATATAAACCTTTAGACCTTATGTGCCAATACCTCTGAAGGTTGGTCTTCGAAGCATGTTCCGACCCATGTATACACTCTAAGTGATCTATATTGCAACATCGACGGTTCTTACATAAATGGTTTATCTCGTAATCGTCAGGTATCGGGCCTACTAATCTCTCCCATTCCCAGCGGTGACGCATTACTAGTCTTCCTCCTTTAGCCCTAGGTATAGGAAGTATTCTTACATATCCGTCGTGGTTTACATTGCCGTTAGGGGGTTCAATACATCTTCCTCTAATGGGTTTCGTGCCAACTGTTTCCAATCTGAGCCTCTCCTTCGTGCGGGCATTTTATATTATAGAACTTACCTGCATCTACAATGGCTTGTTCTGACATCTTTCCTATCTCCTGTGCTATTTCTTCTCTACATTCTATTTGGACTTCATCATGATACCAACAGACATACGCCCAGTCAACTCCCCATTTCCACCCCTTCTGTTTACATCGTTTATAAAGGATGTTATAGGCTGCTGCCATCATCACTGCTTCATCTGACTGTAGAACATACACTAATATCTTATGTTCACTGTCAATGAAGATGGGTCTACCGTCTAGACCTATTACATATCCATTGTAATATTCCATCCCTCCCCATTTGTTAGGACGTTTCTTAGCATTACTTCTCCATTCTTTTGTAAGCCTTTCTATTAAAGCTCCTAGGGCAGGTAAGCCATTGAGGAATTGTTCCTTGAGTCTCTTGCCATCTTCAGCGCCTCCTCCAACAATGCTTCCAATTTTTGCATCTCCTCCTCCGAACAAGAACCCGTAGATAAAGGTTTTAGCTTGGCCTCTAGTTCCCAAGCCAGCAGCTTCCATGTTGACGGTGTGCATGTCAGTTCCCTTATCTTTGTCTCCATTGACTATAGTCTCCATGTAGTCTTTATCACCCATACGGGCAGCTAACATTCTCAACTGACAACCTGCTGAGTCTGTACCTACTAGCTTATATCCTGGCTTACAGATGAACATCTTCCTCATCCACTTACCAAAGAAAGCCTCTCCGTTAGGGACGTTTACAATGTTTCTATGCGTTGCTCTACCAGTCTCAGCGAGGTTTGCAACGACTGAAGGTATTCTTCCATCTGGGCGGATAACGCCTTTCCAGCCTTCAACGATACTCCTCCTACTCTTACATTGAACCCTTCTAGCAACAAGCCTTCCTAGACCTGAAGTAATACCGATAAAATCATCGTCCTTATCCAGTTTAGGAGAGGTACGTTCACCTGTCTTCTTACTGTAGTTCCACTTATCAGGTATCCAGCCTAGCTTTAACAACCAGTCCTTTACCTCCGCAGATTTATCTAGATCTACCTTCCTGAAGTTGACTCGGGTATGAGGACCCCCTATGATTCTATCTTCAGGGTTCCAGCCTACATCTTCCAGCCAGTTCATAACATGCTTGTTATACTTCTTACTTTTTAGGAAAGGCTTCTTTACATACTTATACTCTCCTTTGTCTTTGGTCTCCTGTACTTCTAAAATAATAGGAAGATAGGAGTATAATGCCTTATCAATCCTATCCATCCAATGGGTGAGCATACTGAGAGACTTCTCTATCCACTCTTGATCTACTAACCATCCGTACTGTTCTTGTTTCCCCAGTATCTCAAACAATCTATTGGAGAGTCGTATAGCTGGGTCCCATTCATAGTCTTGCTTCTCTTGCTGCAAGGCTAAATAGGTCAGCTTACCAATCTCAACATCTTCTTTGCAACGGTGTAGCATCCCAGGAGTGAATACTTCCCACTCAGTATGCTCAGGTTTACCTCTTCCTACCCTATACCCCCATGCCTCTATCGAGTGGGGAGCCTTCTTATTAGGGCAGTTAGGAGGTACTAGCCTCTTAGGGTTGAGTAGCCTAGACAGTACCAAGGTGTCTTCTTTCTTTCCTTTATACTCGTAATTGAAAAGTTTCTCCAATACAGGAAAGTCATATCCGAACCCATTGTGGAAGATGAGAGTGTCACACTTATCCATGAATGATAGCATTCTAGGTATGTAATCAATTCCATCCTCTGGGCTGAAGGACACTACCTCGTCTCCTTCTAGCGATATGAATACACCGCAATGTACTGTGGTTACTACGTCTAAGAATCCATTTGTTTCTAAATCAGCTATGTATGCATTAATCTTCTTTGCTCCACTTACCTTTGTCATGCTTATAGGTTACCTTCGTACCAATCTCGCTCTTCAGGTTAAAAATTATAACTCCTTCAGGTTCGTAGTCCCTATCTTCTTTCAGCTTTTCCATTACATTGTCTACTGTATCTGCCATCAACACCCCTTTAAATAGAGTAGCTACGACATTACAACAGCTAGGTGTATTTTTATTGTGCTCACCCCAACGGAGGGTATTAAACAAAAAGAACTCTTTCTGCTCCAAACCTAAAGGGTTCTTTTGTATTCCTAACCCTGCCCACTCTCCAAAGTGATGGCCATCGCCGAGTTTTAGGAGCTCTTCTTCATTACGATAAACCCACCCTGCAAAACCGTAGTTGTCATCTTCCGGTGTTATAAACCGTTTACGTGACTGTACAGCAATTACCTCCCCTTCTTGAATGACAATACAGGCATTGGTTCCATCTATCTTTTCGGATATCACAGAGACCGTTCCTTTATGTCGTGCCATCTTAGGCCAAGGTTTAAATTCTAAATCATTCATTATTTCTCTCCTCTTTAAGTTTCTTATTCATACGATATAAGGCAGTAGTTACTGTCCTTAAGCCTCTACCTAATACATCAGCAATGTCTTTAGCAGAATGCTCATAGATATATTTAAGCTTATAGATGTCCTGGTAGTGTTGAGGGAATTTCTTCAGAACCTTCTCTACATTCTCTAGTTCTTCTAGACGTAGGAAGTAGTCTTCTAGCTGTTCCTTGTTCTCTTCATCAGTGTTATAATCTTCAGAACCATCGCTGCTGTCAGCATCGGGCCTATTGCGATTACGGTTGTACACATCAACAATGCAATGCCTAAGTACGATTGTAAAATATCCATTGAGATTCTTTATCTCCTTGCCTTTAGCCAACTGTTCTAACACTTTCGTATAGGCTTCTTGTACAGCATCTTCAGCATCCTCCCAGCACTTGAGCTGTTTGTTAGCCATTACTGTGTAGTTACCTCGGAGAATGTCAGTCCAAGCCTTGTTCTTTACTTTCTCTAAGGCTAATACAGAGTCCTTCCCTTTATTAAAATGTTCTACTACTTGTTCTTGCATGTTAATTCCTTCAGTTTTTGATTTTCCCATTCTAGACGAGCGACCTTTGACTCTAATTCACTATAATCAGAATAGTTGACAAAATCTCCCTCTTTACATTCGAAAACAGGACTGAATCCATTTTCATGAAAGAAATCATAACGTTGTGGTGTCTTATACGTTAACATCACTGTACCTCGTTGAATAAAGTGGTGTTCCTATCCCAATAGAGATGCTGTATACCTGCCTCTCCAAACTCTCTGTCATCTAAAAGAACAAGGTCTCTTAGATTACGCTCCTCTAGTGAGAGTTCTGGGTCTTTGTTTCCTTCCAACCCAAACATGTAATTACAGCTACGACCCATTGCCCTACTACCGGCAAACTGGCTAGTGAGAACCTTCCCACCTCTATCGTGATCCGGCCCTCCGTCTGGGTTACGAAGGTGACAGAATATAAAAATAACAATGTTGAGATCAAGAGCCATAGCTGCCAGCTCTTGAGCAATTTCTTGAAGCTTTGTGTTAGCATCACTTGGATTCATTCCATTAGTTAAGTTAGTAATAGGATCTATGAAGACAGCTTCTACACCATCCGCTACAGCAGCCCCTATATCGTCTTTAAGCGTATCCCATCCCATGTGTTGGTAAAGGTTAAGCATAGCTAGTTTACCATGTAAAATGGCTCCTGCTCGTTCGTATGCCTCATCATCAAACACTACCTTGGGATCGTGAAAGACACGTCCTACAACCTTACCAGCCATCATCTTATAGGTTTTCTTATTAGCTTGCTCAGGCTTAGCCATTAAGACCTTCCACCCATGTTCCTTAATTAAATGTGCTCCAAGAGTATCGACCACCTCAGATTTACCCATCTTCTGTGCTGCACCAATGTAGATTGTCTCGCCCTTACGGATACCTCTTGTTAACTGGGTGAGGTACGTCCACGGCCAAGAGACACCAAAAGCTGCTTGCTCCTTAGCTTCCTGATGGATGTCATGCCCCCAAACAATCTTTGTATTCTTGGACTCTTTGGCGTTCCACTTAACTGCTTTGACAAGTGCCTTGGATCTCCCCTCGATGAGGCAGGCGTTTGCATCCTTTTCGGGCAGTATTGCCGATTTAGCCTTCGGAAAGACCTTAGCAACCACATCTGCCGCCCCTTCCCTACCCGGTTTGTCCTGGTCGAACGCCAATACCACGCTCGAAAAGTGTTTGTTGATAGCGGCTTTGGCCTTGAGTAGGTCTTTAGTCGCAGCTCCAACCCCGTGAGGTATAGAGCAGACTGCCGGGATGAACTCTTCATAATCGGTTCCTTTGTTATCTTTAGTGAGGACTTGCCACAAGGCCATGGCATCTTCCTCTCCTTCTGTTATGTAAAGGGTTTTAGTGCCGGACCTAATAGCCTGTTCCCATCCAAACAGATCAACATCCCTCTGATCTCCTACAGACCAAGCCCCCTTCTTCCCCAATATCTTGCACTTGTAAGCTACTACTTCCCCTTCCTTGGTATAGGGACGATAGAGAGTTTCAGGAGTTTCTCCGTCTGTCTCACTCACTCCTACTAATACATTGAAATAGGAGAGGGTAGATTCATTGAGCATTCGAGCATGTATTGTAGCTGTACCACATTCTTGTATGTCAGCCAGTTCTTCAGCTATTTGCTCAGGAGTCTTCCTAATGGGCTGTGGGGGCTTATAGTCTACCCCCTTGTCTTGGTATGGGTTGGGGACAAACGTCCCACAGGCGTAACAATAGCCGTTGTAATGGCCTTCTTCTTCAAAGACCTGTAAACCATCCCTTGATCCACATCCGTGGGGGAGCTTCTCAATACATGTTCCCATCTATTCTCCTTCTATACGTCCTTCTAATATAGCTATGTCAATATCCATTATCTGTTCAAAGGATATTCCGTAAGTATTACACATATCTGCTATATACCTAAGCTTATGTCCCAAACGCTCAGCTATATTAGCAAGACCTCTAGGGTCTGGAGGAAGAACTGTCTCAGGAGGAATCAACTCCTCTACCTTCTCTTGATATTCTTTAAAATCCATATTACCTCCAAGTCTCTTTTACGACAGAACTACGATTTGATAATTGGTAGCTTGCGTACATCAATAACAGGTGTATCACCACACCGGCCAGCCTCTCGGTATAGATAACCTGACTTTATATCGGTCTCCACAAGAGAGGTTCCGACTACGACTTTGCAGTATTTATCACCATCCCACCCAACAACCTCGCATTTTCTGATAGGTGCTTTTTTTCCGCTGACATCTCCAAGTTCTATAATTGGGTAGTCTGTATATGCTTTCACGCTAACTTCCTCCTATTCGACATTATTTAGACTTAAACTTGTGTTAGTAATACTAATGACACAATCATTACAGCAAATACTACACATTTAAAAAGGGACAACATTCTCTTTCTCCTTCCAATTACCTGCATAAGCAATAGTTTGTGCCTGCCTAATACCTTCTAAGACACATAACTCCCAGTCAGTGTTTGCAGGAAAGTATGATAGTATTTCTCCAAATATCTTCTTAGCAAACTCCTCTCCTCCTTCCCAAGACATTGTACTAACAATATCCCTAGGATCTGTGAACATCTTGCTCATGTCTTTCAATCGCAATAACATCCCTGTCCAACCTAGTAACACTTCCTTATCTACTGTAGAACGCATAGCTCTGAACTCAAGGCTCCCATACTCACAGATAGCCTTACAATTAATAGAGGCATATCGGATAGCATCTGTATGTAAGATACGTAAGTCGGATTCTATAGCAGCAGCCTCTACAAGTTCTAGAAGATATTCAGCATCCTTAGCACGTAGACAAAAGAGATTGCCTACTCTTGCTTCTCCACAGTAATCTACTAATGTATCCTCAAATACTAGGTAGAGACAGATGAAGTTATAGAGCTGTACTTCAGTTAGATCTCGTATGTTGATATGGATATGTACACCCGCTCTCCCTGTATCAAATACCTGAGAGGAATCAAACTTACTAATAAGCCTATCTAACATCATCTCTACTTTAGCCCTAGGAATAGGCTTACGGAGTACATACTCAGCAGACTCTCCTCGTAAGGAGCCATCATGCTCCCTTCTCCAGCCCATAGGAGTATTCTGAGGAAGGTTTTCTCCTTCTACCTCTATCTCAATACCTACTTCCCTAGTGTCTAATGTATCCCCATTAAATAGCTTGTCCGCGATCAACATTTACAATCTCCTCTAAACTTTCAGTCAGGTATTCATAATCAGGAACAAGCCTAAGAATCCCGTTCTCTATAATTCCTACATTCTTCTCCTTATAGAGAAGAGAGGGACTAACAATGCCTACCTGTACTGCCCAGTGTCTGTGAAAGGCTACAGAGGTACGACAGCTATTGAGAAGCTCTAAGGCCGTATCTAAAGAAGGATATCGGCCTAATACACAGTTGCCTAGCGCTTTACTACGTAGGTCTTTCTCGTAGATACGTCCTTGTACACTGTCCCTGCTTAACCCTTGCTTCCAACGCCTACGAGGAATCCTTCTAACGTACCTAGCCCCGTCTCTTTTATTTACATAGCCCAGAGGTACAGGTTCAATATTAAGACCTTTAAGGGTACGTATATCCTCTATATAACTCCTCTTCCCATTCATAGGAAAGAATAGATTAGTAGACCAATCTCCCTCAACCCCTTCTATCCATACAGGGGATTCTCCTATACGGACAAGGGAGTTAGCTAGGGCTTGTCTAGCGTAGTGTGGTTCGTTAAAGAACATCATTCGAAGAATACCCCTCTAACTTCTACTAACCCGGGTTCTGGAATAATTCTAGCAGGCTCCTTCCATAGCTCTTGTACATAAGCATCGGGCTCTATGAAACCACCTCCTGTTTGCTTCTTCTCTTCCTTTTCTTCTTCCTTATTTACAATAGGAGGCATAGATATAAAATCATAATGTTCAATATGGTTTTTAGCGGAATAGCAGCTATTTTTACGGAGGAGCGCCCTAACTATATCACTGTCTATCCTGTCTTGCGCCCGTTTGCCTTCTACCAAATCTTCTACAGCCTTTTGAGCCTGCTGAAATACCCAGCGCTGTAGCTCAGGATGCTTCAACCATGCATTAGATAGCACCCTATATTCCATACCGTAAGGCTTAGGACGGAAAGAGCCAGCTTGTCCATACATTTTTCTTCGCTCATTATCGTTATCGAACATGAGAGAAGGGATTCCTAGGTATATATCTAGCTGTTTGGCTACTTCACAGCACTCATCAAAGTGGAAAGGACAGCCTTCAGGTTCATTCTCTGTCCAGCCAATATGAATATGTCCTGAAGCTGTACGGAAAGGGCTATCCTCATCAGGTTTCTCATTAACTTCTCCTGTATAGGCATTATAGTCAGGGTCACAGCCCATCTCTTTAGCTTCAGAAGGCTGGGCCTTGATATAGTCAGCTCCAAATTGAGCAGTAGGTTCTACAAAGAACTCATACTCGGGCACCATATCTTTTAACTGAGACATCACCGTAGCAATGTTATTAACAAACTCATCCTCATTATCTGTAGGATCAGTGTTAAACTCTAAAGCCATACCGTCTACCTGTACAGCTCCTTTATCAACTTTGAATGGATTCTTCTTATCGCCTTTGATTAGCCCGAATGCAGATTGTAGTTTGCCACCTTTTGTGACGAAAAGTTCAGGATCAGTTCCGATTAAATAAGCCATGATAGTATTCCTCTAATGCATAAAGTTTGGGTAGTATTGTTCGTTGTCTATGTATTCTTGTACAGCTTGTTCGTCTGTACAACTGCTACAGAAGGCATCTCCGTCCTCTGTATAGGTAGCCCCTTCCTGGAAAGGGATAGCCATTCTACACCAGCTACAAGGCCCTCCGAACAGATGTTCAAAGGCTGTCTCTGTCAACATACACATAGAACCATTGATATAGAATGCCTTAGCTATGTCTTGCGCTTCAGCTTCCTCTTTCGTTAGATATTCTTCTTTCTGTTTTACAGAATTAGCTTGAACAATTACCCTATAAGTAACATCGTTCTTACGATAGAAAGAATTCACTTTCCCTGTGAATAGGCCAGTCTTCAGTAACATAGCATTATGTATAGTTGAACCCTCTCCTCCATGTACAATAACTTCTATATTGTGACCATCCGAAGACCAGCCCTTAATTCCTGTTCCCTTTGAGTAAGAGTCCACGGAGAACGTTATTTCTGAGCCACTCCGAAGCTCCTCCTCCTTTTTTACAGGAGGTGCTCCTTCTACCTTCTTATTCCCTAAGAGAGGAGTGACATTATTCTTACGAGCAGGAGGGATGTACACGTAAGGAGTATGTTCTACCTTATATTGTAAGCCCCATTCAGGATACTTGTTAGCTATATTGGCATGAATAGGCACTTCAAATACATATTCCTTATGTAGTTCGGTCTCTACTAATTCACTGTGCTCTATATCGTTACGATGAAGAATAGAAAGAAGCATCCACTCCTCACTAGCCCAGAACATTGTCTTCTTGTCTTTAGTAAAACAGTAGTGGAACGGCCTTTCCTTATTACGTAAGAAGTGAAGGGTTTCACTCTCAGTATTCCACCATACTAGAGCAGCAGCCCCCTCTACCTTATTCCAGGTATCCTTAACTCCTAGCTTATTAATAGAATGTAAGATGTTCTCACTATCTACAACATAATCCTTATAGTCAGGAAGGAGGCTCTGTCTACGTAATGTTCCGTTATGTACTCCTATAATATTCCCTAGTTCAAAGGGATGAGCATTAACCTTATTAACTCCTCCTTGTGTAGCCCATCGGTTATGCCCAATTAAGACATTATTCTGACATAAGAATACGTCCTTAAAAGGCTTCCAATGAAATATGTCATGAGGAAGCATAGCATGTTTAACAATGTCTGTAGCCCCATTAGTACATACCTGAGCTACCCCTGTGCTGTCTGGCCCTCGTAAGGAGTCAACAACAAGTAGTTCTTTAAAAGCTTTTTCATATTTGCCAGTAGTATGCCCGGCAACACCCACTAATCCACACAATTCCTTATCCTCTTCTACGTGAACGGTTGACATTCTCAATGTAATTAACGTACTTAATCTCTAATTTATCTCTGCTGTGTTTGTCTTTCTGTAACCTTTGTACTTCTAAATAGAGGTCGCCTACAAAATCGACTGTAAGTTGAGATTCTTCACTCTCTCTCTTAATCCTTCTAGCTACCGCATCGAAAGCATCACCAACACCTACTAATCCACAGATAATAGTTCCTTAGCCAGCTTATAGCTGATCTTTCAATAAGTTATTTTCATAAAGATATTTAGCAATTTGTATAGGATCATTTTGGTAAAACTTCTCTATTATCTCTCCAGCAGCAATTACTACATCCGGATTAACTATACCAGGGAGATCATCTTCTACCAACTGAGCACGATCAGATACAGCAGGGTGGATGAACTTACGATAGCCTCCTTTCTCCTCGATAAGAGGTATGCTAGCTTTACCATGCTCTACTATGTAGTCAAAGCACTTAGCCATACATTCCTGTCGATAGGGTGATGTCAAGCTAGGAGCTGAATTGATTTCTAAGACGTATGGCTTACCCTCAGCATCAAGCATTACATCTACACCACCAAAGTCTAAGCCTGATAACATAAAGGCTTCTATGGCTGTTTTACAGGCTCTCAGAGGCCAGTCATCAAAGCGTACATTATCAAATCGTCCTCCCTTAGCTACGTTCCAAGCTATAGCATCTGGGTTGTCTGGTGTCTTCTGAGCTACACAGGCTACTCGTCCTTGTACTACGAAGATACGGTATTCACTTACTTTCTTGATGTATTCAGACCCGTATCCGTCCTGACAAAGGACAAGAGCTTTTCCATATTCATCCCAGTCTTCAACAAGGTAGGTATGTTTCCCTTGTGCATGTTTCTTAGGACGAATAACAGCAGGGAAAGTAGCAACTGCTAAATTCCTATAGCCTTCTCCTAAGTCGAAGGTATAAGGACATAGTTCGTGTTCATTCAGAAGCATCCTGAAAGCTTTCTTATCATTAACCCTATGAATAGCCTCAGCAGTGTTTAAAACGTTGTTTGTAGGGACGTTAGCTGTACACCCCCAGCGTATGTATAGGTCGTCTTCAGGAAGCCTCTTATCGCTTCTAATCCAGCCTATGCCTGTCTTACTGAAGGCAGCTATTCCTTTACAGCTAGACATACCTAGCTTACGTCGTCTAATTATAGTAGTCATATTTCTTTTCCTATAAAAACCTATGGGATATTTTCCCAGAAAGATCTATTAATATATCTCTATCGCTAAACTTAGAAGAATAGGAAGGGCCTAGCTTGACTTCTTTATTCTTATGTATCCTAGAATAGACTGTTAGAGATTTACTATCCCCTTCTTCCGTAATAACAACATGCATCCAAGGGGGCAGAGGTTTCTTCTCCATACGGTAACCTCGCTCTCTTGGGTACTCTACCCGTACATAAAGATAGTCGTAGGTTGTATCTCTCATGTCAACCCCAACAGTCTTTCTAACAATTCAAAATAGTATTCCTGGCATTCATGGTTCCTATCCATCATCTCAGGATGAGGCTGGAAGCATAAATCCTGAGCTTCCTCATAGAACACCACCTCTACATCTCTATCGTCACCAGTATATCTAACAACCTCCCCATCCTCTCCTACATTTTCCTTGTAGGTGGCTTCATCAGCCCAACATATCACTTGCCCTTCTTCAGCAGGTCTCATCATCTGGTGGTGAGTAGAAGAGACAGCTATCTCTCGCTTAGTCCAGTCCTCATACATGATGTGAGTACCATACTTAGCATGACCATCTACATCCTGGTACATCTTACCGCCATTGACTACATTCAAGTACTGAGCACCACGACAGATGCCGATACAAGGCTTCTGAAGCATGATAGCTTTCTTGTACAATAGCTCGCTATGTAGGTCAGCTTGAGGGTCATGTCCTGTACGAGGGTGGGACTGTTCTCCATACAACTGAGGAGTGACATCAGCACCCCCTATGAACTGTATAACATCAGCCTCTTCAATAGTTTCTACTACTGTATGCCCTCTATCTGAGAACATCCTCTCATACTCTTTAGCAAATCTTTCTACAAATACCTTCATAGTCCTTGCTCCGATGAATAACATTTAGCCCAGTTAGCCATAACGTCTAAGCCTTGTTCAAACTTAAACTTATGGTTCTTGTTAATACCTAGTAGTCCCTTACGTCCACGTAAAGACTCTCCAAAACTCTTAGCAGCCTCCTTCAAGACCTCTTCTAAGGGAAGGCTGTCTCTTATCTTCCAAGTGTCAAAGACTCCTAGAGCACTGCGTCTGTATTTTATAGGATCGAATAAGACAGCATTAGTGAGGTCGCTTTTAACAAATGCTTTTAATCCTTCTACAGTCATATCTTCAAGAGAGATACAGGAGTGGTGATCTCTACCTGCACCCCAAGACAGTTCCTCATTGTACAGACAAGCATGATGACATAAGACAAAAGCTAAGCTCTCTCTTACGCCTCTCTTACGTAAACCTCCCCATACTTGCATCCACCTACTACCCCCCCTATCTCGCTCCCACCCATACCTGGTAGCTGTTAAAGCTCCTAATAGGAGGTTAGAAGGTACATCTGTTCTACATATAATACCTAGGTTGATAGCTGTACGAGGGTTCTTAGTTATAAACACATCTGCATAAGGGCTTTCATTTAACAACCAACGATAGAAGGGGATTGTGTATCCCTTCTTTAGCCTATCCCTCTTAATCTTATGGTTATCAACCAGTGTTACAATTGCCTTGGCCTTTTGGTATCTTTTAATCGCAGCATGGCAAACAACATCTACCTCATACTCATACTCATCTCTAGGAAATACCCCTCCAAAGGTACACAAAGAATACTCTGCATCGTGCTTTATCTTCTCATTCTGTAGTCTCTTCAATTCCCTTCTAAGAGCCTTAGCTCTCTTAATTGTCCTCTTATTCATTTCTAAGCCTCTTTAGTAGTACCTGGTATGTTAGGTGTAGTTTAAGTAGAAAACCCCTCAGAAGGCAATCTAGAGCCTCCTAGGGGTATGTTATACTAATGTGTAGCAATGGCCATTCCGATAAGAAAACATACAGCGTAGAATGTTGCCTCTTCAAAGCTCATACATCACCTCTGGGTTGACTGAATTTTGCTTTCAGTTAAGTGATTGGTTAGTATTCTCTCAAGGTAAATAATATCAATTCTTGAGGGCATTCCTGGCACGCCGCTTACTGTGAAGCTTGCGTATGGGTGGCTTGATGTCCAAACAACAAGAGGGCCCAGTCTGCATATGTGTTCACTTATTCGCTCAAACCTATTTCCATCTTCTATTAGTGCGAATAAGTTTTTAGAAAGCTCTTTGTTCGTTCTGTAGTTTCTAAACCAAAGTGATGGTGTAAAAAACACTACCAACGAAACCTCAAATAACTTTAAAATGCCGATCATACGCCAAACCTCTTAACAGCCTGCTTATAACGTTTAACACGTAGTTTAACACAATCCTCTAACCGTACTACAACCCTACCCATATCTACCCCAGGAGCAGGAAGCTTACGCTTACCACCTATACGAGTAGAAGGAACAGAATGGTTCTTGTAACGAGGCATGATAGCATTAGGCAAGTCCTCTCCATAAGACTGTTTAACGATACGACGAAGGGCTTTTACTTTCTTATTACGCATTATTTCACCTATTTAATAATTAATTTGTAGTATTTGACCTAAAAATATTGTCAATTATAAGTATAATATTTATTATTCCTTAGAAAATACTAGAAAAGTAAATAAGTATAAATATAAAAGTAAATAGAAAAGTCAAATAAGTAGTAGTTGTTGAACGAAGTGAAACGTTAAGACAATATCTTTAATAGTCTATTCCTTTCTTCAATAGCTTGTCTCTTAAGATCAAACCTAACAAGGAATGTATCGTTATAGAATACATCCCAAGCCTGAATAGACAATGCCTTTCTAACCTTAAGCATCTTCTTCACGGTCTAAGTGTTCAACTAGAAGACTAATAGCTTGTTCTAGTTCGTTAATCATACGCTGTACCTTACGGCTAGGTAGTTCCATAGCAGTAAGCTTATCAATCTTAGCTTGTGCCTTGACAATAGTGTTTAATGCAGCCTCATCAGAATAGTCCTCGATACGCTTACCGTCTACAAATGTTACATTCTCTACTGCGGGGGTTGTTGCTTGTACGTCACTTGCTGTTGTGTTATTCATGAT
>Ga0098052_1000305_pt1 | contig 30757 bp, 24 predicted proteins | sample 15_taG_FD_81591 | JGI IMG/M metagenome (GOLD analysis project Ga0098052, IMG submission 81591) | Marine viral communities from the Subarctic Pacific Ocean - 15_ETSP_OMZ_AT15312 metaG | ecosystem: Environmental > Aquatic > Marine > Oceanic | place: Pacific Ocean | collected 2015-01-18
ACTCATATTAATGTTCTTAATCCTTCGTACCCTTTAACTTTACTTAACACCCAATCATCTGGTAAAAGATACTTCTTCATAATTTCGAAGTTCTCCCTTATGTGTGGTAAAGTATCAAGATAATATTTCTCATCGAGATTGTCAAGCGTTTTTGATAATTCATTAAGACCATTAAAGGTGATGATACCATCCATGTTAAAAAACTCCCCAATATCTGGTGCACCCCAGTAAATCGGAATGGTACCAGTGGCGAAACAATCAATCAGTTTCTCAGTAAACCAACCCTTACGGGCACAATTCTCAATCACTACAGAATAACGATAAGGCGCTAAAGCTTCCACCTTATGCTCCACAGGGTTCCAACCTCTACCATATACATCCATCTTATCCCTTAAGGTGCGAATAACATCGTGACGAATATTATGCCCATCGGTCATTCTCTTACTTGAGGCTATGATTGATACGTCCTTGGTCTTGTCGTATATCTTTTGGTCTTCCTCTGGTATCCAGCAACAACCGAATGGTACGAATTCATAAGGCGCACCCAAATCCAATAGCGATTGCTCATGGGTGAGTATCTTACTGAATCTTCCCTGTATATTTCGAATAAGGTCGTAATTCTGTTTCGCTATGCACATAGGCTCTATCAACCAAGCAACATTCTTCTCTTTATTGGCTGCTACGGCTTGATTTAAGCGCATATCAGTGTAAACTAGGTACTGGCAGTCCTTTTCGGGTGTTTGCCTGTCCCAGTGGAAGTATTTGGACGTTTGGTAGTCGCTACAAAACCCTAATTTAGAGTGAGCGAACGTACCATCGAATATTCTTAACCTATCTTTATCCATTCTTCTGGTATTATATCTCTAACTAAGATTCCACCCTTTGCAGGACCGAACCATTTCTTAGGTGCTACCACCTTCTTAAAATCGTATTTATTTAACCATGCACCCCACCACGAAAAACTAGAGTTACCTATGATGTTATGATAACATAGTGACATCAAGTGCATGTCGATGTAATCTTCTTCATCCTCTATGAACTCAAATTGGTCACCTACGAAGTTTTCCTTACACCACTCAATATCATCTGAGAAAATCAAATACTTATCAGCGTTCACCTCTCTCATAGCGGCTTCATAATACTGCATATTCAATACTGGGTGGTACTCCTGTAGTTTTAGGTAATCACCTCTCCTTACGTGTATAGAACATGACTCCACATCTAAATTGAATATTTGTGAATACTTAACGAGTAGTGCTCGTTCCACTTCATTAGATAGTGCGAATAATTCTAATATCTTATCACGATGATGTTTGAAATATTTCTCAGATTGGAAATACCCTATGAGGTACATACTATCAACTTTTGGTATTGGGTTATAACCGAAATTAGGTTCAGGATACCTACTTCTGAATGTTGGGTTACTAACATCCTTAATCTCACCGAAGATGTTATCTTGGTAGCTTCGGATATTCCTATGCACCTGTGATGCAAGGTTGAAGTCGAATACAGCCTCAGTGTCAATATCCCAAGCCAATGCTTGTGCCGCAGCAATCTGGAACATATAGTTCCCTAGTCCTCCTTGTAAAAAAGCCCCTACCATTATCTTACTAATCTTGGTCTTGGTCGTTTCATTTTAGCCATCTGGTTCATCTTATTGATATATGGCATGAATCGTTTGTGTTCGTTATCTGGGTTACCATCATTATAAACATAGTTGATATCGTTCATGAATTTATAATGTTCAGGTCCTGCCATTTCCAACATATCCCACATGAATATCAAATCACATGCTGCTGACCACCAATCACCGTCAGGGTCTCTCAGGTCACTTGGTTTGATTGCTCTCCATAGAAAAACCTTCCATGTCCTAAGATGTGAAGCCGTAAATGTACCTTTCCTAATATTGGAAAAGTTCGTTACCGCTTGTGTAAAACCTTGTGCACCGTTCTTGTATTTGAATTGACCGTTAGCAATCCAGATATCACCACTATCGTAGGTATCGATTACTCGTTGGAATACGTTACGGTCAGGTAACCAATCGTCACCATCAACCTCAATCACAATATCCTCATCGTTAACCCCTTCCGTATCTCTACAAATAAGGTCATAATTACCACCTTGATAACGCTTTTCCTCATTCTTAATCAATACGAACCTATCATCACCATCAATGAATTCCTCAACCACCTCAACGCTGGTATCAGTCGATAAATCATCGGTAATGTAACATACAAAGTTACCATATGATTGTGACATTATTGAACCCAAGCATCGTTGGATTATATCATCAGAATTGTATAACGTAACTGCTACTACTATCTTCTTCTCTTCGTTCTTTGTTTTCATATCTTTCGTCTAAGTCTTCCATTCGGTATTGCTCCGTTAGGTCTTCACCATCCTTTGCAACCGTACAGGTCATTTTAATAACATAATAACCATCGAACTCAATGGTTTTATCATACGCCAGATTGTCGTATTCGTATAGTAGATTATTGTGAACCCCAGTATCGTTGTAGGTTGTGAATGAAACCTTGTCGAAGTGAAGTAATGTTGACGTTCGATTATCTTGCTCAAGTTTCAACACGTTCTTAATGAACATATCACTTCTTCGGTCATATTCCTTTGGGTACTTGCTCACGTAAAATTCCAATAGTTTAACCCTATCATCAATGGTTCTCACATTAAGTTTCTTGGTATATTCCTCAATCTTGAATTTGGGTGGACTTTCTCTGGTTAATTTAACCTTATATTCTGGTTTGATGAATGAAAAGTATTCAGCCGATGAAATCTCACCCAAGACTTTGGTCTTAACCACATCAGCGTTAGGGTTACCATCCATCCCCTCATCAAGTTCGTTATTGAACTTTTCACTCTCCAATATTTGATTACCATCAAACGCTTCGTGAGTTTCCTTAGCTTTTGGGTCATTGTTAATAACCATCTCCAACGGATAGGTATCAAAATCATCCAATTTAACCTTATTAAGTTCATGTGATTTATTCGCCTGCTCAGTTCGATAAGTGATTACACCGTCTTCGTCTACCTCATGTACGGTTCTGATGTTAGCTGATGCCGCAAGAACCTTATACATTCTCCACCTCAAGGTTTGCACCTCTTGGGTTATCCTACCTTGAAGTAGGTCATCTAGCATGGTACCTTGATTGACGCTTTGGAAATGAGCCATATCCTCACCCATATACGTCCCTTGCTGACTTAGAGAAGACTTCTCCGTGTTATATAGAGCCAACATCAAATATGTGGCTATACGTCTCCCTATCTTCCTAAACCATTCAAACATTATCTCAGAACTTCTTCGTATTGACCTAACACTTCAGTCGCCACGTTATCTGCTCTGAACTTATCCACATCTTCTGGGACTTCATGAAACGTCTTACCATTGATGTTACCACCAGAATCAACATCGTATATCCAACCACCCTTTCCACATAACCACCCTTCGATAGTAGTTCTACCAAGTAGAATACCAGCAGTCTCATCACACTTCTTAACAATGTTCTCCACATTAGGTGTTGGTGGATGATAGCTTATGTGGTCATTCTCTTTCAATAAACCTTCAAGATAATTATCACTATTTCTACCCACCAATATCAATTGGTTTCCATCGGCTTTAGTCGTTGCCACTAAATCCTCTATAGCATTACGCCTAAGATAATCAATGGTTCCCACGAATAGAATTTTCTTACTTTTACCAACCTCTGTTTTAGTATAGTTAGTGTTGAATCTCGTGTTATCAATCGGGTTGTAAACCACATTAACCTTCACTTCTGGAATTTCAAAACTGTTAACCAAGAAATCCTTAATCTCTGGTCTGATTGCTATGTATTTACCAATCTTATCTGAGATAATCGGGTGTTCCAATTCTAGTACCTCCGAATGAATGGAGCATATAGCTGGAATCTCTGGGTATAACTCCAATAATCGTTTTGTCATTGGTGCGTGATTCAGGTGCATGATATCAAAATCAGCTACCGCAACCTTATAAATGGTTTTAGGGTCTGACGCCTTCATTGAACCATCTTGGGTTGGTAGTTGCCATAGACCATCTCCACGCTTGAACGTAGGTGGTTCATCAATGCTGAACACCTTAATCCCTAACCTTTTAGCTTTGGATGCCAATGGGTCACCAACATTAGCCACTACGGAAACCGAATGACCTTGCTTAATCAATGCCTTAGCTAATTCGAATACGTATAACTCAGAACCAGTATACCCATTGAAATTAAGACAACCAATCAATATTTTAAGTTTGGTGAATTTGTCGAAAACTCTATCAGCTTTGATAGGGAACTTACCCTTATACCTTTCGGTAACCATTACACGTTTTTCTTCCCACACATCATCGGTTTGACCGATGGATTGGTGAGTTATTTTAATATTGGTGTGTACGCCAATCTTAACACCTTTCAGGTAGTTATCTAAGCAGAATGTAACATCGTAGAAGTGAAAGCCGTCCACCTTCGTGTCGAATTTCTTCTTAATCCTATCTCTATGAACGGAAAAGAATACACCGTCCACAAGTACAACAGACTCCAATCTATTATCTAGGTCAATACTGTACTTAGACATCCAAGTTCTACCCTCATGTGAGTGTGAAACCCTTCCATACATTCTGTCTGGGGTATCCCACCATCTACCAGTATCAGTCATTAACTTAGTTCCAGCAACACCTATGATACCATAATCCTCATTGTTCTGGAAGTGTTTAATCACTTTCTTTCCCCACTGTTTGGTATCAATATTTATATCATCATGTAAGAACGTAATGATGTCATTACTGGCGTCCTTCAATGCCTTGTTATATAACTTGGTCAAAGAGAACTTACCCTTATTCTCATAATGAAGTATTTCCACGTTCTTTTTACCAAGACCGCAGGTTTTAATCAGATGCTCTTTAAACTCATCTGATGGCTCTTTACTGGAACATACAATTGTTATCATGCTAACTCTTTTTCTTTCAATTCATCTAAAAGGCTCACCTTAATTCTACTAGGCATCTTCGCTCTCTCAATATCCTTTTCCTCTATCCTAGCGTATGGGAAGGTATCACCCATCAACTTACTGTAAAACTCGTTAAGATTTACCTTCTTAGGGTAATCTCTAGTTAAGTCACGAAACCGTTTTACTTTCTCACTCATTTCTTCTTCGCTTGGGATTCTCTGAAGCCCAAAAAATTTTAACCCATTATCTAGGTATTCCATTAATACTACTTTTCTCATAGTGTTATCATTTTACTCCTGTCGAACCAAAACCACCTTCACCTCTCTCGGTGTTAGGATTTATTTTATCTACTCTGGTCAAACTTATCATATTAGAACCCATTACACTTGCGATGACTCCTTGCGCAATTCTATCTCCATTGCGTATCACAAAAGCTTCACTTCCGTGGTTAATCAGTATTATCTTCAATTCACCCCTATAATCGGCATCAATTGTGCCAGGAGTATTAAGAACGGTAACACCTTTTTTTGCTGCAAGACCACTTCTTGGTCTCACTTGTATTTCAAATCCTTGAGGTATCTCAAAGGATAGTCCTGTTGGTATAATCATGAACTCACCTGTTTCCAGTAATTCTTCATCCAATACCATTGCACGTATATCGAAACCAGAAGACCCAGCAGTCTCAAAGTGTGGGTCTGGGTTATCCGATTCGTTCTTAAATGGTAGGGTAAATTTATTAGCCTCTAATACTTGTGGCGCATGTGTTTCATACCAATCAGCGAAGTTGAACTCCTTACCTTCAGCTTCCTTCATCTTTTCAGCAAAGTATTCTGGTACGGATGCATCACCCATTCCAAACCACTTCATCCAATATTTTTTATCATTCGACATGTTCCAGTATTTTCTTTTCTTCCATAATCGCTAGGTCATTGGCTTGCTTTAAGAGCATACCCAACGTTTCCGTATGGTACTTAGCTTGTCTGTCCGTATCCAACTTATCATAGTTTATGATTGCTTGGTATTCGTTGTCCGTTAATTCAATACCGAAACTTGTAGCGTACCTAATTGAACGCTCACCCACTCGCATGGCAATCTGGTCATTATTGAATTCATACATCTGACCTAATTTATCTCTATGCCATTGTGATGGGTTAGGTATGAACATATGAGCTTTACCAATTTGGAATAGGCAGCATACCTTCACAATTGTATCTTTAGTTTGCTGCATATCCTCTGGAAGTATATCGTTCAATTTCAATGCATATCTAGTAACCCTCAATATGTGGTCTACTAAACCACCTTCAAAGGCATTGTAAGTATCCAATTTGGTTGATGCTGGGGCAGCTACGAATTCAGAACCTAGGAATTCCATTAGGTCGTCATTCATGTAGTCGTACTTCTCACCTGCATTAAAGTAGGCGGTTGCTTGTTTCTTGATTAATTCTTTTGTTAACATGTTGTTGTTTGTTTTGTTTGTTGTTATCTAACTACAAATATAGACATAATGTTTTAGAAAATCAACCCTATTACGCAGGCTCGTTAACCATTTCAGCAAGTTTACTCATATATAATTCACGCCTAACTTCTGACGTACTATCAGTGCTGTAAGTATCCTTAACGGTGTCGTACAGGTTATTAGCCAGTAGCTCTACCTTCTCAGGATTCTGTATCAGGAATTTGATGTGTTGGTACCATTGCTTATGGTTCTTATTCGTATCCACCAATAAAGCGTTCGCCTTATCATTGTAATCACCACCATATAATCTGGCACTGGTTAAATCAATCGTGTAAGGACCGAAATCCTGAGCAATAATAGCTTTCTTATGGAAACCAGATTCAATCACTTTAAGTTGACTCTTAACCTTGTTGAACATGTTGGTGTACAACGGAGCCAAGGATACATCGAATAGGTTATAATTCGAAGCATAACTTGTGATTGGTTTAGTCCACACTCTTCGGTATGGCTCATTTTCAATGTTACTATACTCAGTTTTTTTGAACGTATGTAAGAATTCCTTATATTCAGGACTCACAATCTTGAAGTCGTTGGTGAATATCTTTTCATATTCATACCAGACACTTTCGTGTGGCTCTATCTGTCTTGAAGTTTGTTCACCTGTATCTTTATTCACGTTGACCACATTACCTCTAAGGTCGTAACCACATAATACGAATTGGGCTTTATCCAATAAACCATCAGACTTAAGTTTACCAACAACACCTTTCAATAGTTTAAGGTCTTCCAAGTGAGAGCTACCACCTAACCACCCTATTCTCAATCGGTCTGATTTAACAGGCTTTGGTGTGTATTGTTTTTCGGTTGGGTCAATCGCATTTGGAATGACGTAGATGTTATCATTCATTCTGCTCATCTCCTTAGCGAATATATCAGTAGTAGTAATGATGTTCCTAGCCTGTTTAAGGTTCTTAGCAATCTTCTTATCCAATTGCGCTTGAACTATCATCTTATGTGCTGGATGGTGAGTTCCTGGCGCCCAATGGTCATCCACGTCCATAAAACTAAGAATATTCAAATCATCCAATCGCTTCAATAGTGCATCCATACCATCGTAATCGCCTAAAGTTCTATGATAATGAACTATGTCAAATTGCTTTAACCAATCATCAGATTTAAGTTCTGGTTCGTATTCAATGTCCACATGGAAATCATCTGGATAATTCTTCTCAAGTGATATGTGCGGCTTGGTGCTTCTGAAGTATGATACTCCTGTTCTGTCGCTTGGTACGACTAGAATTTTAATCTTTTTACCTAAAGGGTTCTCAATCATTTTTTTCAAATTATGAGGTAAAGTTACGGATACTCAATCTATAAGTAAATGTTTTCCACAAAAAAAGTGGCAAAAAGCCACTTTTAAGTTGTTAGTATGTTAAACCCCTTTATTTTTTAGGTATGATTCCAGCCTTCATTAACGTTGTAAGTGTATCCTTGATTGCTTGTTCTCTGATATTCTTGGTCATAATTGCCATCATCTCTTCCTGTACTATTTTTCTAATCGCACCTTCACCTACTTTTACCGTTGTAGGGGCTTTCTTTTGTTCATTTAATGGTTGGGGGGCTGGTTGTACTTGTGCTCTCCTTGGTTCTAACGGTTTTGGTGCTGGTGCATCGAAATTCATTAGGTCAGTCCTAACGTTTGCCATTGCAGCTTCACTTAGTGGCATCACTGGTGAATCTGTTTCAATAGGAAAATCTTTCCACGCTTGTTTAACTGAATCTGGTAACCCAGAATTATCAATCAACCCATCGGTGATAGGACCTGCAATTGCTGGTCTAGGTGCACCTTGTGTCTGTCCATATGATTGCATCATTTGTTGTTCTGATACATGTGCTGGTAATTCATTCAGATATTCGATATCTGCTGCTGGTTGGTATTTCTGTCTAGCGCTCACCGCAGATTCAGCCATTGTAGTTGTATTCCCACGTGGGGCTAATGGCGCATTACGCATACCCGTACCACTGGTCTGTGCCTTTTCTGTGGCAATCTTATCAGCAGCGACCATTACATCACGACTTTCGCTTAGTTTACTTAAAAATGATAAAGGCACATCTGCCATTGGTTGCTCCATCTTATTTCTCTTTTATTTCTCTTTTATTTCAAAAAATCTGATACGTTGACCATCTTAATTGTATCCACCATAGAACCATCCGAACCTTTATACGGGTCAAATAGAGTTCTACTCGTTGGAACGAAGTAGTCTGGTCGCCCATTCTTCTTCATTACTGGTTCCCATGAAGTAATTCTATCCACCCTAAAGAGTTTCCATCCTTCTACTCCACTACCAGTGGTTGCACCTTTGATTTGGTAAGCTCTGATGGCTAAGTTTTCAGCTTTTCCCTTCAGTTTACCATAGGCGTATACCTCAATCACCCTCTCACCACTAGGATTCTTGTCATCACCAGCGTAATTAATCTTTACTCTGTAGACCTCTTCCAATACTTCAAAGACGATATTTTTATCTACACCTTCTAATATAACGCTTTCATATAAAGAGTAAAGCTTCATCTATTAATTAGGGTTTGTATTCGGTTGATTTTCACCCTCAATATCTGGTGCACTATAAGGTGATGTAGGTCCGTAACCCCACTTAGACGTGTTGTTTGCGAATGCCGCCAATCTACCAGAACCCCCATAATTTGGGTTACCGTTAATGTCCATCTCACTACCACCATTGTAGGTATCCATGTATACACCTGTACCTTTTCCTTTATTAGGTGTTTCTTGGTCACTCAGTGCTTTGGTGTGCGTTGCTGAGTATTGGTTAGCATCAGCCTCACCATTATAGCCATTCTTAACTATATTTTTTTTTCTAGCTTCTTCAGCTAATAAATCTAATTTACTTCTCTCTGCCATTGTTTCTTGGTTTTAATTTAAGTTTTATTCATGTACTCTATTAAATATCGCATATCCGACATTTCCTTCTCATATCCTTCAGAATGTACAACATCATTGACTATTTCCCTTCCAGATGTAGCCAATCCAACAGGGTCATTAACCTTCATAGGGTCTTTAGCCTTATTTTTGTTGTGGGTATCTTTATAAGCGTTACCACCTTTTTTTCCACCTATACCACCAGTATCCTTCATAATCCTCTTAGGTAGTTCCACAGCTTGTCTTGATGAACTCAGACTTTTATCAATCCATTTAAGTAATTCGATATCAGAATCAGTCATATTCTGTTTACCATCCAACTCAGATTTCATCTTCTTAATGTTACTGTACGATAGAGAAGTGTTACCTTTCGCTAACGCCACCAACTTATCTGGTACCTCAAATGATTTATTCTGTAAGTCCTGATTTGGCATCTGACAATAGTTTTTCCAGTTTCTTTTTAGCTTCTGGGTCAAGCTCCTTTATTTTACTGATAAGGTCGTCTATATGACCTTTCTTAGTTAAGTCCAAATCAACCTTACTTAATTTCAACTCTTCTTTATCCTTTTTGGTTAACATCTTTTCAACCATCTTGGTCATATTCTCTTCCAACTCGTCACCCACAAGACCATTACGTATCCCACCAGAATCTACCATGTGCTCGTCAATCTCTTCCCCTTCTTCAACCCCTTCAGCGTTAAGACTACGTACCCCACCAACCCATGGAACCCATGAACCAGTATTTACCTTCACTCCGTGACTGTAGTATGTTCCACCAAGTCCACCATAGGCAGCTTGCCAGTCAGGACCTTGGCTAGTTAATGACCTAACGTCATCAGTTGTTGTTGCAATACCTTGCTTATAAGTTGTCTGCCCTTTTTCTTTTTTGGGTGATTGTACTGGTCCTACCTGAATGTTACTTTCACTTCCATCTGGCGTAGAGCCATTAATCCGTGAACCATCACTATCCACCAATTCTTCTAGTGGTTCCTCCATAAGTTCTTCATCCTCAGTCACTCCACAAGCGCATTCGATTAAAGGTGTCTTATACTCAGCCAAAAAATTACTTTTCTTAAAAGTTCTCATTAATTTCATCTTTATTATAAATATACCGCTAAAGACCAATATTTATTAGTAAATCGAATAGAATGCCTTTTGTAACCCAAGTTGACATATCAAATAACCGACAAGCTAAGGAAAGACCAAGAACTATCTCCACCCTTTCGGGTGCTACAGTGTTTGGTATTCCCTTCAGTGCGATGACTTCAGGTCCTGACTATCAGAATGAGGTTATAACCTCAAGCCTGAGTGGGCTTACGAGCACATTTACAGGTACGAGCGCAACAACCGTATATACATGGGCGCAGCCCGATATGGTCTTGGGTGAGAGTGTATTAAGTGCGATAACAATATCAAATAGTGGTGTGACGCAGAATACCGATAGCGTATTCTCAGCAGCTACAACCATGATTATAGACGGTAATAGTGTCGTATTGACCTATACGGGTGTTAGTTTTGATGTTAGAGTAAACGAAATGGTGGAGTTGGCACCAAACCTATATAGTGGTAATAGTAACACGGTTGTGTTGAATTACCTATCGGCTGGTACATTGGACTTCACAGGAAGAACGATATGGGCTGATAATCCAGAAATAACAAGGACAGATAGGCTGATTGTTAGTAGAAACCCAACAATTGGGTACGTTCTTACATGTGTTGATAATGAGGGTATGGTCGGGTGGTTCCCATCTTCTGGTGGAACCACTGGTGGAACAAGTACGGACGTATTCGTTAATAGTGGTGTATATACAGGTTCAACTATCGAATTTACTAATACAACTGGTGGTACATTCAGTGTGACTGGAATCACAGGTGGTGGTGGGTCAGGTGGCACACTTAATACTTACGTTTCTGGTGGTACATATAATGGTGCAGACATAGAATTTACAAATACAACTGGTGGTACGTTTAATGTGACTGGTATCACAGATAATGATACTCACATTTTCGTTACTGGTGGTACTTGTAGTGGATTAGAGATGACATTCACCAATAATACGGGTGGAACGTTCACAGTAACGGGGTGTACATCCTCTGGGGGGACTACTCTATGGTCAGCAGGTACTGGTAATGGTACTGTCGTCCTAAATGACTCTGGTACCTTCGAATCAACTGGATTATTAAGTGTTATCGGTGGTGCTGGTAACACCAACAATGGTAACTTCAACTTGGTTGTTGGTGGTGCGAATATACTTAGAGGTAGTGGAGGTATTGTCGGTGGTAGTAATAATACAATAAATTCTGACTTCTCATTTATTACGGGAGCAAATAACGTGTTAACGAGTGGGGCAACAGCTTCAGCCATCATTGGTGGGGCTGCGATTACTGGTACGAGCGCATTTACTGCGTATGTGCCTAACCTTAACATAGATACACCACCTTCAACTGGTCTCGCAAGTGACCTTGCATTGGTGAGAGCTTTGGATGGTACGATTAAGACTGTAGCGCAAGGTGGTACAGACGTATTCGTGTCAGGTGGCACCGCTACAACTGGTGGTACAATAGAATTCACAAATACAACTGGTGGTACCTTCGATGTAACTGGTGTAACTACCTCACAACCATTCACGAATGGTTCAACTGGTATAATATATAATACCACAAATTGGACTGATAATGGTGATGGAACTATAACATTACCAACTCAGAATGTTGTTATAGCCAGTGATAGTAACTGGGTTGGTGATATTGGTGAGTATACGGTAGCTAGTGGTACAAGTGGTACCGATTTCACAGCCTTATCAGATGGTGACACCAACTGGATTTATATAGATTATAACGGTGGGTCTCCAATATATGTCATTACCAATGTTGAACCTACATTGACTCTAATTGGCGACAAAACAAGATATTTGGTCGTTTATAGGGCTGGAATATACCTACACGTATTGGATTATGACCATGCTGGTACAGCATTACCAAATAAAACACTTAATCGATTGGATTCGGTTTTCGGGTTACAACGAGAGGATGGTTTAGTTCTGAGTCTTAGTGGGGGAACTAACGTTGGTGTGATTAGTGCTGGTAATGTATGGTCTGGGGTGAATAGAATAGCAAAGGGTACCGTCAACACCAACGATGATTTATTCTTTAACAATTATCATTCAGGTGGTGCTTGGACTTATGATGTTACTGGAAATACCATCAATAACACCCATTATGATAATGGGACTAATTTGGTCACATTAACGAGTAATAGGTATGTGGTTAACTGGATATATGATGGGATTGAATCAGCCAACCACGTTTATCAGGTTGTCGGTAGCGCTCAATATACCACTGTAGCATCAGCACAATTAGAAGCGATTCCAGCCGTACCAGAATTGATTAGCTCACACGCAATACTTGTGGGTAGGGTGATAATACAAGAGGGTGACACTGGTGGAGTGGTTGAATCAGCGTTTGATGTGGCTTTCCACCCAAGTCAAGTTACATATCATAATGATTTAGCTAACATACAAGGTGGTACAGCAAATGAATATTATCACTTAACTGCCGCAGAATATGCTGCACTTGGTAGTGGTGACTTTGTTGAAGTAAGTGGTGATACTATGACTGGTGATTTAACAGTTCAAGCCGATTTAGCAGTTTCGGGTTCTAGTAATACATTTAAAATGGTGGGTGATGGTTCACTGGCAAGCCCAGAGTTTGAGATTACCAGTACTAATCAGACCATATTTAATATGGGGTTTGGTAGGATATATACTGATAGTATTTTCTTAATCCAAGCACCAAGTGCCGCAAAGACTTCGGCTTATTTTGACCCAGATGGAAAAGTTGAATTTAAACATAATAATAGTGATAGGTTTGAGACAACAGCAACAGGTATAGATTTGACTGGTGAAGTGGATGTTGATGGTAACCTAACTGCCACTTCCGCATCAGCAACAACAATTACTGGTGGAACACTACACTTAACCAATACCCCAACATTATTAAGTGGTGGGACAGATTTCTTAGTTAGGAACCCATCTACGGGTGAAGTTGACTATAGGACTATAGGTGGTATTACGGGAGCTACAGTAGACGTGATTACCACGGCAACCACTTCAGCGTATACGATAACTAATAATGTTAACACCATATTTATGGATTGTACCGATAATGATGTGACAGCTACATTACCTAGCGCCCTAGCTAATCCTGGTTTTGTGGTTACTGTACTTAGACAGGATAATACGGGCAATATTGGTACTGTGGATACTGGTGTTAGTGACCTTGTACAGATGACTACTTCAGTGATTGTTGGTGGCTACACATCTTTGACTTTCATAAGTAATGGTATCAATAGATGGTGGATTAAATAATAGAATATAAAAAATAGAATAAAATGACATATATACCTTTTAACCAAAACTTAGACGCATTCGGAAGGCTTCGTGTATCTGATACTGGTCAACGATTGGACGTTGAATTCCTTTACGATAAACAAGAAGAGTACTTCGATGAAATCACTGGTGGTACAGCATCTGTAGTACATGATAGTGATGCTAGAGACTTAGTTATGGCAATCAACGACACTAGTACCTCTTCAACGGCTACAATGTCAAGTCACCCAGTACCTTATACTCCAGGTAACAGTCAATTAATTGACATTACTGGAACATTGAATGGTGCTAACTTATCTGGTGGTACAGTATCCGTATTCTTGCGTTCTAAAGTGACTGGTACCGTAACTGAAGAGAGTTACGACCAATCAAGCTGGGACGCATTAACCAGTGGTAGAGATTGGAGTGATTCGTTCATTCTTGCAATGGATTTCCAGAGTTTGAAGGTTGGAACGATTAAATTTCATATCGTAACCGATGGTGCGCCACAAACGATAAAGCAAATCAATAACGATAATAAGAGAGCTACAGGTTATTGGCAGCTACCTAACTTACCAGCATATTACCGAATATGGAATGATACTAGTGGTAATACTGTTACTGAAATGGGTTATGGTAACGAGGATAACGCTATCGGTATCAGACATATAGTAGCAGCCAATGCTTCGCAAACAATGAGAGCTATTTGTTGTACCGTTAAAAGTGAAGGGGGATTGGGTTTACAAGAAATGGCTGGATTGCCTAGGGCTATTGATGTGGGTGAAACTGAAATCGCAGTTGCTGCTACGTTGATACCTTTATTATCTATTAGACCTAAAGCCACCTTTAACGGGGAGGATAATTTAGTGTTGGCTATGCCCAAAACATTTAAGATTGTTAGTGACCAACCCATCAGGCTTGTATTATTACACGATTGTGATTTAACTGGTGCTAGTTGGGGTGATGTTGAGACTGGTGGGTCAGTGATGGAATATGATACCGATGCGTCTGCCGTTAGTAATGGACATGTTCTATATGCAGATTATGTGGCTGATGCCGCTAAAAACAGTGAAAATGCTACTGGTGGTTTATTGGGTAAGACGGTACTATGGAATAGATTAGGTGGGGAGACTGGAATACTAACGATAGCCGCTATAAGAACTACTGGTAGTAATGCTGACGTATTAGTGTCATTAGGTTGGGATGAAATAAGATAATGGAATTATTAAAACTAAATAGTGAAGAGGAACGTCTGACCGATAGTCTATCGTTAGCATCCAGATTATGGAGTGAGGATATGATAACTGCTGAAGTAGCCGTTGTCGGTAAACGTAGTGAAGTATCATCCGATTATTGGGGATGTGTACCACAGAGAGATAATAATACTATACCGATGATACTTAGAGCTATAAAAACCGTGAAAGCGGATAAGCAGCCTAACTATAAACCTACATTTGTTGATGTGGGGTCTGGGTCAGGTATCGTATCTAAATTCGCCCATATTTTAGGGGCTGAAAGTTACGGTCTTGAAATCGATGAGACCTTTAAACCATATGGTGAAGTAAATGAGCATATATACGACCCAGAAAGTGGTAGTATAATAACCAAGAAAATCATTGATGTTCGGTTTGATGACGCTACAACGATTGAGGATGAATATTATTCTAATTTCGATATTGTTTACTTTTATCGACCTGTAGCCGAACATGAGTTATTGGTTGAGTTGATTATTAAGGTTATTGATAATATGAAATCAGATTCTTACCTCATCATTAAAGATTGTCAAAATGAGATAATAGAAGCCTTAACAAAGACTAAAACTGCGTTAATTAGTCTAGATAATGGTCTTGATGTTATGTTCTATAAGCCAACTATGGTGACAGAAGATTTAAACTAAATGGGAGCTAACATACATAATTACGATTTGAACAACCTCAAATTACAGATTTCCAATAAGGATTATTGGGATTTCTATCTTGTTGATGGAGATGTTCTGGGTTCCGCATATACTGGGGTTACATCTGGTTCATGCTTTGTAACTCACTTCGATTTCAATAACCCTAATATTTATTCAACTGGTTCAACATCTGCCGACACTATCTATTCACTTAGAAGCTGGGAAGACGCATCGAATACTGGGTACACACTTACCACTATTGGTATCACAGGAATTGATAATGGTCTGGTAACATTTGATAAGGCTACTGGTGACACTAGTAACATAGCGTTATTATCAGCCCTTACCGCATCTACCTTAGTCATACCTTCAGGTGAGACCAGATTCATAATGAATAGGGTTACGGGTATGACAGAACAATATATCTACCCTATCGATATTATGTCTGGTTCAACTGGTGACCATGCACGATTATGTGGTGGGTTCTACCAAGGGTATTACAAACTGGATGGGTACGATTACGAGGTGCTACCTAACAGAGTACCTAAAGGATGGACAGCCGAACTATGGGTCAATAAGTCAGATACAGTTTGTAGTGGCTATACGGGCACGACATTGAACGATGACTTCCCAGATAATAAAGGATTCTTTTTCTACATGGGTACCAGAGCAGAAAATAAATTCTGGACAGTATTCAATGGGGTTGATTCTGGTTGCACAAGCGCATGTACCGTACCATTAGGGTGTTTGGATACGGTGACAGAATGGTGTACCATACCAAAGGAAACAGATATAACATTAGCTAATGGACACGCTTTAAGTCCACCACCTACACAGTTCACAACAACTGATAATGGTTTCATGATATACAACCAAGGTGGTACAACTAATACACATTATGGAATTAAGTATCCTGGTGGTAAAAATGCTTTAACCTTTACTGGAAGTAGTATAACCTATACGGCTACCACTCAAGTAGTTACAGATTTCAGAAACCCATTTTTATTGTATTGTCGTGCTTGTGGAACGAGTACCTGTCGCAATTGTGGTGGTACGAATGAATGTTTTACTGCTGACTCTTATAGTGGTAATACTACAGGTGAATTTACTTTAGATGTTAATTCAGATGTCACAGATAACGCTATTGGTTTCAGGGTGAAAGATGATGGTAGCATTGGGTACAGATTATTGAGTGTTACGGGCGCATGCTCTGGTGACACGTATAGTTCTGGCGTTACAATAACAGAAGAGTATACGGCTAGTGGAACAGTAAGTGGTGATGTGTGGACACATGTTGCAGTTAGATTCTTTGCATATGAAACATATGATGAGTCTCAATTGGCGTGTAGTGGTAAACGATTAGGTAGGTTAGCTATCTATGTTGATGGTAAGTTAAAGTTATGGGTGGATGACTTCTTAGAGATAGTACCTAGACGGTTGAATGAGGATGAAAATAAACAATTAGGGGTACCATATAATATTAGTGTTGGTGGTGGTTCACAGGGCTTATTGGAGAGTATGACCTTTGATGGTCAAGACCCAAGTGACTTGGGATTGAGTATAGAGCAGAATTTCGCTGGTAGTTTCGTAGGAGACCTATCACAATTCAAGTTCTATTCATGTGATTTAAGTTGGGTTGACATTCAGAACAATTTTAATCAAGAATTATCTAGATATCGCTAACTTCCACACTATTTACTAATAAATAACATGATAGGTTTGCGCTTACCATGACTTAAGTATATTTATAAAAGAAACATTAGATGGCAACGAATAAATTAATATTAAGGAGTACTGCAAGTCCATATAACTTCCCTACACCTGACTTAACTAGAGGTAGAGTTTTAGGTTGGGGTGAAGTTGATAATAACTTCATATTCCTTAAAGGACTGAACATCAAAAATGGTGTATATGATAGTGGTGCAAATACCATTACCCTTAATAGGATTAACGGTGGCACAATCAGTATTACAGGTGTAACTGGTGGTGGTGGTGGTTCTGGAAGCACACTTAATACATACGTTTCTGGTGGTACATATGGTGGTGATACAATTGTATTCAGGAACACAACTGGTGGTACATTCAGTGTAACTGGTATCACAGGTGGTAGTGGTGGTACTGGCATGTACGCATCCACAGACAATTATACTTCAGGTGTAACTAAAACAATCACTCACAGCCTTGGCTCGACTGATGTTATGGTTCAACTTATTGATAACAACGAACTGATAAATGGTGAGGTAAACAATTACCAACTTAATTCAGTTGACATTACATTATCACAAAACTTAGTTGGGGTTAAAACATTAGTTGCTGGCGGTCTCGGTGGTGGAGGTGGTGGTGGTAGCACTTTGAATACGTATACATCTGGTGGAACATATGCAAGTGATGCTGGTGAAATAACATTCACCAATACAACTGGTGGAACATATGTTGTAAGTGGTATCACAGGTGGAGGTGGTGGTAGTGGAAACACAGCGTACTCATCTATCGATAATTACGTTTCTGCTGTAACTAAAACAATAACTCACAACCTTGGGACAACTAGTATTGTTGCTCAATTGGTTGATACTGGAAGTAACGAACAAATCGTAGGTTACCTTAAAAATTACCAACTTAACTCTGTGGATGTCCTACTTAGTGATACATTACCTAACGTTAAGATATCAATAGTAAGCGTTGGTGGTTCAGGAACCACTGGTGGTTCTGACGTATTCGTTACTGGTGGTACATTTACTGATACTACTACGGTACAATTTACAAATAATAGTGGTGGTACATTTGACGTTACTGGATTTGGTGGTGGAGGCTCTGGTAGCACATCACCTGCTGGGTCAAACACATGGGTACAATTCAATGATAGTGGCTCCTTCGGGGCTGAATCAGGGTTAACTTATAACTCATCAGGTCAATTATTCACAGCAACATCTAACCTTAGTGGTAAGACCATGATAGGTAATATTGGGCAACCGACTTTTGCTGGTTTCCCATTTGCTGGTAGTGCATTAAAATATAATAATCCACTATCTGGTGGTACTTCATTTTTGACTGTTGGTGACCTGACTAATATCAGTGGACAGGATAACCATACTGTCATGGGTTACCTTGATATGTTCGGTGGTGTAACAGCCTTTATCAGTATGGCACCAGGTGATGGTGTGAATCTAACTTCAGAAGCTGGTGGTTTGGAATCTAAGCTAACCATGGGTCACGATAAAGACACTGAAATAAAAATACCTGCGTTAACCGCTAGTACTAGTAAGTTCAAAGTTGTTAATGGTAGTCGTACATTACTTCAAACTGATTTTAGTGGTATAACCACATTCAATGAGGCATATTCATTCCCAACAATTGATGGGTCTGCTAACCAAGTACTGGAAACTGATGGTGGTGGAAACCTATCGTGGACTAGTGTGTCTGGTGGTGGTGGCTCATCAATCGTAATTGAGGGTGCTGGTTCTGGTTCTACAATGCGGTGTGGTTTTAGTAACCAAGCGGCAGGTATTGGTTCAACCACATTTGGTAATGCTAATACTACTTCAGGTCAGTATGGTACCATTGGTGGTGGTAGAGATAATCAAGCTCTTAGTGCTAATACTACCATTGGTGGTGGTGCTAGTAATATCATATCAGGTCAGTTCTCAACAGTTGGTGGTGGGTACGGTCACACGATAACAAGTGACTACTCAACCATTGGTGGTGGTAGATGTAGTAATGCTAGTGGTAATTCCTCAACAGTTGGTGGTGGTCAAAATAACACAGCTTCGAATAGTATGACAACCGTAGCTGGTGGTGTGAGTAACACAGCTTCAGGTTACGCTTCAGTAGTTGGTGGTGGTAGGAATAATGAAGCTTCACAGTCTTGTGCAACAATATCTGGTGGGTATTGTAATAAAGCTTTTGGTGCCTGTTCAACGATTGGTGGTGGGTATTTCAACTACGCTGATGGTAACACATCAACTGTAGGTGGTGGTCAAAATAACTGCTCAATTAATTCAACTGTAGGTGGTGGATACTACAATAACGCTTTAGGTGCTAATAGTACTGTAAGTGGTGGGTGGTGTAACAACTCTACTGGTAATACAGCAACTATTGTTGGTGGTACTTGTAATAAAGCTTTTGGTAACTGTTCATTCGTTGGTGGTGGTAAATGTAATACGGCTTCTGGTAATTACTCTACTATGGTAGGTGGTTCCCAAAATACCGTTTCCGCTTATAGAGCATTTATAGGTGGTGGGTATAACAACATAAATTCAGGTAACACATCAACCATTGGTGGAGGTGTGAATAATAATATAAACAGCATTGGTTCATTATCGTTTTTAGGTGGTGGTAGTGGTAACTGTATTTCACACGCACGTTCTGCAATTGTCGCTGGGGTTAATAACACAGCTTCAGGTTACGCTTCATATATTGGTGCTGGATGTAGTAATATAGCAAGTGGAACTTTGAGTACTATCGGTGGTGGTGATTCTAATACAGCATCAGCATATGGTACAACCGTAGGTGGTGGTCAGTCTAACTTCGCTACTGGTACTTCAGCTACAATCGCTGGTGGTATTAATAACTGCGCTATTGGTACTTATTCATCCGTATTGGGTGGTAATGGTAATACAGCTTCAGGTTACGCTTCATCCGTATTGGGTGGTATTAACTTAAGTGCTGGAACAAATACTTCAGCAGTACCTAACCTAGATATCAACGGTGAGGTAAGACTTATCGGCACTTCAAGCTATTACGGTGGTGCGATACCGACTAGTGCGACAACATACGCAAGAGTGACGTTAGATGGTACCGATTACTGTATGCCACTATTTGTAGTGATATAAGATATAAGATAGAAACAAAAAAATAATAAAGAAAAGATGGCAGCAAGAAATAATATTTACGGTAATCTAGCCGTTAGAGGAACATTAAGTTTGAGAGACTTCGAGTTCCCAACGTCAGACGGTTCAAACGGACAAGTAATGGTAACCGATGGTGGTGGAAATATGACATGGGTTAACATGTCAGGTGGAACGTCAGGTTGTTGCTTGGATGTATTCGTAACGGGTGGTACTTATAGTGGTGATACAATCATATTAACTAATACCACAGGTGGTACGGTTAGTATAACTGGAATCACAGGTGGTGGTTCTGGTAGTACAAATCCAGGAGGCTCAAATACCCATGTTCAATGGAATGATGGTGGTACGTTCAATGGAACCAGTGGATTAACTTGGGATGGGAGTGAGCAATTCAACGTGGCTTCAAACTACAGTGGTTCGACTCAAAAATTAAGTGTTGGTAAGGCTAATTTAGCTGGATTAGCCGATTACGATGGTGTGGGTATGGACTATAAGAATCCTTTATCTGGTGGAACAAGTGGTTTATGGAGTGGCAATTTATCTGCCGTTAGTGGTCAAGATAACCATACTGTTTTAGGTTATGCAGATTTGATGAGTGGTGAGCAACATATGGTTTCCATTAGCCCAACTGATGGGATAGATTTGACATCTGCCAGTGATAGTACTTCGGCTAGGATTTCAGCAAAAGCTGGTCAGGACGTTAGAGTTGATATAAGTAATACGGCAACAACTAGTTTCTTAGTTTATACTCAAACTGGTGGTCATGCTGTATTTCAGGCTAATACTCAAGGTGAGGTAACAATTAATGCTGCATATACATTCCCAACAGTAGATGGTAATAATGGTCAAGTACTTCAAACCGATGGTGGTGGATTCGTAACATGGGAAGACGCTGCCTCTGGTGGAACAGGTGGAACATCACTATTCACCGATTCAGGTGGAACCCAATCCACATTAAGGATTGGTGCTGGAACAGCCAATGGTCAATATTCGACTATTTCAGGTGGATACGGTAACAATGCTGATGGTAGGTGTGCAACCGTTGGTGGTGGTGGAGCTAATACGGCTGATGGTTGGTATGGCACTGTTGCTGGTGGGCGTGATAATACTGCATCAGGATATTATTCAGTAGTTGCTGGTGGGCGTGATAATACTGCTTCAAGTCAATATTCAGTAGTTGCTGGTGGTTCAGGTAATACTGTTGGGAGTCGTGCAACTGTAGGTGGTGGTGTAGGTAATTGTGCTTCAGGTGGTCAAGCAACCGTTGGTGGTGGGTATCATAACACGGCTTCAGGTCAATATTCAGTAGTTGCTGGTGGTGGTAATATGATGGCTGGTGGTAACACCGCTTCAGGTTACGTTTCATTCATTGGTGGTGGTGCTAATAATACAGCATCTAACTATTATGCAACCGTAGCAGGTGGTATCTATAACTTAAGCTCTGGTTCTCAAGCAACCATTGCTGGTGGTTGTGGTAATATTGCTTCGGGTACTTATGCAACCGTAGCTGGTGGACGAGGTAACGCTGTGTCAACTAACGCTTCTACTATTGGTGGTGGTTTAAATAATGTAGTTTCAACTAATTGTTCGGTTATTGCTGGTGGTTTTGGTAACTGTGTTACATCTTCAGCATATCATTCAGCAATTGGTGGTGGTGTTGGGAATCATACCTGTGGTCAATATTCGACTATTTCAGGTGGATACGGTAACACTATTAGTTCAACCTCAACTTGTTCTGGTATTGTAGGTGGTAAAAGTAACGTGATTAGTGCGAATACGGCAACATTCATTGTTGGTGATAACATCAATAGTGATAGGGACTGTACCACATTCGTTAATAATTTATCAATAATGAGTATACCAACAAGTGCTGCTGGTTTGCCGCAAGGTGCAGTTTGGGCTGATGGTGGTGTATTAACTATCGTAGGGGGACCATAACTTAACCATTGACATTTAATTGCTCATGGTTTATATTAGTAAAAACAGTATAAACCATGGGCGAAAAATATTCAATTTTCCACATAGAAGGTGGGTTAGGAAAACACATTGCAGCAACAGCCGTAGCTGAAGCCATTAAGAAAAATCACCCCGATAGAGAATTGGTGATAGTATGTGCCTACCCAGAGATATTTCTAAACTTGGGATTCATAGATAGGGTATATCGACTTGGTATGCATCCTTACTTCTATAAGGATTTCATTGATAATAAGGATTCACTCATGTTCAAACATGAACCTTACTTCACCACAGAACACATACATAAGAAATTACCATTGATTGAAAATTGGTGTAAGTTATATGATTTGGATTATGGTGGGGAGACACCTTCCTTAGTATTCAATAAAAGACAAAATGAGTTCGGATATAATAGATGGAACAGGGAGAAACCAATACTGGTGATGCAAACCAATGGAGGACCTCTAGATGAACAACCATACCCATATTCATGGTGTAGGGACATGCCTAAAGATTTAGCTCAAGGAATCGCTGATTATCACACAGCTAATGGGTATCATGTGATACAGGTATGTAGAAACCAGATTAACGCTTTGGTCAACGTAGAGGTTGTGACCGAACCAATGGGTAATATGGAGTTGTTATCCCTATTATTAATCTCAAGTAAACGGGTTCTCATTGATTCATCATTACAACACGCAGCAGCAGCATTGGAAAAACCATCAACCGTATTATGGGTAGCAACATCACCTAATATCTTTGGTTATACCATTCATAGTAATATACAAGCAACACTTCCAGAAACGGTCAAGTTACCTGATAGTTATTTATTCGACTACAATTTTAATGGTCTAATACATGAGTGCCCTATCTTAGATGAGGCTATATTCGATTACGATAGTGTTATAGAAACAGTAAATGCCAACTAAATTATTCTTCCAAAGTTCATTACCAAGAGCAGGTTCCACCCTATTACAAAATATTGTAGGTCAGAACCCAGATTTTTATGTGACACCCACTTCAGGAGTGTTAGAGTTGGTATACGCTGCCAGAGCCAATTACAGCACCTCTCCTGAGTTTGCGGCACAAGATGCCGAAGATATGAAGAAAGGTTTCCTATCCTTCTGTAAAGGGGGCGTAGAGAGCTTCTTCGGTGCAATTACTGATAAACCTTACGCATTAGATAAAAGTAGGGGTTGGGGAATCCATTATGGTTTCTTAAACTCTTTCTATCCCGACCCTAAGATTATCTGTATGATAAGAGACCCTAGGGATATTTTCACATCCATGGAGAAGAACTTCAGGAAATCTCAACATATGGATTCTGGTATCGTTAATCATGCTGAAATGAAAGGAACTACCACTGAGAAACGTATTGATATTTGGGTTAATAGTCAACCAGTGGGTTTGGCTATGGAACGACTGCAACAGATTGTAAATGAGGGTATTAGTGATAAGATACTATTCGTTAAGTTCGAAGACCTTTGCGGTAGACCAGACGTAGAGATGAGGCGAGTATACGATTATCTAGAATTACCACATTTTAAGCACGATTTTGAGCGTGTTGAACAAATTACGGTTGAGGATGATTCTGTTTATGGAATCTATGGTGACCACAATATTCAGACCAAGGTACGACCACAACAAAGCAAATATAATGAGGTGTTAGGTGTTGCCGCTTCGGAATGGATAAAAAATCACTACTCTTGGTTTTACAATAAGTTTGAATATTCCTGATTTTATCCTAAGACCATATATTTATAGAGTAGATATAAAAGATTCTATAAATCATGGCAAATTCAAAAATATATAATGGTGTAACAATATACGGTACTCTGGATATTGACGGTAAGTTCGTATTCCCTACCACAGACGGTTCAAACGGACAAGCATTAGTAACCGATGGTGGTGGTAATGTAACGTGGCAAACCGTATCTGGTGGAACAGGTGGTGGTTCAGGTTCCACTTACTCATCCATTGACACTTACGTATCTGGTGTAACCAAGACAATTACACACAGTCTTAATTCAACTAGTGTCATAGTTCAACTAATCGATACTGGTGCAAACGAATTAATCGAAGGTTATGTAGATAACTACCAATTAAACTCAGTTGATGTTACGTTAGATTCAAGTCTTAGTGATATTAAAACAGTTGTTGCTGGTGGTATATTCGTAGGAGTGTCTGGTGCAACTGGAAGTACATCTCCAGGTGGTGGTTCAGGAGATATTCAATTTAATGATGGTGGTGGCGGATTTGCTGGTTCTAGTGATTTTAATTATGATATTGGCGCATATAACTTGAGTTACACTTCAGATGATGGTACTCAAAGTTTTGAGACAGTATTCGGTAATCCAGAATGGCAATCTCAAAATTATAGGGGAGGTTCCATGATTTATAATAATTCATTATCTGGTGTAAGTGCAACCACATTCATTCATATGGGTGATACATCTAACATTATAGGTACTGATAACGGTTTGGTATTAGGATTCATTGATTGGTCAGCTAATACTAATAGTGTGCTGTTTACTAAACCTGATAGTATCACAAATCAGGTGACGTTCAGTGGTGGTTCGATGATGACACGGTTAGATGATGAAGGGTATGATGCGTTTATAACGTCTGCCGCTACATTCAATGTTAAAGGTGATACTACCGCTTTAAGTATCGATTATGATGGTAACGTATCTATTAATAGTCAATATACATTCCCTACCAGTGATGGTGGCAATGGACAAGTGATGCAAACTGATGGTGGTGGTAACCTATCTTGGGCTAGTGTATCAGGTGGTTCAGGAAGTCCAGGTGGTTCTGATGGTGATGTTCAATTCAATAATGGTACTGGTGGTTTTGACGGTTCTAGTGATTTTAATTGGAATAGTGGTGATGGTATCCTTAATATAGTTAGTAGTGCTGGAACTGGTGTTAACACATTCAGTGTTGGTTCTATGGTAATAGCTCCTATGATTGATGTGAGTGGTATGACATCAAATATTTATGAGAATCCACTATCAGGTGGTAGTTTACATACAATATTCGGACAAGGTGATTTAAGTGGTATCGGCATGGGTGATAATAGTACCTTTATAGGTAACGTATCATTAATGGGTGATGAGACTGCAACTATAGGTCTAAGTCAATCAAATGTTCAATTAAGACATAATGACGGAACCTACGGTAATAATAACACCACTATTCATCTTGCTAATGGTATACAAATGGAATTACCAGATACTAGTGGTAATACTCAATTTGACCTCATTAATAGTAATCAAGACCAACTAATTCGAATCCGTAGTTGTGGTGATATAACATTTAATAATTCATATACATTCCCAAACTCAGATGGTAGCAATGGACAAGTGATGCAAACAGATGGTGGTGGTAACCTAACTTGGCAATCAGTGTCAGGTGGTGGTGGTACATCAATCATAATTGAGGGTGCTGGTTCTGGTTCAACAATGAGAGATAATAATAATAACACATCAGATGGAACTTATTCTTCCGCATTGGGTGGTTGTGCTAACACAGCTTCAGGTGATTATTCAGTCATTGCTGGTGGTGGTGGCTCATTTGGTTTTGGTAACGTAGCCAGTGCTCAAAATTCAACCGTTGGTGGTGGTAGATGTAACAATGCGAGTGCTGCTGTTACGACAATTGCTGGTGGTGACAGTAACCAAGCATCAGGTCTATATTCAACCGTAGGTGGTGGTTATGGTAATATAGCTACAGGTAGTTCCTCAACAATTAGTGGTGGGTACGGTAATAGAACTACTGGTAATCGTTCAACCGCATCAGGTGGTTATTGTAACCTTGCGAGTGGAAATCATTCAACAATAGCTGGTGGTAACTATAACTGCGCTATTGGTCAATATTCATTCATTGGTGGTGGATGGGAGAATACCGCTTCAGGATATTATTCAGTAATTGCTGGTGGTGGTGGAATGGGTGCGGGTAATACGGCAAGTGCCACTCGCTCAACAATTGGTGGTGGGTTCGCCAATACTGCTTCAGGTAGTTATTCAACTGTTGCTGGTGGTCGTACTAATAGTGCTTGTGGTAATTGGTCAACAATCGGTGGTGGTAATGGTAATACAGCTTCCGTTTATCATTCAACCGTTGGTGGTGGGTATAATAATACCGCATCTGGATATTATTCAGTAGTAGCTGGTGGTAATGGTAATACTGCTTCAGGTTCCTGTTCAACCATTGTTGGTGGGCAAGATAATATTGCTGGTGGAGCTAAGGCTGCCATTGTTGGTGGTTTAAATAATACAGCATCGGGTGATTACTCATTCGTTGGTAATGGTAATAATAATACTGATAGTGGGTACTCATGCGCAATGATTGTTGGTTCCAATATAACCGCAGATAGGGCTTGTGCTACATTCGTTAACAACTTATCAGTAAAGAATATACCAACAAGTGCTGCTGGTTTACCTTCAGGTTCAGTTTGGAGTTCGGGTGGTACACTAATGATTATATAATAATGAAAAAATATAAATAATGGCTGGAACAAAGAAAATATATAGCGACTTATTCATCAGTGGGATATTCAACAATAACGGTTTAGTATTCCCAACTGTGGATGGTATCAGTGGTCAAACGCTAACAACAGATGGTGGTGGAGCATTATACTGGTCTACCGTATCTGGTGGAACAGGTTCAGGTAGCACATCTCCAGGCGGTAATGATGGTGATGTTCAATTCAATAATGGTGGGTCTTTTGATGGTGTCACCACATTCAATTATAGTACATCTGACGCTAACTTATATTTCCAAGGAGATGAAAGTGGTAAATCCAGTACGTTGAATATTGGTCAATTAGATGGTAACCCTTTCAATCTGACTGGTACTACGAGAGGAACTTCTCTAGTATATAACAATTCAGCATCTGGAATGAGTGCCAATACCATATTCATTATGGGTGATTTGGGAGACATAATTGGTGATAATTCTACCATACTGGGGTACTATGATAGTACTACTGAAAATGGGAATATGTTATTAACCTCACCAAAATTTATGAGTTTAGTAGCCAGTGACAATCCTTATCAGTCTAGTATCAATTTGACAGGTAGGAGAGGTGTCTACATCCAAGCTTATGATAATGAGAGTGGTACCACTCATGGTACTATAAGTATAGACCCTGTTAGAGGTATAATGTTAAGTACTTTCGAGGATAATGGTAACGTACAAGTTCAAACCACATTCGACCCTAGCGCAGGGATTGATATCAATCTTAATAGTGCCCATACATTTACAATTAATGAGGGGTTCTCTCAAATATTTAGTTTGGATACTTCAGGTAAGGTAAGAATCAATGATAATTATACATTCCCAACAGTAGATGGTAATAACGGTCAAGTAATGCAAACTGATGGTGGTGGTAACCTATCTTGGGCTAGTGTATCTGGTGGAACAGGTTCAACCAGTCCAGGTGGTTCAGATGGTGATGTTCAATTCAATAATGGTTCTGGTGGTTTCGATGCCTCTAGCGATTTTAATTGGGATGGTGGAGACGGTATTCTTAAAGTAGTTAGTAGTGCTAACTCAGTAACCAATACATTCAGTGTAGGTTCTTTGGTTACACCATCCGTTTCTGCTTCAGGTCTGACCTCAATGGTTTATAATAATCCATTATCTGGGTCAAATAGATATACATTATTTAGTCAAGGTAACTTAACTGGAATCGGACAAGAAGATTACGGAACCCTTATTGGTAACATCGATATGGGAAGTTCCGAAGGTAGTAATCTAATTCTAAATAATAGTAGTGCTATTATGGCATTTAGCGATGGTACATATGCTGAGAATACGTGGTTCCAACTTAACCATCTTGCTGGTATTAAGGCTGCATTACCTGAAAGTGGTGGGGACACAAGTTTCTTCGTAGAAGATAGTAATGGGGAGAGCCAATTCGAAGTTAGTTCTTCTGGTAGCGTTAGAATTAACGCAGCATATAGGTTACCAACTTCTGATGGTTCAAACGGTCAAGTAATGCAAACCGATGGTAGTGGTCAAGCATCTTGGGGTGCCGCCTCAATTATGGGTGGTGGTGGTGGTTTATGTTCCACAAAAAGAGTTGGTGTAGGTAATACGGTATCGGGTGATTATTCAGCAGCCATGGCTGGTCAGAATAATACTGCGTCAAATTATCATTCATTCGTTGGTGGTGGTAGGAATAATACAGCATCCAATATTTATGCAACAGTATCGGGTGGGTATCTTAATACTGCTGATGCGTCTGGTTCAACAATCGGTGGTGGATTTACTAACACAGCATCAGATAAATATTCAACAGTAGCTGGTGGGTACGCCAACACAGCTTCAGGTCAATATTCAACAATTGCTGGTGGTGGGCAGAATACTGCTAATAGTGAGGCAGCAACAATTAGTGGTGGGTACGGTAACGTGGCAGACTGTGATAGGTCAACCATTGGTGGTGGGTACTGTAATACAGTGTCAGCTTGTTATGCAACAATTGGTGGTGGATACCAAAACTGTGCTTCTGGCGCTTCAGTGACAATAGCTGGTGGTAGAAATAACTGCGCATTTGGTTGTCGCTCAACAATATCTGGTGGGTATTACAATGTGGCTTCAGGTGAAACTGCAACCGTAGGTGGTGGTGAATGTAACCAAGCTAATTGTAATTATTCAACAGTATCTGGTGGGTATTGTAACCTTTCTAATGGTAGCCGCACAACCATTGGTGGTGGTGTTTGCAACACAGCTTCAGGTGAGTATTCTGGCATCTTAGGTGGTAGGAATAATATTGTTACTGGTCTTACCAATGGTGAATCGTTTATTGTTGGGGCTAATATAACCGCCAATAGACCTTGCACAACATTCATGAATAACATATCAATAATGGATATCCCTACGAGTGCTGCTGGTTTACCTTCAGGTTCAGTTTGGCGTTCAGGTGCAACTTTACAAATTGTGATATAATAAATTAAGAAATGGCTGGAACAAAGAAAATATATAGTGACTTATTTGTTAAGGGGGTATTAAATAATAATGGATTAGTATTCCCTACCTCAGATGGTAGCAATGGACAAGTGATGACAACCGATGGTGGTGGAAATTTAACTTGGGAAACCGTATCAGGTGGAACTGGTAGTACCAGTCCAGGTGGCTCATATGGTGACATACAATGGAATGATGGTTCTGGTGGTTTCGATGGGGTTAGTACATTCAATTATGATGAAGGTTCTGTTAATTTAAACTATATTTCGACCCAAGGTGATAATAGTTTTGAAACCCAATTCGGAGAACCATCATGGCAAGGAAACACATATAGAGGTGGTTCTATGGTGTATAATAATGCCTTATCTGGTGTAAGTGCAACAACCTTCATTCATATGGGTGACCTTACTAATGCGGTTGGGTCTGATAATGGTTTGATGTTAGGATTCATTGATTGGTCAGCTTATACTAATGCTATCCTATATACTAAACCTGATAGGGTAGTGACGATGGTAGCAAGTGGTGTTACTAGTCTATCAACTAGTTTAACTGATAGTGGGTTTAAGGTGAACTTGTCTACTGGCACAACATTCATAGTTGAAGGTAATAGTGGAACAGCATTTGAAGTGGATGATGATGGTAATCTGACAATCAATAGCGCATATAATTTACCACAATATGACGGTTCTAACGGACAAGTGATGCAGACCGATGGTGGTGGTAACGTTACTTGGGAAGATGCTGCATCTGGTGGAACAGGTGGTACGTCCATAATGATACTTGGTGTCGGAACATGTTCCACAATTAGGGATAATGTAGGTAATTCTGCTGGTGGTAACTGTGCGGCTGCATTAGGTGGAACCAACAATAACGCTGCTGGTGGGTGTTCATTCATTGGTGGTGGATGTAATAACACCACAACAGGTGGTGGCTCATCAATTGGTGGTGGGATTGATAACGTAGCTACATTCTGGTATGGTACTATCGGTGGTGGTAGTAACAATTCCGCTTCAGGTAACACTGCAACCGTTGCTGGTGGTAAGAATAATGATGCTACAGGTTGTGGTTCAGCAATAGGTGGTGGTACTAATAACAGCGCTGCTTCTCAGTACATTGCAATCGGTGGTGGGTATAATAATACTGGTTCAGGTATTTATGTGTCAATCGGTGGTGGGTGTCGAAATGATGTTTCAGGTGCTTATGCAACCGTAGGTGGTGGCATACTGAATACGACTAATGGTGCGTGTTCAACAATTGGTGGTGGTAGGCTGAATGTCGCAACAGGTAATACATCAACCATCGGTGGTGGGTGTACTAATCATGCTAATGGTGCGTGTTCAACAATTGGTGGTGGTAGAGAGAATA
>Ga0098052_1000307_pt1 | contig 30635 bp, 30 predicted proteins | sample 15_taG_FD_81591 | JGI IMG/M metagenome (GOLD analysis project Ga0098052, IMG submission 81591) | Marine viral communities from the Subarctic Pacific Ocean - 15_ETSP_OMZ_AT15312 metaG | ecosystem: Environmental > Aquatic > Marine > Oceanic | place: Pacific Ocean | collected 2015-01-18
TGACCCAATACCGTTATTGGCTATCACAATACTAGTACCAGTTGCTATAACATCTTTCAACGCATTTATTCCTGGATTTATAGTACCATCAACGTATAAGTCACTAGTACCACTAATTGACCCCGTAACCGATAACTCATGATTTGGGTTTGTGTTTCCAATACCTACATTACCTGTAGTGCCACTGTTTACAATGTGTCCACTTGTTGTCGCTGACCAATATGATGGTGTATTAAATTGTGATAGATTTACCGTTACATCAGATAAGTTATGTCTCTCCAATTCTAAAACATCACCATTCATAGTAGCACCTGTAACATAGTTATTTGTATCATCCAATAATGCATTTACATCAACATCAAAAGTACCGCCAGATAAATTAGTGAATGTTATGTCACCAGATGAATAAGTACCACCAGTTACAAATACATGTGTATCTGCGGTCAATGCCGTAACATCTATATTATAAGTTCCACCAGTTATATTTGTTTGTGTTATATTGCCGGCAGAATAAGTACCACCAGTAACAAAAACATCATTAGATGCCCCCCAACTAGCATTACCGACTGCATCTGATATCAACATTTTACCAACACCTGGAGTTCCATTACTATATTTTAATTGTCCAGTTATAGTTGCGGTATGTGATGAGAATCCAGGGTCTAAAACCCATATACCACTTGTGTTTGCAGTTATACTAGAATGTGTAGAAGCACCTACACCATATAATAGTCTTATACCACCATATTGTGCCGATACATTATTACCACCATAGTTTAGATCAATATTATTATCTTCAGCTTGAATAGTCTCAGTATTCATTGTTGTGGCAGTACCAAGTATTGTTAGGTCACCCTTTATAGTGGTGTTACCAGTCACATTTAGATCACCACCAACAATAGCATCATTATCTACATATAATCTCTCTGTTTGTGTTCCACCACTTACTGACAAAAATCTAGTACTACCATTTTGTTTGGTTATCCAACTAAATGTGTCTGCGGTATAAATAGATACCGTACTAGCTCTACATTCACCTGTATATACATTGGCTGATATACCAGTCATTGATAACACATTAAACGTGTATGTGACACCAGTATAATCACCATAAAATGTGTTACCATCTGAAGTATATGTTGTAGTACCAGAAAATAATAAACTTATTGTTTGTGTTGTACCTGAATTTGATGTGGTAAGTGCTGATAATCTATATGATTCAGCTTGTATATCATTAGATGAAAATACAAATGTGTTTGTATTTGTTGATGTGTTTGCTGTGAAGTTACTATCTTGGCTAGAAATAGTACTGGTTATACCAGTTTTACTATAATCAACACCTGTTGGTAGATTAGCTAATGGCGTACCAATATCTACAAACTCTTTAAATGTAGAGGACCCAGAGAACTCACCCGTTGTTCCACTATATTGTTTGAGTTGTCTGCTAAAACTGGGTCTTGTAAAAAATTTATCATTAGTGGGCATACTTTTCTTTTTCAATAAATATTTGCGTATTAAAGTATATTTATAGAAAAAGGATTTTTTATGAATAAATTATCAAAAAAGGAGCTTTTAGAGATTATAGGGTTCAGTGGTAACCATATTAAAGGTAATAGGCCAAAGAAAACATATAGAGATGTTGCTTTAACACCTAATACTTTAAGGAGGCATCCGGGACCAACTACAGATAAAAAGAAGAAAAGCGCTCACCAAACCTCAGATGGTATTGGATTTATGACAGGATATCAATCACATAACACACCAAGACAAGGTGGTATATCTTATAGAGTTGGTGAAAATGAAGAAAAAGACAATGTTGAAGAGTCTAATATTGTTGGTGAAGAAATGATGAAAAAGATGGTCGAAGATATGATGACCAAAAGGATAGAAAAGGGATTCTCAGAAAAAGTGGATCCAGAAACTGGTATGTTAGAACCAGTACCAAAAATAGAATCACTAAAAAATGAATTCGAAAAACCAATATTACATAGAAAAGTTACCTTTTTAGCTGAACTATTATCAAAAGAAGATTTAACAAATGATGAGAAAGTAATCATCATAAACCATTTAATTGGTAGTATGGGTGCAATTGAAGTTCCTGTTAAATATGAAAAAGAATTTAAGAGTAAATTATATATAGATGGCAAATAGTAATCTAGCTGGTAAGTCTTATAAACTACCGTCAAGTCTTCAAGAGAAGTTAAACATGGAAAGTATAACTTATGAAAACCTTAAAAGGTATAAGAATAGGTTTGAAGCCACAGATTTAACTGATGAAGATTATGATAAGTTTGGTGGTGACGATATGGTTAGTTTCGTTGAGAGTCAGTTAGGTCATATTAGAGGCATCGATGCAAGAAAGAAAAAATTGGGTTCTGAACTTGGAATACAAGGACAAGGTTATTTAAATAGAGACAAAGAACAAATTATGCCGGCAAATGTTGGTTTATCTGAATCTATTGATAGAATTAAAAAACTAATGAACATATAAGGTTTTGAAACTTTACAATCTATATAAACGTATTATATTGGAAGCCAGCGTTAGAAATAACGTTATAGTTGACTGCATTGATGGTCATAAGGTTGTTTCGATATTTTATGACGGTGATGGAGTTGAAAATAGAGGTTATAGAGACATTGAACCATATTGTTATGGCAACTCAAAAGATGATAACCCTGTTTTAAGAGCATACCAACAATCTGGGGCCACTGATAGTGAGATTCCTGGTTGGAAGCTATTTAGAATTGATAAGATAGTTAGTTGGGATGACAAAATAGATGATAATAATATACCTGTTGTTTTTAACGAACCACAGGATGGTTTTAACCCAAATAGTGATAAGGGTATGAACAAAGTTATAAAAATAGCAAAATTTTAGAGTTATGGCAAATATGGATCAATTAGCACAGATACTAAAGAATTCAAAAGCGGTTATGAATAAAGTGGATAATGGTGATTTCACAAAAGGTAATGTAAACCCTAATACAATTAGTGAAGGGACAACAGGTGCCATTGCAACACCACCACAAAGAAGACCTAAAACTGCTCAAGAAAGATACCCTAACATAGAAAAAAGTGGGTTACCACAAGCTGTTAAAGATGCTATGATAAACAACCCAATAGATATACCTGAGATGCCGTCAATGGGTGGTAGTTCTTTTGATGTTAGTCCTGAACTAATGGCAGAAGTAAACAAAGGTTATAAACCTATAACGTCACAACAACCTTCTAACATCAATGAACAACAAATTAGAGATATTGTAAGAAGTGAGATGGAAGCGTTTATGTCTGAGTACGTTGACAAAGCATTAGTTAAAGAAGATGTACAAATTAAAGTAGGTAACACTATATTTTCTGGTAGTCTAAAACCATTACCAAAGAAAAAATCTAAATAGTCTTCACATATTAGTTTAAATGTTTTATTATTAAATAAAACGTTTTTATGGCTAAATACAACATCCTAGTAGTACCTTCAGATAGGACTGGAGTAGGATACTTCAGATCAACCAAACCACATATATATTTAGAAAAGATGTATCCCGAACTATTTAGGGTAGATATAGACTACGAAGCACAACTAACCAAAGAACACCTACAAAGTTATGATCTTGTTCATTATCATAGAACCCTTGGTGATTATAAAGATATGGAGGAAACATTAAATACCATCGAAGCCTCTGGTGTACCAACTATAGGTGACTTAGACGATTATTGGGATCCAGGACCAAATCACCCCATGCATGCAATGATTGTAAACACAAAATTGGACGAGCAGATAAAAAATAATGTTAGGTTATCAAGAAACATTATAACCACAACACCTATATTTGCAAAAGAGATGGAAAGTATAACAAAAGGTAATGTCTATGTATTACCAAATTCTGTTGACCCCGAAGAAAAACAATTCACATCAAAACCTGAAAAATCAGAAAGGATAAGGATTGGGTGGTTAGGTGGTTCTTCTCACCTTAAAGATTTGGAGTTAGTAAGTAACATATCTTGGAAACTATCTAACGATGATTTATTATCTAAAACACAAATGGTGTTATGTGGTTTTGATATTAGAGGTACAATGACGTATATTGATGAAAGAGGGAAGCAACAATCTAGACCAATAAAACCAGAAGAAACTGTTTGGAGGAAATACGAAGAATTTTTTACCAATGGGTATAAGAATATTTCACCAGCCTATCTTAAATTCTTAAAAAAATGGAGTAATGAAGATGATAGTAAATTTAGAGATGAACCATATAGGAGAGTATGGACAAAACCAATAAGTACATATGCAACTAATTATAATTTGTTTGATATATCATTAGCCCCTATCGTTGAAAGTAAATTTAATGAGATGAAATCACAATTAAAAGTTATTGAAGCTGGTTTCCACAAAAAGTGTTTAATAGCACAGGATTTCGGTCCTTATACAATTGATCTAATAAGTGCCAGAGAAAGAGGAGGAAAATTAAACCCAAAAGGCAACGCTTTATTAGTAGAATCCAATAGAAACCACAAAAAATGGTATCAACACATTAAATACCTTATTGAAAACCCAAACCTAATAACTGATCTGGGTGAAAAGTTATACGAGCATGTGAACGCTAATTATCATCTAAAGGTAACCACAGAGAAAAGAAAACAGATTTACGAGGATATTATTAAAAAAGGTGTATAATAAAAAACCCACTCCGTAATGAAGTGGGTTTTATTTTATCTATTATATTCTATTATTATGAACTTGGATTAGTACCACTAATATATTCACACATAAAATCAAATATTTCTCTTTCAGTGTGTGAAGAAGAATTAAAATTAGATACATTATCTAACGCACTTCTACTAACCAATTGGTATTTTTTAGATCCACCCTGTGTATACCTTCTAATATATTTATATCTACCGTCAACAGTTATTAAAATAACTTTATCAGCGGCAGGACTACCAGCAGTTAGAACCACAAAGTGATTATATAATGCCAATGCCGTAACATTAGACGTTGAAAAGTTTCCTGAGTTGCTAACAGCGGATTTTAAAGTCCTACCAAAAGATTTAACTCCAGCAGTACTTGTTCTTTTAATGAATTTTTCTGCTGAAATCTTAAATACCGCTTTATCAACAACCGCACTCTCGCCAGCGGATGGTGCCAAATAAAATGATTGGAATGTAGACATACCTTCATTTACACTTACTTTAGCTGTTTCAGCAGTATAGTCGGTTTTTGATGCCACCATAGTGGTATCTGTTAAATTACCACTATTGACGTGGTAGATATAACCTAAGTCATTACTAACTCCTATTGAAGTACCATTTAATGTTACATCCGCACCAGCAACAACATTACCAGAACTGTCAAATGTTTTAACAACAACATTTGGTGTCCCCATTTTTTCTATTGTTACACCATGAAATCTATACCCTCCGTCGGCATCACCACTTTTATAATCTATTATTATAGAATGTAATTCACTTTTCTTTTTTGATAAAGCTGAAGGTGCTATACCTTCTACGCTTATATTATGTAGAGTTGCTCCCATATTTTTAATTTATTTTATAAATGTACAAAATTGTTATTAAACCAGAGTTTTACTTTAATATATCTGGCACTTATTTTGGTTTCGTTTTGAAATGGTTGGAATGTTTGTTCCCCATTAAATACGTTACTACCATCTTTACAAACCCACTCATTATATAACACCGTTTTATAACTAGCAGAGTTACAAGCGGATATCGTATCACCGAATTTAAGCTGTAAGGTATGATTGGTCATTTGATTTTGTTGAGTAACCTCAAAAGCCTCAACTTTTGTTATTCTACATCTCCTTGTTCCTGCTGATCTTATCCTCAAACCTGTTGCTCCGGATATTTGAAACTGGTCAACGTTATTCATTGCACCATAGTTATTACTACTGGAATAAGGTTGTCTTATATGTCCAGAGTATTCAGGAGCTACTCTACCAAAAGCATTACCGTAATCTAAAGCTTCTTCCATTGCGGTATAATATATAACACCAGTCAACATACCATAAACTCCATAACCAGCGGTATCGGCAGCTTTTAACTTCTGATCGTGGTCATGATATACCCTTACAAAATATACTTTATCTATATCAAAACAATTAGACTGTGATAGTACAGAATAATTCGTATATGTTGGGTCCGTTGTTGATGTTGTATATGTAGCTGCGGTTATGTGCCACGCTCCATCAGTAAGTGCCCATCCTTGATATCCTTTTGTATTACCAGATGTTGATGTGGCAACATCCCATCCCGTTGCTCCGCCACTAAAATCACCGTTTGTCATCACGTCAGTTCTAATATCGTAACTACAACTAGCAACCTGCATCGGTACTTGACTATAATTGTGTCTACCAAAATCATCGGAATAACCAGCTCTCCTATGAGAAGGACCGTAATCCAACTGAGGCAATTCGTGTTTGTTTATTTTAATGTATTTAGACTCACCCATATCCATGATATTACTTTCAACAGATCCCGTTGTTGATTCTGCCGGTAATGTCCAATCATAAGTGTTAGCGACGGTAACATTTTCTCTACCATCAACAGGGAACATAGCGGTGTCAGCTGCGTTATAAGAAGCGGCAACACCATGATAACCTATAGGGAAACCATCTGTTGATCCTGTAACCATAATATCTAATGTTTGTGTACTCCCTGTTTTTAATGTGTAATCCATACATGTTTGTCCAGAAAAGTCTCTATTAGTTTTTGGTGATGTATACACTATTGATGATACAAATTTATTATTATTTGTTGTCCCAAGATGAGAATCCTTCATATTAAAGATATTCGCATTTGAGTTGTCGATAAGACTGGGTTTATATATCCCTGTATGAATACCGTCATTAAAAGGGGCATAAGTAGCGTTAAAATGTGTTGGGTGATCTAAGAAATACGTTAGGTGTAGATCCCTATCGGAATTGCTAGACCTGAAATCGTATGTTATCGTACCACTACCAGCACCTAGAGGGGCATTTGCTACTGAATATGCCCAAGTGTTACCAGTTGGTGATTGTTGTGTACTAGCGGTGTCATTAGACACTCTTCTTATCACCATTCTACCTTTCATGATGTTTGATTTAAAGTCATAATGCATACCATATGACTGATGAGATGTTGTACCAATGTATAATATAGAATTCTCGTCCATATAATTATCATAAAATTTGAAATCGACAATTGTATTACCTTGATGTATTTGATTATACTCATTACCAACTTGAGAGTTTATAAAGGTACAATGCCTATAGGATCCACAATTTGCGGTGTTAGATGAATTAACTAATAAACAGTTATGGAATTCCCAAGGGTATCCATGAGATGACCCTGCAGTTCGAAATTCACGTGGTTGTATATCTGTATTTATGAATTTACAATTATACCATCTGAAAACGGCCGTACCACTACCTATTAAACTATTTCTATATCGATGTGGGTCTTGTAAAACTGGTTGCCAGTTACTGAAATTACAGTTCTCTATCTGTATTGTATATCTATTCCAAGTAGCGTGGGCGCCATGGGCATATATCCACCATACCCTATAAGTGTTATTACTGATGTAATCATCATCTCCTATTCCTCTAGCATCCCACCAAGTATATTCATTACCCCTAAGAATACTGGGGCTAACATATGTTCTACAATTATCAGTATATATATCCTCGTCATTACTTGGTGCCAATTGATTATACGATACTTTATATCCGTCATCATCAACAGCATTAGCTGCCATCCAAGGATTAGCTCCTGCGGCTATAGGGTCTATTGACCACAAAGGTAACCCCCACACACCATTACCAATTTGTATCGATGGTGCGTTCTGTGTGTTGTTGCCACTATTAAAATGTTGATATGTGTTCCTTAATGTTAATGCTGGGTATAACCTATTACTTGGGTTATTTAGTACGTTACCACACATAGCCATATAACCTACACTTGCTTTTTTCTTAAATCCCATTTTCTTTTAATTTTATTTTTCAATCATATTATATAATCCTTTGGAGTACGCCATTGGATGATCTTTGTAAAAAGTAAATTTAAATTTTACAAATTTAGGTGTTATTATTGCCGCTGTCAATGGATCATAATCAACATCACCATTACCTCTATTACTACCATCGATAGTTAGTTTAGTACCGAATAAGAATTTTTTATAACTAGCGGAATTACAGGCTGCTGAGGTATTACCGTATTTCATATAAAAAGAAAATCTACCTCCATAAATATCCTCTAATTTGTACGCTTCGCAAAAGCTAATAGAATGTGAATGGTTCACATGATATTGGTCTATCTGCATGTCTGTTTGTCCTGATATAACATTTATTTTAATATCCATAGGGAAGACATCAGAGTAGTTCCTGTAATTCTGTCTGCTAGCATAACTACAATTATTTATATTGGCTTGAGCCCATCCCAAACCATAAGACTTATGAGTACCAGTTGTATCTTCATGATAAAGTATAACATACTGTTTCTGTGCATCGAAAACACCTGTTTGTCTTATATAATAACTATCCCAGCCAGATGCGGGTACTTTAGCACCCCAATGACATCCACCACCCATAAGTCCTTTACTGTGGTCAGAGAACCTAAACCCTCTGGTGTCACCAGTATTGGCATCGACGCTATTAGCGCCTGTACTAATTGTCCATCCTGCACCACCCTCAATAAATCTTGGGTTAGTTAATAATTGTTCAGGGTTCCAAGCGGTGCAATACCCTTTAGGTCTTGGCATTGAGTTCATCCATATGGAAGAACTGTTGTTGCTGTGGGAGTGGTACTGTGGGTGTGTGGCCACCCCGTAAATTTCAGCTCCCGGACCCTGACTTTTATTAAAAGTAAAGGCTTTATTTGTTTGCATGACACGATTTTCATGTTGGGATATTTTGATAGGTGTCCCACCACCCATACATACTATTTTACTTTCAACATATCCTGTAGTGGCGTCATCTTCAAATTTAAATGAACCGCTACTTCTTTCCATACCCACTAAAGTAGGGAATAATGTTGCATCTGAAGATAATAACTTATTACTGATTCCTCTATATCCAATATAAGAACCGCCAGCCCCAATATGTGCCAATGGTGATCCTTCTTTTAATGAATAATCTATTGTCGGTTTATAATAAAGTGTGTTTAATGTTAATCCTGTTGCCCAATCTCTTGTTGGGTCGTTCCCAAAAGCTGCGTTTGGTGTTCCCGACCAATCATCAAAACCATCTTGTAAGAAAGTCCTATACTTTACACCAGAATATTCTCTTTTATTGTTATCAATTAAATTAAATAACTTAGTAAGGTCTTGACCATTACCGGCATCATTATCACCAATAGTATAAGGTAATAAATCCCAGCCCTTATTTTTTCTACCATAAGTAGTATAAACTTCGTCTTTGAAGTAGGTATATCCTCTCATATCTCTTGATGCGTCATCTACGATATTAGAGAAATGTTTAGATGTTCCAGTCAAGAAATCGTTATAATCATCTGCCCTACTAGCATTGGATGCTCTGAAATCCCAAATTCTATAATATGTTGATGCTGAGAATCTCTCATTATATTGATTTGTCTCAGTTCTACCTACAGAACTCATTGAGCTTTTTCTACACACCACAAATCTACCTTTTATAAGGGTATTTGATATTTCGAAACCCCCATCTCTATTGTGGTCCATTATGGAAAAACCAAACATCCCATTATAATTATTTGTTGTATAAAGTAATATAGAATCCTCATCTATGAAACTATTAAAAATACCACTACGACCTGATTTACCATAACTACCAGTTCTATACACTTGACTACCATCCTGCCCAAACTTAGTGTTTATAACAGTGCAGTTATTCATACAATAAGGTGGTATATTAAATTTACTGTTCACGAATAAGCAGTGGTCGTATGATATATCCACATACCCGGGATTAGCGCCTGTTTTAGAAGTGTTACCACCATAATCAGCGTGTGTTCTACGCATATTATTGATGTTTATAAACTTACAGTTTACAAATCTCATCCACATATATTTACCAGCATAAACATACCACAACTCTGTTTGGCTCCCACCGTTAGTATAATAAGCACCAACAGTACCCATCCAATTCTCAAATACTATGTTCTCCCATGTTATTGCCTGTTTGGTTGCCATGTTACTGTTGGTATACCACCCCATTTGGTAATCACCCTGGGCTCTAGGACCTCTCCAAAATTCATTACCTATAATATAGGTGTCCTCTGTCATCCCAAGACAGTTATTGAAGTTGTAACCTTCATGGTTGTGATACCCATCAGCATGGTATAATATATTATATGTTGCCCCTACAGTATATCTCCCACCACGAGAGTATTTGTAAGATTTACCAGCTCCGTAGTTTATCCAAGCTCTAGATTGTGGTCGACCCCAAAATGGACTATAATAGTGGACCGTCCTGTTATTCAATAATAAACTAACCTCTTCTGTTGTGTTATATTCTTTATGTATTATACTCATTTTTTTATAATATTAAATTGCGTCGTTATTTAAATATGTTTTAACTTGAACAAATCTAGCATTCACATAACTATCTGTTGTTATATTATAGTTGGTGTCAGCCATTGTGTTACCATCACCATCTTGTGAGCAATAATAACCATATGGATATGTTTTATATGTTGCTGATGCGCAAGCCGATGCTGTATCTCCATACCTCATTTCGTAACAATCAACTTGCCACTTACTCCAATCAGATATTTCGTAAGCCTCTACACATTCAATAAACATCGATTGGTTGGCACTAGATGCGTAAAATTTCAGTGCGGTAACATTTGTAACATAACATGCGTATGTTTCACCGTAATTATGATAATTCGGTAAAGGATAAGAAACATCAAAATGGTTGTTACTTGATACGCTAGTAGACCCAGAAATTCTTATGTACCCGATGCTATGTTCCTGTGCTTTGAATATTACAATATATGTCTTGTCAGCATCGAAGCAATCATTTTGTTGTAAAGAGGCATCAGTATTTGTATTATCATTATTGCCGTAATCATTATCTCCGGCTCCATATCCTCTTGTGTCCAGCCCTAATGTGTGTACCATACCATTAACAAATCGCCATGTCCCCTCACTCTTTGACGTAAAACCAAATGTTGGAACATGAGTACCGACGGCAGTACGAGTATCTCCTGTCACCCACCCAGTCATACCGTTAGTGAAATCACCATTAGTTATCACATTAGTACATGTTTTATTAGTTCCTCTATACCTAGCTGATGCTTTCTTTTGTCTTTCTGCTCTAGAGTCTTGGTGGTTATGATCATTATAAGCCCTAGACCGCATAAACCAATAACTAAAGGCGAAGTCCCTCGTTATAGGTAAAAAACCTTCAACTGGGTTCACCAATTCTTGTGCCCAAGAAGTTTTATATTTTTCATCTTTATGTACTCTAAAATTACCTTTCTTCCCCAAATCAAAAACTTGCGTTTCGACATATCCTGTTGTTCCACCACTAAGACACCAACCATTACCATTTACTGCGGTAACTACGTTAGTTGATGTTCCACTAACAAAATTAGATGATGATCCTTTAATAACAATAGCTTTATTGGTATAACCAATATCACTACCATCCGAAGCGGCACCACATAATGTGGATCCCGTTAAAGGTGTGTAATCGCAACATGTTTCAGAAGTTTTAGTAAGTCCTTTCCAAGAATCACTCATATTAAATAGTGATGTGTTACCAGCATCTCCTGTTGCTAACGGCAAGTCTCCTTCACCCCATAAATGTCTTATTACACTATCAAAGTGTGTTGTATCGGCAGATATGAAGTTATTATAGTGTGTTTGTCTACTACTATTACTTTGTCTGAAGTCATAAACTTTTGTTACGACACCAGATGAATATGCCGTACCCTCACAATTTCTGAGGTTATCAACACCGCTAGCATGACGCATTATTGAAATTCTACCTTTTAATAGGTTATATCTAAAATTAAAAAAAATGGCGTGTCCCCTAATATTGGTATGGAAACCAATAATTGAGTTCTCGTCTAAATAGTTATTTTTAATTTCACCACCATCAGTTATTACCTGTTCACCGTTTGTGTTACCATAGCTGAGTGATGCGGACAGTCCTTCCGGTCTATTAGTCCAATAACGCCCTATTGATGAATTTATTATGGTACAATCTTCCATTTTTGTTATCTCCCCAAACAGATTGGAATTTACTATTAGACAATTTTTAAATGCAAATGCGTGAAAAAGTTTAGTATGGTTGCTCGTCTGAACATCACCTTCATCATTTCTAGGACAAAACCCTGTTTCGAGGTCAATTAGTTTAGAGTTCTGAAATGTTACTGGGTAAATTGCATTATAACTTGTATTATTTTCTAAACACCGCCAATAGTTATTTGGGCTATGACCGCCATTACTATACCTTGATGGTCTACTAGGGTCGTTAGATCTGCCGTTCCAGCTTTTAACTATACAATTCATCACCACCAAACCATAACCATAATTTGATGTTTGATAACCTCCTGGAGCCCTACCAAGAAAAGAATTTTGACCTACACTATTAGTATGATCGGCAGAGCTATATCCTCTCCCGTCATATGTCACATACGCATCGTTCCAACAACCCACATATGAGTAATAATTTCCCACATGCAAACCTTGTTCCCATCTGGTACCTGCTCTATACTGCATTCTTGAGTTACCGTTAACATTTATGACCCTAGGATCAGGACTTCCAGCTATATGATGCAGCTCAGAATGATATACACCAGTGTTATGTTTTCCACCACCTTTTACATATTGTAGTGTACCTAAATTATATTTAATCATGTTTCTTAGATTTTACTATTCTATTATTGTTAAACTACGTGACAATACGAAAACACCATCACAAGATTCAAGACCTTCATCAAGGTAAACAAATTCTTGTTGTATTGTCATTCCACTAAGTGTGTGTTGGCTTGTTCTAACGACTTCTACGCCATTAGAAAGTGTCTCCATTGTTTGTGTCCCCCCTGTGACTACTAAACACTCACCAATAAATTGATATCCATCGATAGATTGCATAGAAAGATCACCGTCTAAGTCAACCTCAACTCCGTTTGGTAATGTTACTAAATTCATATTTAATTATTTACTTTGTAAATTATTTCTTATATATGTCAAATATTAAAACCACATATGTGGTTGTGAAAAAATATTATCTTTTTTAATAAATATGACGGAACTAAGAGACTGTATTGATTTATTGAAAAAAAAATAGTAAATTTAGATATAAAGTTTAAAAGGTAAATAAAAAAATGCAATGGGAATTAGGGAAAGGATAGAATCATCGACAAAATCGTTTAATAATACGGTTGAAAAATATAATTTATATAACGACACAATAAAAGAGTTTTTAGGTGAAGATTTATATATCGCACCAGCATCTACAATGAAAGATCATAACAATGCCTTCCCTGGAGGGTTGATTGATCATATACTTAGGGTTGCAAAATACGCTGTCAAAATAAATGAGTTATTACCTGACAATCTAAAGAATCAAATAGGTAATGTTCTAAGGGTGTGTTTCATACACCAATTGGGTAAGGTATTTTTATATAAACCAAATGAAAGTGAGTGGCATAGAAACAACTTAGGTAAGATGTATGAATATAATGACGACCTTAGAGCTATGAAGATTGGTGAGAGGTCAGCTTTTTATGCATTAAAATGTGGTTTACTATTGACTGATGAGGAATATCACGCTATTATTAGTCATGATAAGCCTGAGACCGATCCACAGGTGTTGTGGCACTCAACAAGTTTATCACTAATATTACGACAAGCAATACTATTGTCTATGTTAGAAGAAAAAAATACGGTATATGACTAATTTTAACAAAGGAGACTTAGATAAGTTACTACAAGAACTTACTAGGTTCAGTAATGTAACGTCATCAACAGAATTCGATGTCGATGATATCAAATATGATTTAAATAAAGACGATAAATTTAAACTACCAATAAAATTCATAAATAAATCATCAAACCAAGATCCATCGTATTCCAAAGATGGTGATTCTGGTTTCGATTTAAGAGCAGAAATTGATGTTGACGAATACGATGCTTTAGAATTAACTGATGATAATGATATAATACTACATAAGATGTGTTACCTATTAGTTAACACTGGTTTATACTTTGAGATACCCAAAGGTTATGAGTTGCAGGTAAGACCAAGAAGTGGTTTGTCGGCAAAACATGGTATAACAGTATTGAATTCTCCAGGAACTGTGGATTCTGGATATAGAGGAGAAGTAAAAGTTATATTATATAATCTAGGTTACAAAGAGTTTATTATCAAGCAAGGTGATAGGATAGCACAAGCAGTTATCGCCCCAGTTTGTTCAACAGATATAATAAATTTACAAAAAACTGATAAATTAGATGATAGCGAAAGAGGTAAAAAAGGTTTCGGTTCAACGGGGAAGAAGTAAAAAGGCTGAAGAAATTAAATTTGATCTTGACGACATTCTTATAATGCCGGCAGATATAACATATATAGATACTAGGTCAGAGGTTGACCCCACATACAATGGGTTTCTACCAATCATCACCGCACCAATGGATACTGTGGTGGATAACGATAATATACAGGTGTTTTTAGATAACAAAATAAATGTGTGTACTCCAAGGGGTGTTAGGATTGATACAATACCAACAAAAGGTTTGATATTCGAATCAATATCATTAGATAGGTTCGAAGAATTATCTGAAAACCCAGCGGTGTTTACCGATCATGGAATATTAGTAGATATCGCCAATGGACACATGAGTAGGTTATTGGAAGTTCTAAAAAACTTTAGAAAGGCTCATGGTTATAATATCGATATAATGCTTGGCAACGTTGCCAATCCAAAGACATATATTGCGTTATCAAAAGCTGGTGCCAATTATATACGTGTCGGCATCGGTAATGGTAATAGTTGTCTAACAACACAAAGTACAGGAGTTGGATATCCTATGGGTTCGTTGATAAAGGAATGTTTCTCCCTTAAAAGAACTATTAAACATCCAGCCAATATAATTGCTGATGGAGGAATGAAAACATATTCTGATGTTATCAAAGCAATTGGTTTGGGAGCGGATTATGTTATGTTGGGGAGTATACTAAATAAGAGTTTAGAAAGTTCAGGGGATTTTTATATATTTGGAATACCAATACCTAAAGTTGTTGGTGGGTTATTATATAATATAGGTGTGCCAGTTAAAAAGAAGTTTAGAGGTATGAGTACCAAAGAGGTACAAAAGAAATGGGGAAAAGAAAATGTCACAACATCAGAAGGTGTTGTTAGATATAGAGATATAGAATATAGACTTGATGATTGGGTTGATAATTTTAGAGATTATCTTATATCAGCAATGTCATATACAAATAATATTAGTTTATTCGGTTTTAAAAATTATACATTATTCACTAAAATTACAGAAAATGCAAAAAGGAGATTTAGTAAGTAGAATTACAGAATTAGAAAAGTACGTCAATAAATTAAAAATTGAGTTAGTACATGAAAATAGGTTAGATGGTTGGACTTTAGAGAAGTACCGCAATAATCTTATAGAATATACCAATAAACTTATTGGGTTACAAGAACTACTAACAGAGACTATTGATAAAGAAAACGAAGACCTTTTAAATCTATAATATGCCTAACAGATACGATAAGAGAGATCAGTACTTAGAATTATTCGAAAATTCCGTTGGTGAAAATTTATCAAAGGAGTTGACTTTATATTTAGCAAATGTATATTTGGATCCAAAGCAACAAGAGCGGTTGCTTAAAATAATATTGCTAGCTCTAGAAAAGTCAAAAAATAATGATTAGTGTTGTATATAGTACAAAAGAAAAAATGCCAGAATTTGGCGAACTCATCAAAAAAACATGTGGAATTAGAGACGTAGAAGTTATCGAATACGTCAACCCCGGTAAGTACTCTCTCAGTGAGATTTATAATAAGGGTTTAAAAGAATCAAAGAATGACATAGTTGTATTTTGTCATAACGATATCTCTTTCGATACAAAGAATTGGGGTAAGAAGATTGTGAAGAGATACAATAAAAATCCAGATTATGGAATCATTGGTGTTGCCGGCACAAAACACTTATCAACTACAGGGAGATGGTGGGAAGATTTCTCAAAGCTGCATGGTCAAGTATATCACGAACACGAAGGCAAAAGATGGCTAACTAAATTCAGTGGTGGTATTGGTGATAGAATCGAAGATGTTATATTAGTAGATGGTTTATTTTTCGCAGTAAACAAAGAACATATAAAGAAAGACTTCGATGAATCAGTTGAGGGGTTTCACTTTTATGAGGTGACATTCTGCTTCAATAATTTCTTAGAAGGTGTTAAAATAGGTATTATTCACGACATCAAAATTACACATCAATCCATCGGCATGACAAATGATCAATGGGAGGATAACAGAAAGATATTTGCGGAGAAATATAAAGACAAATTACCAATCACATTAAAAAGAGATTTACCAGAACATTATAAGTTAAAGGTTTTAATGGGTTGTCTTAAATTCAACGAATATACTGGATCAGAACTTTATGTTTATGAGTTGGCAAAAGAACTTGTTAAACAAAACTGTGATGTTACCATATGCTCTCAATTAGGTGGTGATATTGCAAGGAAAGCAATGCAGAAAGGAATTAAACTTGCTGATCTATCAGAACCACCGGGATTTAAGTTGGGTGACGGTGAATGGATAGTGCGAACACCAGAAGGTGAGAAGAAATCAGAAAAAGGTAAATTATATAAAATTGGTGAGGTGAAATATGATATTATGCATTTAAACCACACACCAATTACTGAACACCTTTTAATGTTATATCCAAACACACCAGCAATATCAACAATACATTCTGAAGTTTTAGATCTAGAAAAACCTGTTATCAATGATAACATATTAAAATATATTGCAATACGTCCAGAGATAAAACAACATCTCATTGACGCACATGAAATTGTTAAAGATAAGATAGATGTTGTTTATAATCCTATAGATGGTGCGAGGTTTAAACCAAATGGTGTGTTAAATAATGAAAAGAAAAGAGTTTTATTTGTTGGTACAATAGATTACCTTCGTAAAGAAACAATATTTGATTTGGTAGAACACACAAGAAAAGAAGGTTCTGAGTTATGGTTGGTAGGCATAAAAAGAGATACTTACTTAGACGATATAACTGATGAACATGTTAAATATTTTGACCCAACATGGGAAGTAGAAAGATATGTTAAACAATGTGACGAAACAGCTAGTATATTATTGGGTAGGACAACAATAGAAGGTTGGTTATGTGGTAAACCTGGATGGATTTATGATATAACACCAGAAGGCGCTATTAAAGATAAGAAATTGGTTCAAGTTCCTGAAGATATAGATAGGTTCTCCTCCAAAGAAGTAGCTAAAAGAATAAGAAAAGAATATATAAATGTTTTATAATGAAAATCATAGTAAAGTTTCCGACAAGAAATAGAACGGATAAATTCTTCAATGTGCTAGATTTATACTATGAGAAAGCAGTTGTTTTAGATAAATTGCATTTTCTAATAACCTGTGATAATGATGATACGTCTATGAATAACGATGAGGTTAAAAATAGATTAAATGGGTATGAAAATTTAACAGTGATTTATGGAAACTCTAAAAATAAAATACACGCAGTAAATAAAGATCTGGACAAAGCACCCGAGTATGATATAATAATATTAGCATCTGATGATATGATACCACAAATTTATGGGTATGACCAAATTGTTAGAGATAAAATGAAAAAATGCTACCCAAATACAGACGGGGTGTTATGGTTTAATGATGGATACCAAAAAGAAAAGTTAAATACTTTATGTATATTAGGTAAGAAATACTACGATAGGTTTGGTTATATATACTATCCAGACTATAAATCCGGTTGGTGTGACAATGAGTTTATGTCTGTTGGTAACTTACTAAATAGACAGACATATTTTGATCAAGTTATAATAAAGCATGAGCATCCAGATTATGGGTTTGGGCGATACGATAGTGGTTATCATAAAAACGTTTCCGATCTTTCATGGGACAAACAATTATTTTACGCCAGAGAATCTAAAAATTTTGATATATGAAAGTAGCGTTTAATACAATGATGAAGAATGAGGCTAGGTTACTAGAAGTAACCCTACCAATATGGAAAGAATACCCTATAGATTTATTTATATTCTATGATGATAACTCTACAGATTCCTCAGTTTCTACAATTAAAAAACATTTGGGTGAAGACAGGTGTGTGATAGTTAACGATAGCCTACCAAAATTTAATGAGGGTTACCATCGTCAAAAGATGATAGACGTTTCTAGAGAAAATAATGTCGATATAGTTTTATCTATAGATTGTGATGAACTACTAACAACTACTATTGTAAATAATTTTGATAAGTTTTTAAAAATTTATGAATCTAAAAATATGTGGTTATTCTGGTATAACAGTGTAAATAACACCCTATCTCAATATAGAAGTGACCCCCAATATGTTAGTAACTTTAGAAGCTTTGTATTACCATTAAAACACACTTTATCACTAGACACTACACAGTGGAAATACCACACACCCAGAGTACCGCCTGTTACGTTACAACAATCACTGAGTAAAGAATATGGTGTGATACACCTTCAAGCGATTAATACAAGATTTTACGCACTTAAACAATTGTGGTACAAACACCATGAATTAGTAAATTATGGTCATAGTGTAGAGTTTATAAACGGTAGATATGATAGTGTGGTTAACCAATTTAATTTTCAACCAGAACAAATAGACCCTAAATTAATAGAGGGCATTACGTTTGATGTTTCTGTTTTTGATGGTCTTGAAGAGGATAAAGGTTATTTAAAGTTTATCAAGGAGAATTATAATGAAGGTTTAGTGACCTTCGGTAAAGAATTTTTATAGTATGAATAAATATGTCATAGGTATTACCACATTTTCAAAAAGGTTTAACTACATAGAAACACTACTTAACCAAATAAGACAGTTTACTGATTTAAAAATTATGGTTGTTATAAATGGTGAAAAAAATGGTGACTTTAAAGAAGACTATAGGAAAAAAATATTAGAGTTATGTACTTCTATTAAAAATGTATACCCAATTTTTTACTTAGAGACTAGAGGACTTTCTAAATTATGGAACACATTACTAATAACTTCAAATAGTGATAACCTATTAATACTTAATGATGATATAGAGATATATTCATCTGACATCTTTAATATATTAGACAACTATGTGCCCTCTTCATCTTTTAAAGGTTTAACTAAAATAAATGGTTCTTTTTCACATTTTATAGTAAACAAACCATTAATGGACAAAATTGGTTATTTTGATGAACGTTTATTGGGTTTTGGTGAGGAGGATGGTGATATTACATACCGGTTATTGAAGATTGGTATCGATGTTGGTAATATATCTATTAGTAATATTCGTAATATAGTGTCTGATGTTAGACATGACCATGTGAAATCCGGAATAGGAAAATACTCTAAGTTTAATAGGGATTATATATATGGTGAAAAGTATTCTAAAAATTTAACTAGCCCATATAGGGGTTTATTCGACACCCCTATGGAACAAACTTTAAGTGATTTAGATAATTACCCATCGGAAAGGTTTTTCATTAAAAATAAAAATAATCTTTAAAATGCAAATAAGTAATCTAAATTCTTATGAAAAATTCACAACTCTATATAAAGAAGATAGTAATGGTAGGGAAATTAATATATTCGAGTTTTCAAATGTGATGGCTACTGGTGACTCACTTTTTTACCCAAACACACTACTCTTTTCTAAAAGTGAAAATAAACTATATAGACCAACGAATGAAAGTACTATGTCACTCAAAGATTTAAAGTCTGTTGATAGTTTTAATTATGAGGATAGGGATTCTAAGAAAATAGTTACAGACCCATTATTTTTCTTTATTTATAATATTGACAATTACTACCATTTTTTATACGATACACTACCTTATTTAATTTCATTTAATCATTTACGTAAAAAAATACCGACACTAAAACTTTTAATGAACTACCCAAACCCCAATAAAAAAAAATTTTATAATTTTATTGTAGAGTTTTTGTCTCTACTGGGTATTACTGAAGATATGATTATTGTGGTTGAGGCTGGTACGTTATATAAACAACTTTACGTGTCTTCATCATACACTCACGGTGGTAATTCTAACTTACCACCTAGAAAAGAAATATATGAACTATATTTATCCATTAAAAATAATGTAGATTTAAATGTTGTCACACCCAAAAAAATTTACGTGTCTCGTAGGAGTTGGGTTCATGGGGATTTTTCTAACATTGGGACTAACTACACAACTAGACGTAAAATGGATAATGAAGATGAATTAGTGGAGATGTTAACCGCCAATGGTTATGTGGAGGTGTTCACTGAAAAACTATCGACCAAAGAAAAAATAAACTTATTTAAAAACGCTGAGACCGTTATTGGTTCTATAGGTGGTGGGATATCAAATGTGTTGTTTTCTAACAATACTTGTGAATTAATATCTATAGTTTCTCCAAATTTTTTAGAAGTTAATGAAAGATTTAAATATTCGTTTAGTAACGTTAAATTTTCATTATTTAATGATGTTATCCACACAGAAAATGGAGACTTAAAAACCTACATGAGAGTACGTTGTGGTTCTGTTGTTGGGGAGATAATAAAAATAGATGGTGATAGTGTAACCTTATCTTATAGTGACACCCCTATATGTGGCTGGAATAACTCGGTGGAGTATTCTACTATGGTTGTAGACTATTCTAATTGTGAAAAACTTGACTCTGGACTTAACTCTCCTTGGAGTTTAAATATAGATAAATTTAAAAATAAATACTTATTATAAAAAACCTATGATTAATTACGTTGTTTATTCTCACACAGACTATATGGATGTCTTAAACATTCAGACCGACCACATAAAAGAGCAAAGTAATATTACATTGTTTTTAAATTCTAACACTTTAGAATTAGAAGACCTATACTCAAAATATAAAAAGGTTATTTTTTATGATGACTCAAAACCATACGCCACTAGACTACTAATGTCGATAAATAAATTAGATTGTGACTATTTTTTATTTATGCACGATATTGATATTCTTTTAAATGTGGATAATTCTATTTTAGAAGGATTTTTACCTCTGATGGTGGAACATTCCATAGATAGAGTTGACTTAAAACATACAGATAATATAGACCACCCTGAAGTTATATCGATAGATGATGGATTTTCCTTTGGGTCCTCCGCAATGATGGTGGATGGTAAAAACTATATGATAAAACAGACCGACCCAAGTAAGTTTATATATAATGTTAATCCATCCATATGGAAAAAAGATTCTTTTATGGATTTACTTAACACTTTTCCAGATAAAACTTATAGGTCTATAGAGGGGATGGATGTCCAAAACTTCTCAACAAAATTAAATGTGTACAAATTACATAATAAAAATTATAAGTATTGTGGTTATTTTACTTGTGTAGACTTTTTTATATTTTTACATATAAGTCATAGTGGAAAACTTTTACCGTTAAACGATACTTTCACAACTGTTTATGGGCAATCATATAACGATATTAGTGTTGAGTATACCAATATGGTTAATAAATATAATTTAAAATCAAGTGAAAAATGGATATCGTAAATAACAAGGACAACTATAGGGTCGCATTTATAATAGCTCATAAATTTTTTAGAGGTTACCCATCATATTTAAAACATTATATAGAAAATATTTTATCTTTCTACAATAATCCGTTGATTATTGTGGTGGATAATAATTCTAATTATAAAGAGGATGTATTCTCGACACTACCTACTTCCGATAACATAGTACTGTTAGATAATGACATTGATTGTAAGTTTGAATTAGGTGCCTATCAGGTTGGTATTAGGTATGTAATAAACAATAACTTAGTGGGTGAATTTGATTATTATGTGTGTAGTCAAGATAATTTCATAATAAAAAATAAGTACGACTTTAATACTCTTATAGAGGGAAAACATACTGCATGTCCTATAAACTCTTGGCATTTTGATGGTGAATGTCGTGATGTGTACGTACCAGTATTGGAGTCTTTGGGTCTACATAATAATATGGACAAGTTAACTTTTTGTTGGTGTAGTAGTTTTATTGTTTCTGGTAGTAAATTGGAACAACTATATGGATATTTACAAAAAATAGTGATTAGTGTGAGGTGGGAAAGTTCTGCTTCTGAAAGGTATTTAGCTAGAATATTATGGGAATTGAATGATCATAAAAATACAGATATTGATGGTAGTATATCAGACCTAGCGTCTAGACATTATGATTGTTGGAATGTTAATCTTTATGACCCGGTAACATCCTATTTCGTTAAATCTGTACAGCAAAAAACTGAAACCACTACGGATAAATGGTGAATCGCGCACTTATAGGTAACAATGTTTTGCGTTATAATGAATCACCGTCACTACACATTAGAGAATATTACAATTATTGTCTATCGTTATTGATCAATACAATACCAACTAAATTAACCGACACTAATGTAGTATTTGGTGATTTACCGTACAATTTTAATAACCCTAATAGGGTGGTTAGAGTCGATATTCAATGTGAACATACTTTAGTTGCTCGTGGTGGTAGAGGACTCACTAATCCTATATTGGGAGAAACTCTAAACGGTGATGGGGATAGATATGCTGTTAGGATTGACAACTTTAGTTATTTTTCTGAGTTGGATATGGTTATAGAGTATAGTAAACCTAACATATCACACATATCGACATCTAACAAATTTAACGAATATATAAAATCGTTAGTGTACGTACCACCTCTTATGTACGATACAAACTTTAATATTAGTGGTAGGGAAGGTACTATAACTCTATTCACTAATAACAGCAGTCCTAGGAGAGATGGTTTTGTTAATCAGGTAACGACCAATAATGTTGGTTGTTATAATATTAGCGATTGTTACACTAGTGTTGATATACGAAATTTATACGATAGAACTAAGATATTGGTTAACGTACACCAAACCGACCACCACCACACATTCGAAGAACTTAGAGTGTTACCCGCATTATCTCGTGGTGTTATAATTATAAGTGAGGATGTACCGTTAAAAGATAAAATACCATACTGGGAACATATAATTTGGGTAAAGTATGGTGACTTATGTAAAGTAATAGTGGAAGTTCAAAATAATTATGAGTTATATCATAAAAAGGTATTTAATAAAAAATTATTTGAGTTACTATTAAACTTAAATAACAATAATAATAATTTAGATATAAAAAGTATGGAAAATAATAACATAACATTAACTGAAATTTTTGATGAGGAGGGGGGAGATAAAGGTAGTCACTTCACACATGTAGATTCACAAGAAAATTTAGCTCATAACTACACAGCCGTATATGATGAGTATATGGGTGAATATCGTGATAAAAATATAACTATGTTGGAGATTGGTTTATGGTGTCCGTATTTTCCAGGGGCTTCTGTCAGAGCTTGGTCGAGATATTTTTCGTCGGTACGGTATTACGGTATTGATATAGTGGATTGCACTAAATTATCGTCAGAAAATGTGTTTATAGATATTGTTGACCAACGTAATGAGAATGATTTAAATAATTACATAAAAGATAAACCTAAGTTTAAATTCATAATAGATGATGGGTGCCACGAAGAGGATGCTATTGTAATATCACTAGGTAATTTATTCCCTCATTTAGAAAGTGGTGGTATATATTTTATAGAGGATTTACATGTTGTTGATAAGAAAAACTTACTAAAATTAGTTACTAAATCGTTTGTAAGTGATTATATATCTGAAGATAAGTCTGGGTATATCAATAATAATATCCGTGAGTGTTTTTTCTCTGACGATGGTAAGATGTGTATCATACATAAGTCTTAATGAAAGTAGCTTTAATAATATCTGGTTACCTACGTAGTTATGACGTAAATATAGAATCTATAAAAAGGGAGGTTATAGATAAGTTTGATCATGTCGACACATACCTACACATAACTAGAAATGAGTGTTCTGAAGACAAATACCTTAATCTTATTAATGAGGAAAACGATATTAAGAATATAACCAACCACTTAAAACCAATATCTACAATAATAGAAGATAATTACGAATATAATGTTAGTGACATAGAAATAAACAACATCACTAATCAATGGTGTAAAATATATAAATTAAACCAGTTAAAGATAATAAACGAATTGTCTACTGGTATTAAATATGATTTAGTTATTCGTTATCGACCAGATATCCAAATCAATAGCGTTGATTTATTTACTTGTAACTTAGAACCTAACACAATTTATATCCCTAATGATAGTAAGATGGATAAGTCCCGACTAAGTAATACTGGTGATGGTTACATTTGTGACGCTATATCGTTTGGTGACTCCAAAGCTATGGATAGTTACTTCGACATATATACACAATTAGAACAATTAGTTAATATGGTGGGTCCGGTATCTGAATCTGTATTATTACATTATTTAATAGTCAATAAGCTAAAATATTTATTGGTTGACGTTGATTACGAGTTCATATTATCTAAATGTAATGTGTTTGCTATTTGTGGTGATTCTGGTTCTGGAAAAAGTACTTTAGGTGGTCTCCTGAAGAAATTATTTAATAATTCTTTTATGTTAGAATGTGATAGGTATCATAAGTGGGAACGTCATGACAAGAACTGGGATACTACAACACACTTAAGTCCAAAAGCTAACTACATAACTAAGATGAGCGAAGATATCTTCAATTTACGTATAGGTAATGATATCCACCAAGTGGATTATGATCATAGTACTGGTAAATTCACAGAAAAACAACACATATCTTCTTCAGATAATTTAATTGTATGTGGGTTACATAGTTTATATACTGATTCAGTTTATAATTTAAAAATATTCATGGATACTGAGAATTCTTTAAAAAATAAATGGAAAGTTCGTCGTGATGTTGGTCAACGAGGGTATAAAATTTTGGATGTTTTGAAAAGTATTGATAGGCGTACTAGTGATTTTAATGAATTTATAGAACCACAAAAAAACAACTCTGATTTAATTGTTGGTTTTTATAGTAATGTAAGTGTGGATGTAACCAAGTATGGTGAGTCTGATGATATAGGCCTTAAACTATCGATTAATACTAAATTTAATATAGATAAAATACTATCCACTATAAACCTGTTTGATATTGACTACCTTATCACTAAAGGAGATAAATTCACTGAGATTATATTCGAAACATACGTAGATTCTAAATTATTTGATGATTCATCAATACCAAAAACCGGTACCTTCTATGATTATGTGGTATATTTTGCGTTTAACCTAACATTTACATTCTAATAATTTTTATGTATGTTTGATAGATGAAAGAGGACATTTTTACCATATCGGAATCAACATATGTTAGTATGTTAGAGTTGGCTGAAAACGCCTCAAAGTATTGTGTTGGTATGGAGGGGAATATATCGTCTTGTATTAATGATGTTGTCGTGATTAAATCTAGTGGTGCTAGATTGGATGGGCTATCTGTTGATGATTTGGTGGCCTTTGATTTTTCAGGAGTGCAGTTATCGAACTTTAATAGAAAGGGTAGTATGGAGTTGAGTTTTCATATGTTCTTACTTGGGTTTAGTGGTATTGATTTTGTGTCACATACTCATCCCACTAACACATTAAAGATATTATGTAGTAGTCTTAGTAACGAATTTAGTAAAAAAAGGTTGTTCCCAGACCAAGTAATTTTTAATGGTAAGGAATCTTGTTTAGTTCCATACGCTAAACCAGGGTTAGAATTGACGGAGAAAATTAAAGATTGTGTCACTACTTTCATGGATGTTAACGAGTGCCTCCCAAAATTAATATTATTGGAGAATCATGGTATTATTAGTTGTGGTAAAAGTGTTGGTGAATGTACCATCACTAATGATATTTGTGAAAAATCCGCTGAAATTTTTATAGGGTTAAATAAACCGAATAATTGTACCTACCTAACCAACAGCCAAATAAATGAGTTGGTTTTAGATAAAAATGAAAAATACAGAAAAAATTTACTAATATGAGAGTAATTTATGTTGATGTAGATGAGACAATTTGTGAGACTCCGGAACCTAGAAACTACTTTAATGCAGAGCCAATTAAAGAAAATATAGAGAAAATTAATAAGTTATACGATGAAGGTCATACAATTGTATATTGGACTGCTCGTGGTAGCCGAACTCAAATTAACTGGTATGATTTAACTAAAGAACAACTTGTTAAATGGGGCGCTAAGCATCACGAATTAAATGTGACCAAACCATATTATGATTTATTCATAGATGATAAAACACTTAGAATTGAAGAAATATGAAACTGATCTCCCATAGAGGAAATATCGTTGGTCCAAACCCAACTAGAGAAAATACACCATCTTACATAGATACAACAATATCTGCTGGTTATGAGGTTGAGGTGGACATTAATTATGTGAATGGTAAATTTTACTTGGGGCATGATACACCGGATTATGAAATAACAGAAAAATGGATGGTGATGAGAAAAGATAATATATGGTTTCACTGTAAGAATATTGCGGCGGCGTCTATTCTTGGTGGGTTTGCCGATTCATATAAATTCTTTTGTCACACGTCTGATTCATTTGTATTAACCAGTACTAACCATATTTGGGTTCATGATTTAACAATGGTATTAGGGGATAGATGTGTTATACCATTATTGAGTGATAATGATATTAAAAACTATATTGGTGATGTGGTATATGCTGTATGTACAGATTACATCTCACTTGCAGAATATGATTTAAAGCAAAAAGGCATTTACAAATGATACAGTTAATAGTCCCAATGTCTGGAATTGGAAAGCGTTTTTTAGATGCTGGTTATGAAACCCCCAAGCCTCTAATAGAGGTTGATGGCATCCCGATCATCGAACATGTAGTAAATATGTTTGATAGACCAAATGATGTTATTTTTATTTGCAATGAAATACACCTAAGAGACACAAATATGGAGGAGATACTCAGACGGATTTCACCGAACTGTAAGATATATACTGTCCCAAATGAAAATAGGTGTGGACCTGTCGATGCTGTTGCCCAGATATTTGATGTGATAGATGATGATAGGGAAATAGTCGTTAGCTATTGTGACTATGGTACTGAATGGGATTATGAAAGATTCTTAAAGGAAACTAGAGAAGTTGGTTCAGATGGTGCTATACCATGTTATACAGGTTTCCATCCCCATATGTTAGGTGGTGATAATTACGCTTTTGTAAAAATGGACGGGGATAAGGCAGTAGACATCCAAGAAAAAAAACCATTCACCAACGATAAAATGTCAGAACTAGCCTCTAATGGGACTTACTATTTTAAAAACGGTAAGATAGTTAAAAAATATTTTAAAGAACTAATTGCTAAGGATATTAATCTTAACGGAGAATATTATGTTAGTTTAGTTTATAAATTATTAATGGAAGACAATTTATTAGTCACAACATTTTTAATAGATAAGATGTTACAATGGGGTACACCTTACGACCTTAGAATTTATAATTCTTGGTCTAAATATTTCAATAATTTAACAATTAAACAAGAAAAAGTTTTTAACCCAAAAAACACTACTTTAATTTTACCGATGGCGGGTAAAGGAAGTAGGTTTGGTGATGAAGGATATATATTACCCAAACCCCTGTTGGACATAAATGATAAACCAATGATTATTCAAGCGGTGGACTGTCTACCGGAATCAGATAATAACCTTTTTATTTGTTTGGGTGAACATATAAAGGACTTTGGGGTGGATTTGACCTTAAAACAAACATATAAGAATTGTGACGTTGTTTCGTTAGATGAAACAACTGAAGGTCAGGCGTGTACTTGTAAGATTGGTATCGAGGAATGTGGTGTAGATTTAGAATCGCCCATACTAATTTCTGCTTGTGATAATGGTGTGTACTACGATTCTGAAAAATATTTAAAATTACTTAACGATGAAAGTGTAGATATAATAGTGTGGTCTTTTAGAAATAACCAATCCAGTGAAAATAACCCTAATGCGTATGCATGGTTAGACGTTGACGGTGAAGGATCAATCAAACACGTTTCATGTAAAAACTTTATTTATGATGACCCTCTCACTACTCACGCTATTATAGGAACTATGTTTTTTAGAAAATCTAAATACTTTATAGATGGGTTAAAACAAAACACTATAAAAAATATTAGAACAAATAACGAATTCTATGTTGATGACGTTTTGAACCAAAATATTGAGTCTGGACTTAATGTTAAAGTTTTTGAGGTTGAGAACTATATCTGTTGGGGCACCCCTGACGATTATAAAACTTACCAGTACTGGTGTGAATTTTTTAATAGCTGTTTATGGCATCCGTACACCAAATATAACTAATAATAATGATAACCTATTTAACTTTTTAATATGTCGAAAGTAGCACTAATTACCGGTATAAATGGTCAAGATGGTTCTTATTTATCTGAATTTCTGTTAGAGAAAGGTTATGAGGTTTGGGGTATACTAAAAAGAAATTCTGTTGCTGAAAACCAAACTGGTAGAATACCTGATAACATATTTAAAAAACTAAATCTTGTTTATGGGGATGTATCTGATATGTCATCTCTCATAAGTGTAATACAAAAAAGTAACCCAGATGAGATTTATAATTTAGCGGCACAATCACATGTTAGGATTAGCTTCGATCAACCAATATATACGTCTCAAATTACTGGTTTGGGTACACTAAACTTATTGGAGTCGGTAAGACTTGTATCAAAAGATATTAAAATATATCAAGCAAGCTCTTCAGAGATGTTTGGTAATAATATAGATGAAGATGGGTATCAAAGAGAGACAACACCAATGAACCCTGTGTCGCCATATGGTTGCGCAAAAGTATTTTCATATAATATATGTAGAAACTATAGAAATTCTTATAATATGTTTATATCTAATGGTATATTATTCAATCATGAGTCTCCAAGAAGAGGAACTAATTTTGTAACTAATAAAGTTGTTAAAGAGGCGGTTAAAATTAAATTAGGGTTATCCAACGAGTTAAAGTTAGGTAATTTGGACGCCACTAGAGATTGGGGTCACGCTAAAGATTATATTAAAGCAATGTGGTTGATATTACAACATAATAAACCAGATGATTTTGTTTGTGCTACTAACATATCACATTCTGTAAGAGATCTTGTTGAGTACGTTTTTACTAAATTAAAATTGAGTATAGACGATTATGTTAAAATAGATAAAAAATATATGAGGCCCGAAGAGTTAAAAAACTTAAAGGGTGACTACTCAAAAATAAAAAGTATATTAGGTTGGCAACCAGAATATACATTTGAAACTATGTTAGATGAAATGATCACATATTGGGAAAATTATTATGGTAGAAATTAAAGAAAAAACACTTATAACTGGTGGTAGTGGTTTGGTTGGATCACAATTTAATGGTAATGTAATTAGTTTGTCATCAAAAGACTGTGACCTAAGAAGCGGTGATAAAACCAATGATTTATTTAGACATCTAACAAAAAAATATGATAATCTAAAGTCTGTAATACATTGTGCCGGCAGAGTAGGTGGGTTAGGTGGTAATATGAATCACAAAGGAAGCTTCTTTTATGATAATATTATGATAAATACCAATGTTATCGAATCATCAAGAATATATGGAATAGAAAATATGATTTGCTTCCTTTCCACATGTGTTTTTCCAGATAATGTAGTTTACCCACTAACAGAAAAAAAAGTTCATCTTGGTCCTCCACATAAAAGTAATGACGCATATGCGTATGCTAAGAGAATGGCTGATGTCCAAATTAGAGCATACAAAGAACAATACGGATTACAATATTGTAGTGTTATACCATCTAACATTTATGGGCCTAATGACCTATTTGATATCGATAATGGGCATGTAGTGCCAGCTCTATTATCCAAATGTTATGAGGCTAGAGAAAATAACACAGATTTCATTGTTTGGGGTAGTGGTAAACCTCTAAGAGAGTTTATATATTCAGAAGATGTTGCTAAACTAACATATGGTATTTTAGAGAACTATTCAGATTGTGACTCTGTCATATTAAGTACTTCTGAAGAAATATCCATTATGGATATTGTTGACGTTATAGTTAAAGAAATAAACTTTAAAGGTAGTGTTATTTTCGACTCCTCAAAACCAGATGGACAGTATAGAAAACCCAGTGATAATTCAAAACTAAAATCACTATTCCCAAATTTTAAATTCACACCAATAGAAGACGGTATTAAACATACGGTATCTTGGTTTGAACAAAATGTTGATACCAAAAGAGATAAAATATTCTTATAGTAATAAAATTTATCTTATTTTGGAATATTTATTGTTAGAACAAACTATAGTTTTAATAGCAATATATGAGTAGAAAAAAGTTATCCCTTGAAGAACAAAGTGAATACTACGGTATTCTTCAAGAAATGCAGAAGAGGAAA
>Ga0098052_1000308_pt1 | contig 30572 bp, 35 predicted proteins | sample 15_taG_FD_81591 | JGI IMG/M metagenome (GOLD analysis project Ga0098052, IMG submission 81591) | Marine viral communities from the Subarctic Pacific Ocean - 15_ETSP_OMZ_AT15312 metaG | ecosystem: Environmental > Aquatic > Marine > Oceanic | place: Pacific Ocean | collected 2015-01-18
CTTGATTCTCATCCCAGTAATCATCGATTTCTTTAAATGCTAACTCTTTGTCTATCTCTCTGGTCTCGATGTAGTGCTCGCAAGAAGCATGAACTCCGGTTCCAAAACCAAGATAAGGAGAAGGGTCAAAAGTACCGATCTTGTCAATGTGTGTAAGCTTATGCCGATACGGGCATTCTTTCCAGGCAAAAAGCTCAGAAAATGAGATATGGGGTTTACCGGTAGGGAATATCATATTCTAATAGTATACCAACTAATAAGAAAGTACAGTATCTTCTAGTCGGTGATTAGGTGACCATCCTAGAATTTGTGTGGCCTTGGAGATATCAGCCATAGTCTCACGTGCCTCACCAGATCTTGAGGGTATGTAATGCTTTTCTCCTCCTACAAGATCTGCAACCTGGTTTATGGAGTAGTTTCTACCGGTACCAATATTAAAGAGTCCGTGATACACTTTTGAATCAGCAGCCATTATATTTGCGCGGACAACGTCTTTGATATAGGTAAAGTCTCTACGCTGCTCTCCGTCGCCTACAATAGTTAGTTTTTCTCCTGAATCTTTCATTCTTTTGAAAAGACCTACGACCGGTGCGTACTGTCCTTTAAGCGGCTCCCTTGGACCATACACATTAAAATATCGCAATGTGATTGTGCTTAAACCGTATAGGTCTGAGAACATCTTACAGAGCTCTTCCCCCTGCTTCTTGGAGAGAGAGTAAGGTGTCAGACAGTCCGGTATCATTTCTTCGTGGTGCGGAGGCTTATTTTTGTGGCCGTAGCAAGAAGAACTGCTGGAGTAAATTACCTTTTTGACTCCTGCATTTTTGGAGTGATTAAGGACTTTACTAGTGCCGAGAACATTAGCATCAAATGCCCCTGATGGGTCATCGATTGTCGGTTGTATTCTGGATCTAGCTGCAAGGTGAAACACTATATCAACTCCCGAATAAAGCGTTGCTGTTTCATCATCACAGATATCAAGCTTGTGATATTCGGCGGCCTCGAACTTATAGAACTCATGGTTTTCATTCGCGGATTCGTCGTCAATCACGACAACATGACAACCCATGGTCAGGAGTTCTTCAACAACGTGAGAACCTATAAATCCGGAACCTCCAGTAACCAGTGCTTTCATTAATCCTCCGATACTGCTCGGCCGGACATTGCTTCCCAGTCGCGGTGCTCGGGGGATCTTACCTCAAGATTTTTAGCCCAGACAGATTGCAATACGCTGGGATCAATGCCTTTTTCTCTTGCAAGAAACATTAAGGCATTAATATCTTTCGGAAAGCAGTGCCCACCGAATCCGTATGACCCATCTGGTCCAGGAGATGAAAAGTGAGACTTTCCAATTCTTGTATCATAAAGACCGTACTCAACTACTTTATCATAATCAATATTTGTCTTCTCACAAATCTGTCGTATCTCATTAGAGAAACTAACTTTTGTAGCAAGAAAGCAATTTGTAAAGTATTTTACCATTTCTGCAGTATTAGAACCTGTCTTAATAATTGACGCATTAGGAAATGCTTTGGCAAAAATAGTCTTCATTTTTGAAGTTCCCGGGCGTGGACCCCCAAGAATAATTCGAGTTTGCGTCTTATAATCATTAATAGCGTTTGCCTCGGTAAGAAACTCTGGATTAAACACAACCTGGATGTTCTTTACTTGCCTATTGAGCCTTGCTGTGGTTCCAGGAGGAATTGTAGACTTAATAACAGCAACGCGGTTCTTTAGCTTATTAGCACCGCAGATCTCATCAATCTCTTGAATGACACCTTCAACGATACGTGTATCACACTCACCAGACTTTCTCATCGGAGTAGGTAGACACACAAAAATGACCTCGCAATCACGAGAGAGAACTGCTAAACTCTCAACAGCAAAATCCTCTGCTTTAAACTTATCGTAAGTTGCAAGATCAAAGAAGTCTCGCATTCCTTCTCGAACAGCTGTTCCTACAAACCCCTGTCCGCAAATACCAATCTTCATATCAGCTCCCTAATCCTATCTTTACGTCATCCACTGTCAGTAGAACATCATCATCAATATCTTGTGAAGCAGTTGTTCCCAAGATCTTACTAAATACTTTCGGTGATATCCCAGTGCCCGGTCGCTTGCACCCAATATTATCAGATGTGAAAACTTCTCCAGCCTTAATGGGCTTTAGAGATACGACGCTTCTTCGAGCATACATTTTGGCGCGCTCTTCACTTTCAGTACATTCTTTAACTTCAGATGTACCCATCATTACATGTGACAGGCCCATAAGACGAACAATTTCTTTAACTTGGGCTGGATCCACAGAAAGCCAATGGTCGGCGCTTTTATCGAGCGTCTTGTCTACAGTGTAGTGTTTTTCGACTACGTTTGCACCGAGCATAAGGCTGAATGCAGGCGTCTCAACAGTCATAGTATGATCTGAAAGTCCGTATACATATTTTTCACCAAACTCTTCTTGGATAGACTTTATCATTGACAAGTTTATTTGATCGGGATCAGTCGGATACTTTAAATTGCAGTGCATGATAACAATCTTATCGGTTCCTGCCTTTTCTAAGACGCCTACAGCATCTCGAATATCTTGCAAGTCTGCGGCGCCCGTGGAAAGCATTACAATCTTTTTCTTCGATCCCACATGCTTTAAAAGGGGATGATTGGTAACATCACATGATGCAATCTTATAAGCATTGATGCCGACCCTATCTAAGTAGTCTGTAGCTTCATCATCAAACGGAGTAGACATAAACTCAATGTCATACTCATCGCACATTCTCTTTAGTTCAGCATGCTCAGCTTCCCCGAAAGAATCTAAATGAGAGTAAGAATCAAATTGTGATCCATCCTCTTCGAGCTCGCCTTCCCAGTCCCAGAATCTAGGTGCGTCTTTTGTGCAAAGATTAGCTGCCTTATACGACTGGAACTTTATTGCGTGCGCGCCTGCCTGGGCGGCTTCCTTAATAAGGCGCTCACCGAGATCAAGAGACCCTAGGTGATTTACCCCTGCCTCTGCGATGAAAAAAGGTTTCCCTGATCTTATTTTTTCCCACAGAAAATCTAATTCATTCATTGATGTATCCTAAACATTATGCACATGTGCTACTGCACCTCCGGAGGCTAAGTGCTTTGCTGCTATTTTATCAAGAAGATCTGGCGGCACTCCTGTGTTTTTGCCACCTCCACCTTCACCGGGAATTGGTTTCACTGGATGGGCGGCGACGCACATGATGATATCAAATTTTTCATCTTCTCCTAGCATAGCCTCAAAATTCTCAGCCTTCGACATTAAAAGACGAGTGCTAGCATCAGGTAACATATTTTTGATCAGCTTGTGAGTAAGATCTAAGTTGTTTAATGCGCTTAAGGCGCCGACGGATGTTGCGCATACCATTAGCATTGCAGCAAAATAGTTTGATACTTCGGCGCTTTCAGGAATTCGAAGATTTTTATCGAAGACTTTGCCTACCTCAAATAGGCCGATATTCTCGCTACTCAATACGGTCCCTAGCACTGGTTGCGCCACCTTAGGCACGAACAGGCCTCCTAATGATTCCTGGACTCTGGCTATAGTAGTTAGGTCAAACAAATCTATTCCTGTGAATTTTGTGACATTATATTTGCTTAGAATAGGCCAGTACGCACAGTGACCACACCCGATATCAAGAACTCTAATATCTTTTTTTCCGGCTTTGCTTTCGATAAGCATCTCTCTCAATCTTTTTGAACTCTCCCACACTGACTGCCATCTTTTTTCTAAATCTTTGGTCATTGACCAGCGGTTAAAAAGATAATGACTTTCAATCTCCAGGTCTCTAATTTGATGCATACCGAGCCGGTAATTTACAGAGCGGTGCTCATGCTTGTCTATAAAAGCATTCATTTGAGTCTGGATGTTCAGAATTTCTTTTCTTGATAGCCCGTGATCCGGGAGATCTTCTAATTCACTCATCTTTTAACTCTTCCTGGGTCTTAAGCTTTTTATCGATTTCATTCTTTAGCAATTGGCGTTGCTCTGCATGGGATGAAAGGGAACCTTGTCGCTTACAATACCTGTAATAAGGTAATCTTAATCGGTGACCGTCAAAGTTTTTAATATAGCGTAGAATGAGATCATAGTCTTCTCTGTTTCGGAGCGTCTCATCGTAAAAACCAACGGCGTCTAGGTACCTTCTCCTAAACATCACTCCAGCGCCGTGATCAAGAAGTTTATCAAGCGTATTAATTTCTTGCTTGCGACTCAAGTCTTTCTCAACAACAATCTGATCACAATAGACAAAACCGATATCATCGTTCCACTCTAAAACTTCTGACATTGTGTGAAGAAAATTCTTATTAATAAAATCATCGCCATCAACCCGGACCACATACTTTCCACTGCTAGCAGATATCCCCCTGTTAGATGCCGCAGATACACCGCCATTCTTTTCAGACTTGATAGCCGTTACGAGACCCTGGAATTGTGAGATTACTTCCCATGAACTATCCGTGGAGCAATCATCCACAACAATAACCTCATATTGTTTTTCTGGTAGCGTCTGGTTGATACAGCTATTGATTGCCCGACTAATATATTTTTCGAGGTTATAACAAGTAATGATTACGCTGACAAGGGTGCTGGACTTTTTTTCCATCTTATAGCTTTCTCATCATCTTAGCCTCAATGACCCTTACGTCATCTATTGTGTGAACATCTATGTAATCAGTTGCAACTACACCTTTATACACTGACAATGCTTTTTGGTTTACACATCTTCTTAGCATGACATGTACTGCGGCGTCCTCGATTCCTTCCTCATCGACAGTGAAAACTTCCCAAAGATTATGATCTTGTAGCTTTTTTATGCACTCATCGATCTTCTCAGATGTTATCTGGGGAGAGTTTGCTTGCACTCTTACCAACACATCAAACTCATCTCCCGTTTGTCTCTCGGACCATTCTAGGGCGTGTGAGAGTACATCCTGTGTCCAGACGTGATCTTCGGATAGCTCACCGGGTCGATCGATTACTTTTGCACCATATTGAATGGCAACTCCTGCAATTTCTTCATCCTCAGTCGAGACGTATATGCTTTGATCATCCAGGTACTGGCTTCCTTTGCAGGCTTCTATCGCATAGCTCATGATGGGGCGCCCGAGAATAGGATAGATGTTCTTTCTATGAAGGCGCTTGCTTCCCCCACGAGCTGGAATGACAGTCAATATTCTCAAAGCTCTACCACTTTCACAAACTTATCACCTGACTGTGAGTGGCCAGCGGTGGCGAGGGCTTTGTAATCTGGCTTCAGGGGAACCGAGCAAGACCAAGAGTTTCCTTCTTTCTGTATCACCCCCTCAATATGCTCGAACTTATTCGACGACGTGAGAGCGAAAATAAAAGCTTTTTTCTGGTAGGGTCGGGAAGAGAAAGAAAAAGTTATTTCTTCTGGGAATTGATTAACATTGACCTCTACTTTCTCAGGTTGGATCTTTGCGATATGCTGTAAGGCAGCTTTGGCATCACAATATGAGAAAGGCACATTAAACTTAGCAGCAGCTTTCTCGATCATTTGAATCGCCCGATAAGACTCAGATCTCATGTCTCGATGGTCGTGACTGAAATACGAGAGAAGTACTGGCTGCTCGAACTGCTTTGCATAAGAAAATGCTTCATCCACCTGCCACTGCTCTAGGCTGTGCAGTCTAGACTCAAGATCCACAGATCGAGCAATCATTCTCTTCATCTTGCCGGGCTGAGTTAGATCATCTGTGTCGGGGTGATAGTATCCCCAGTGAGACGGGGCGCCGAACCAGTTAAAGTCAAAGATGTTCGTAGTAGGAGTAGACCTATGAGACACACGATTGGAATAGTCAAGCATGAAATGATCTTCAAGCCAATGAGAACACTTGTTGTCCTCGATCGTTCCTCCTGCCCGATAAACCTCCGGAAAATCATTTCTCTCTAAGGCTCTACGGCCAAGAATCTCATAGTGGATATCAGACTCATCCCAGTCAGGACTCCACTGGTCACCGATTCCGCTTTCTGGAGGCTGGTGATAGTGCCAGTGGAAAAAATCACGTGAAGTGTTTAAAGACTTTATGTTGTCGTATGTGTCGTGAAACTCTTGAATCCTATTTTTTGGGTTGGTCTTGAAACCCATAAAATCCATAATAAACCAGTTATAAACGTATGGATTTCCCTCTGAGTCAATATACTTTTCTCTAAACTCTGGGCACGTTATCTCCCGAAGAGATGCCTTAATATCGTGCCAGTTATCCATAAACTCTTTAGAGCCGTCAGGTCTGCGCCTAACATCACCACCGATGGGCCCTTCAGTATCAATACAGTGAACGACTAATACTTTTCCTGATTCAGAGGAGCCAGCCATACTTTATCATCCCGCTTTTACTTCCTTTAGAAACATGGAAGCCATACACTTCGTCAATCAAAGAAAATCTCTTTCTTATGAATTGTAAAAAATCTTGATCAAATTTACATTCAAACTTATCGATCGACATTCTTTCTCTGAGTTTTACTGCTAGCTTTGATTCTTCCGCGGCTAGTTGATTTAGATAACTTAAGAGTATTGGAAAACGATTGTGATCAAACTTATAATAGCTTGAGATCTTTGCATTTCCAATGATTGAGGATTCAAGAACCTTACAAAAAGAAGAAAATTCTTCCCATGCAGCTTCACAGGCTGCCAAGTAAGATTTCAATACTTGCTGCAGATTAATAACTTTGAAATTGCTTCGTAGATTATCTGTCGAAACACGAACAAATTCTTTTCCCGTTATTGATTCTACGTTTTTAATGGATCGGTCTGCAGACTTTAAATAAAGAAGTATTTGGTGAGGAGAAAGTGATTCAATATCAAGGCTCTCCAAAAGCAATATTCTTTCAGGAAGCCATTCCAGAATTTCTACAATCTTAAAGTGATCGCTATTGCTTCTAACAAGATCAGTTTTTTCCCCTTGAACAAGATTTAAATTGAAATTCTCAATCATAGTAATTCTAGACATGCAATCTTTGGGCATGACAATCACATTTCCGCCCATTAAAAACTTCTCAATCTCAGGTGAGATAACCGGAAATTTATCCACAACAACAAAATCAAGATCCGATATTCCTGGGTGACTTATCTCTCCTGCCAGGTAAATAGTAAGACCGGGATTCTCCTCACAAAATTTACGAATTGCAGCCTGATAATCTTCGTGTGTTTTCCCCTCAAGATTCAAGATTTATCTCCAAGAGCTTAGCAAATCTGGCTGCTCTTTTAAGGTAGTCTAAGCCTAGAATATCTCTTACTTCATCGGGGATAAAGTTTCCTTGATGATAGCTCTTCTTCCACTTCTTTCTTACAGTTGAGCACACATCTAGGAATTCGAGCTCTTCATCCGTGAAGTGCCTCCTTATCATCTCGTAAGACTCTGACTTCCTACAATAGTTTCCTCGAAGGTTTAACCACAATGTAGGTAAAAGCATGACAACACACATCAGATACTTGAGCTGATACATTGTCTCCGGATCTTTATAATCCGCTAAGAGGTATTTTCCGTTTTTAGCGTGATGTTTCAAGATCCCATCTGTTGCAGCAGAAGACAACGTCTTTACTATTCCTAGAAACCTAGCTATCTCCTGGGATCTTGAGTCAGATTTTTGTATTCCAATAGATTTGTTTCCTAGCAGGCATTTTGAATCTCTAAGTAATTCAACCGGAAGATAAAGATCAGGAAATGACCCTAGCTCTTTTTCATGTATGAAATGAATTCCGTGGTGCTGGTACGGATCCAGTGATCTCATCATGTGATCAATCTTTTGACAAGTATTGAATGTCTTTGCTCTGCTAGGCCTTGAAAGAGACTCATGCTTTAGGATTCCAATAGAGTCAAAATCACTCCACCCGGGAATCATCCTGAGATCTGCACAGCTTCCGTGGACCAGGAAGGCTGCAAAGATTTCGCTCTTAGCTATCTCATCCTGCATTTTCAAGATGAAATCTATGTCAGGATCTGAATAATCTTTTTGATCAAGTTCACATAATTCGATTACTCGAGTTGGGTCTGCGATATCCCACGCTTCATACGTCGTCGCTAAGTGATCAGCGAACATATCAAATACAAAGTCAGGCTTATCCTTAATGACGCCATCTTTGTCTTGAAAAACCCAGTTTAAAAGATTATTTGTTGTTACTTGAAGACTGCTTAAGTTTGACATGGTCTTCCTCTATTCGATCCATTATTCGGCTTGATGCACCCTGGTGTTTTCCTGGGAAGTGAGACTGCTGGAAGCTTTTCCAGTCTTTTTTAGATCGGAGTAATTCCTCAAGCTTTTTAGTGATTAGCACAGAATCCATTTCATTAGAGCTTAAGCCATCGCAGTGAATTCCATCGAATATGGCGCCGCTATAGTAAGCCTGGTGGATTCTCTGTATACCTGGGTGATGGATCCTGTCGGGATGGAGCTGCTTTTGGAAATCGGGTGCAAGTGCTAAATAAGGCGTCTCTAGAAAAGAAAGCTCATTGATTGCTGATGAGCAAAAATGTATCACGGCACTAGAGCTAGAATACAAGGCAATGTGGCTTGATGCATCGCTGTCACTTACAACGCGGTCGAATCTAACCGAATCCTTGAAGTTTCGACTATATTTTGCTCTTGATTTCAATATTAGCTCAAATCTATTTTCATCACACCATGATCTCAGCCTAGTCAAGATTGACTCTACACTTTTCCCTAGGCTGTCATGCCTAATGTATAGACTGTTGTGAGGGGCTAGGAAAGTTATTCTTCTATTCTCCGAGCCATCCTGAGAAAACCTGGACAGGAACTCTAGCCATGGGCTTCCATGAGATTCTAAGAAAGAATAAGATGATAGATCTTCAATTATCTGTTTAGAAGTATCAGTATTGCATAGCAAGACTGTTTTGCTATTGAAAGGATTTATCTGGTTGTAGATTTCATTCCAGCAATACTCAAGGCTATAGTTTTTCAGATGGTCATTTTCATATAAGCTTTTCCAGCCTTTGTTGAAAAGATTTATTCCAATGACAGCATCATATTCTTTTCTTCCAGATGCAAGATTTTGGACAAGCCAGCCTTTATCAGGATGCTGGATCCACTTAAGGTTTGGAAAATCAGTTATCTTAGGGGAGGCATTTAAAATCACGCCTAAATCGTTTACAGAGAAATTACAAAACAAAGAGCATTCGTGCCCGCGGGCGAGGGCCTCATATAAGGCGCCTGCAACTGCTTGGAATGTTTGTGTCTTATCGATAATGAAAGCTAGTTTCATTTTTTCATCCCTTGAATTGCTCCTAGGCGAAGACCCAGCTCTGTTAACTGCTCATTTGAAACAGGTATTTCCAGGTCCTTGAAAATTTCCTCATAATCTTTTTGATCTATGACATCAACACTTTCATAAAGATCATCATTCACTATGGCCACTGGGAATTTTATGAGATTTCTAAAATACCCATTTTCCAGCGCTCTTACCATGTATTCATCTTCAGCTTTTCTACCAAGAGTATGGGCGTAGGGTCCTAGCTTCTCATAAACATCTTTTTTCATAACATGGTAGTCTGCATACCCTTTTAAGTGTGACCTGAAGAATTTTTCGCTCTTTTCGTTCTTTGTCATCTTATTGTTTTGTTTTAAAAATCGATAGCCAGGTTGCGCAAAATGAACAGTGCATCCAGTTGTCTTGTCTTTTTCCAAGTGGTCAATGCAGGCCTCAAGCCAGTTAGATCGAACAACAAACAAGTGGTCATCAGGACAATCTATAAAAATATTTCCAAGAGCTATCTCTCTAGCCTGGATCTTAGCATACCTTAAACAGCTTGGATAGTCATTTTTAGGGTTCAGTACATAAGAGTATTTTTGACACGGCGGGACTAAATTCTTAATGTATTCTACGACATTTTTGTCCGTAGACCCGTTGTCAACTATAATCATTTCCAGCTTAGACATGTCATAGGTGGACGATTTAAAAAACGAATCAATGCAGGTCTTTAGTCGATGAGGCCTATTGTAAGATGTTACATGTAAAGTAACCTCTATACTAGACATTTTCTACCCTCATGACTGCGCAGCGATCAATAATCTTCTTATAAGATAAATTTTCTCTAGATTTTAAAAGCTCACATACAGCCCATGGACCTCCATCAATTGCAACATATTGTGGGTCTGGCTGAATATTGTCAGATGCGTTATGAAAGACCAGATAAGATCCTTCTTTGCAATTCTCAAGACATGCTTCTGCGTCCGCTAGCGTTTGTGCATAAGTGTGATTTCCATCGATGAAAAAAACGTCACATTTCTCAGGAAGAACTTTAGTTTCATTCTCAGATCTTCCTTTGTGAAGCGTAAAATCTTTACAACCTAGATTCTGGAGCGCAGTTTCAAGCTCTTTGCAAAATGCTACATTGAGAATATTCCACTTATTATAAAGGTCATGTGTCTGACCTTCCTGGATTTCACTTTGGAGATCTTCGAATAAGTCGACACCGTGCATGTGGAATTCATCTTTATTTTCTCTTAGCCATTCATTGATTATCTTGAAGTTTCCTCCGAAATAAACTCCTATCTCACAGTATCGAGGAGAATCAAACTCTCCTAAGCACTCTGTGATGGCATCAACTTCACCCTGCGTCAAGTCTGTTCTGGTTCCATAAAGCTTCATCCGAAGGTCAGTTTCATTCGTAACGCCGTGCATTTGATATGCTAATTGCTGATTGAACATTTAAGTTCCTCTCTTTCGATTTGTTTTTCTAAAATTGTTTCACAATAAGATCTGTGTCTATTCCTAGCTCAGAAAATATTCTCTCTAGGTGGTTCATGTCATCACAGTGTAAAAATTTACGACTGGGATCCATGTTGACAGGAGGCAACGTTCGATGAGCAATATTATCACTGTATCTCGAATCTCTTCTTTTGGATGGTAAAACTTCGCACTCACTCATGTCTGAATATATGAATATCTTATCTTTGGGTACAGTTTTTTGAATTAAGTGCGAAAGTATTCCCTCTGAGCACAGGCCTTGCATTGTTAACCTAGAAACATATTCTATCTGGTCATCATCATTATATAGCCCGGACTCTCTCACGTGCTTTGAATTTAAAATAAAGAAATGATCATCGATATCCCCGTCAGGAATCTTAGGATTAGTGCAATCCTTCCAAAATCCCCTTCCAGAAAAAAGTAAGTTGTTTTCCTGCATGTGCCTGACTATCTCTAATATGGGTGTAGGATCAAGCGCGAATGCATCGCCATGCCAATGAATCAAATAGTCAGAATTTTCGGCGGCAGCGGAAACTGATTTTTTGATTGTGTCATATTGTCTTAATCTTAGATCATTCTTTCCTCTTACGGGTATATCTAGACCTTCTACGAGTTTGTCAATTTTTAAACTAGAAAGTTTTTGAAAAGTTTCGGGATCATTGCAAGATACTGCCACATAAGGCTTCACATCTTTCCAGACATTCTCAAATACATTGAGATTAGTGGCAACAAACGCCCCTTTATTATAAACTGATATTGCGACTCCAAGCTTCACGCTCATGCCCACCTCTCTTAATTCATAATAGACTCGATCATTTTTCTAAGATGATCTTTGTCATTTCTTTTGATATTGACTGCACTGCAAGATGGATAAGGATTTGAATCTGCAAAGTCATTTACTATTATTCTTCTACAATGCATAAGTCCCATTATTAATCGATGATATTTTATTCCATTTCGATCGAGCTGGCTTTTGGTTTCATCTTCAAACTCATGGCCCCTCGAAGTAGTTAAAATTATTTCAACATTTCCAGAATCGTAAAGCTCGTTAATAATACTCTTGTTGGGGGTAATGGGATCTGTCTCTCCCCACCGGGGTTCAAAATATTTGCCTGAGTTTTTTACAAGCACTCCATCTATGTCAAGAAAAATCGTTGCAAATCTTGCTTTGTATGCGTTCCATTCCCTAAGAGTACCCCAGTCTACATAATTTCTAGCCTCTGTGCTAACAAATACTCTGCCTTCTAGAATTAGGTAAAAGATTAAATGGGAGAGATAGAGATTTTTACTGTCTTTTAAGATTTCATAAGCTGCGATGAAATCTTTGGGATCTTTAAAGGTATAACCTCCGCAGCAAAACTCCGAAGATATGATCTGTTTTTCTACAATATTTGTTACAAATCCTTTTTCATTTTTTGAAATGTAGCTTTTGTTTCCTGGATTTACGCTATCCATGTCATGTAAATTAAAAGTGCAGACAGAATTTTGATCAACAATGGGAGTATGAAAATAATTGTCAGAATCTTTAATGAAAAATGAGCCTTCTATGTTTTCAGATTTTAGAGCTTGATAAACTGTTTCTGGCTGGCTGGAAGTTGGTTCTTCTAGAACTACTAGATTAAGCTTTTCAATCAGCCCCTCTTCTTCAAATGCCTTTTTAATTCCGGCTTCGCAATTATATTTCTCAAGATGCTCTTTCAAGACAATCAAGTAGATGTTAGCAAACTTATCTAATTCCAGGCCGCTAATTGCTGATATTACCATTAGCTTACCATCTGGCTGGGTGAGCAACCACTTTGGCCTCATATTGGGAAATCTGCTAGACTTTCCTGCTGCTGGTATGATTAGGTCCATGCTGCCACCATTTCTTTCAATTTTGTCGTCACATGATTTTTAACTATCTGGTTTTTGGCATAAGGAAGAATCCTCAAGTGGTTCATGATCTGGAAAGGCTTGTAATACACATCATAAAAGTCATACTGCTTGAAAAAAGCATGAAGTTTACTGTCTAAATAACTCATTACCATACCATACCTTGTATCATCATGATTTTGGCTACACATTAGCTTGGTCCAATTATACACCGTATCTTGTCGAATTTTTACCATGTCTTGCAAAGGTGTCTCATAAAACGTATCAAGAAAGTCAATCAGGCATATTTTGTCGCTCTTGCTAAACAAGATATTTGAAAACGTTAAGTCTCCGTGGCAAGTTCCTGCTGGAATAGGTTTAACTGGAAGAGACTCAAAGTAAGACCTGATCTTATCGAAATCTAATTCTGAATGGTTGATTTTCTTTTCAACCATCAGGAACTTATCAAGAAAGATATCTTTGTCGAAAAGAGATTCCGAAGAGGTATTGACTTCGTACTCGATGAATCTAGTTAGCGTGCCTACAAGGGAGTCAAGTTGCTGGATACTACAATTATCCAGGAAGGTTACTGCGTCATCCCCGTGAAAGAAGCTCATGACAAAGCTATCATCTCCGACTTCGACAACATCGGGTACGCATATATTTTCTAAAGAAGTCAAGTACTTTTTAAACTTCTTCTGCTTTTCAGCTTGGGCCAACAGGCGCTGGTCGTAGCCTGGGCCGGCCGATTTTTTTCTTACAAAAGCCTGCTCTGCTTTGTTAAAAACCCTGATCTCACAGCCTGAATTTCCTTCTATGTTGAACATTGCACGGGGAGCACTTTTGAAAATGCCTATTTGGTTATTTTTAGCAAGTTTAAGTAAAGTACATCTATTGATGTTCCCATGAAGCATCTAATTGCGTCTTGGGGTGTTTCGACGATCGGCTCACCTGCAATATTGAAGCTGGTATTTAGAAGCACGGGTGTTCCTGTGATCTTATGAAAGTGAGAAAGCATACTGTGAAATGGCTGATTTTCCTCTGTTACAGTTTGCATTCTTGCTGTTCCGTCTACGTGAATAACAGCAGGAACTTCTTTCTTGGCTCGATCAGTGCCCTTGGCTACAAAAAGCATAAAGTCAGACTCATCGAATTCAAAAAATTCCAATGCGTGATCTTTTAAAACTATTGGTGCAAAAGGTCGATAAGCTTCTCTAAACTTAACTCTTGCATTGAGCACATCTTTCATTTCTGGCGTCCTAGGATCGACCACAATGCTTCTATGACCTAAGGCTCTTGGGCCAAACTCAGATCCTTCATTAAAGATGGCAATGATTTTTTGATCTGCAACGGTTTGTGCAATATCTTCACCAAGCTCATCGAGGTTATCAAACTTCTCAAAAGAAGCTCCAAGTTCATTTGCTGCTTTAATACAGTCCTCTGTCGTGTAGGGATAGCCAAAGAAATCACTTTTTACACGATCAGACTTTATAGGTGAAACAAAATTACTGTAGAAAAGTGGTGCACCAAGACCGTGACCCCCGTCATGACAAGCTGGCGGGGCAAATGTTGATGAGTATATATTATTTCTTCTTATAAGGCCGTTTAAGCAGCTATTAAGTGCTACACCCCCCGTGAGACATAGATTTTCTTCCCCTGTTTCGGAGTTAAGTCTTTTAACATAATGAATCCCTGCTTCTTCGACAGAGTTCTGTGCGGATGCTGCAAGATCTGCATAAAAATTATCCTCAGCATCTTCAAAATCCCATTTTTTCCTACTTTCTCGCTGAGGTATATTTGACTGCCTCAGACCGAAGATGGACGCGTGAGGTTCTACACCCGAATATTGCATCTTTGTTGTATTCTGATACGTTGACACGTACATGTTTTCATCAGGCTTGTGCGTGAGCATTTTTAGCTCTGGGCGTGGTGATCCATACGGTGCTAATCCCATTACCTTGCCTTCACAACCGTCAGATCTCTCTCCAAAAATACGATTTGTAGTATTGCTGTAAACATGGCCCAAGCTATGCGGAACCCGATAGGAAAAAACTCTTTTATATTCGTGATTATCAACATGATAGGCTACTACCACTTCTGGAGGATCGCCACAACCTGCTCCATCATATGAAAGAATATCGCATGATTCATAGCCGGAAAGATTATATGCATATGCAGCGTGTGAAAGCTGGTGATTTACAAAAACTATCTTACCCTTAAATCCTTGTGACTTTATGAACTTAAGAACTTGATTATAGTCCGTCTTAAGATTTCTACTTATGACTTCATCCACGCTGTCAACAACATACATTTCAAGGTGCTTTAGGCTATTATCTCTAGGAAGCATTGGTATCGTTGCAGCATCACAGTCAGCGACAGAAAAATCAAAGCCTCTGAACAGGTATTCTACCCCTAGGGACATAGGGTGCTTTATTAGATCTGTATAGTAGGGATAGTGCTTAATTCTATTCAGCCGCTCCTCCTGAATTGCTCGAAGGGGTATACCGTCTTTCACAAGACCCCATCCACTATGATGGAATGAAGGTAAACCTAGTATCAACATATTTCTTCCTTTTTATTTAGTATTTCAATTTTAACATGTCAGGATTTCTGTTAAAAAAACCATCGTATTCTTTTTGAAGCAAATTCATGAGCCCGTACTTATCATCAAATCCATACTTTCTCTTCATCCACTCCAAGCCTTCCTTCCACATTAGCTCTCTGTGCTTATTATGGGAGTCAGTTTTCATGGCAACATAGTTTTGATCTGTAAGATCATAGTCTTCTTTGTGAGAAGTTTTTGATGTAATCCCAAAAGCCCAGTCTTTAGCGTAGGCACGCATCTTGAGCTCTGTATCTGCAGCATAACACCTAAAATTGGTACCGTCGTACAAAAACTCTTCATACACAGACGGATCTCTTCCTTTTGTCAGATCTTGCAGGCACTCTCTTCGAAACATCCAACAGATGTGAGGTATGGGAATACTCATCGCCTTGGTCACTTTTTTATTTTTGAATTTAGTAACTCTTTCACCCCAGTTCCATGTTATCGGAGACAGGATGCCCAATCTTGGATTTTCTTCGAATTCTTTTATCAAGATATCGATCACAGGCTCTTCAGCTATTTCAGCATCACCTGTTGCCATCATCACATAGTCATAATTTAGGCCTCGATCTAAAAGCTCTTGCAAGGCATAATTAAAGCCTCGTCCAGTCCTCAGGCCATTGATCCTTGCATCTTCCCAGTTCGCATGAAATGTCTTGTGGCTAGTTAGATTATCATCATCAGAGCCGCTTTCTACGACGTAGAAGTCTGTTAGATCTCCGTTGTATTTCATTAGATTTTCGGCGAACTTGTTTGTAACTTCAGGTAAGTTTCTCTGGAGTAAGATTGTGCAAGACTTTTTCATAATCTCAGGATCCGTTTCCGGACAAGTACTTATTAAGGTCTTCGGGTGTCCCTAGACCGTGCATCTTGTGCACAAAGTAAGGGATTAAAGTCTTGTTGTCCTGAATGAGTTCGTTGTATACAGGACATATGTAGAATTCATTGTTGACACGAATATCTTTCTCAATCATTTGCCGGGCATAGCGAACAAAATCAGAACCTTTCTTATAGTAGTAGATTCCACATGTTGCGATGTCGGAAATAGGATTCTTCTCAGCAACTTCTGTAGCAACTCCTCTTGAATTGACCTTTACAAAACTCCACTTTGGATGGACTGCATTGAAAGTATAAACCATTGCGTGTATAGATGCAAATCTTCTAAATGTGTTGAAGTTTTCTTTGCTATACTCAATCACTTGATCAGAGTTGGCTATTAAGAGCTCCTCATCGTTATCAATGTACTTCTCAGCTAACAGCGCAGTGCATGCGGCACCTTCTGTAAGCTCATCTACTACGACAACAGTGCTTCTTCCATTTGTAATGACATCCAGTAAAGAAGATATCTCATACTCTTCAAGGTGCTCTTTTCTAACCAGGAAAATGTATTCTGCATCAAAGTCTAGGTTTTCTACGACACACTGAATCATTGGTTTGCCATTAACATCGATCAAAGGCTTGGGAAATGTATATCCCTCTTTCTTAAAGCGAGATCCCTCTCCCGCCATTGGAATCAATATCTTCATTTTATAAGCTTTCTATGTGGGCTTTGACAGCTTTAAAAGTTACTTCTGTTGCATTTGCAACCCTCATGATATGAGCGCCGGATGCTACTGCTGCCTGATAGCCTTTATCTGAGTCTTCTACAATTAGAAATTCTTCTGGCTCAAAACCAAAATGAGCCATTGCCTTTTGATATCCAGCTGGATCAGGTTTGGGGTTTTCTACATCCTCATTAGTCACTATTATTTCAAGCCCGGTTCCGAGCTGTCCTGTTGAGTCTAGCATAAGAATAGCTGTCCTCTTAATGCTGTTTGTAACACAACCCATTTTTATATTTTCTGTCCTGAGCATCGAAATAAGCTCCACTTTAGATTCATCTGGGCCACCTCTTTCAAGAGACTTTCCCTTAATGACATCCTCTGTGACATCTTGCTTTTTATTCCACACTGCATCGTGATCGCTAGATCTTAATCTTCCCTGCTCTGTTAGAATGTTAAGCTTGGTCCTAGTGGGAAGCCCATTAAAGGTAGACTCGTGCTCATCTCTGCCTATCTCTATGCCTGCAACTTCTTGAAGAGCTAAATTCAAGGCTTCATAATGCCACTCGCAAGCATCTACTAGGACACCGTCTAAATCAAACAATACGCATTTGATCATTCTGCAACTCCTCTCTAAATTTTAATACCCAGTCACTGCAAACACCATAGCATAGCTTTACATTATCTGTAATCTTCTCAGGCTTGACAGCGATAGACCTTGATGTATAAGGCTTTCCAGGATACGTCCAGAGAAAACCGCTTGATGTAAGTGTGTAGTCATCAGTTTGATGCCAAAAGCAGTGTACGCCCATTCTGGTCATTAAATCCAGAGCTTCAAGATTTTTGGCATGACACCAAAGAGCAGTATTTCTAAGAAAAATAGGCTCAATGGGGTACTGGGGATTATCATGACCCAGAAACCAATCTCCATTGATATTCCAGACATCAATCTCTACTTCGAAGCCTAAATCTAATGCTTTATTTACTTGAACTGGATTATTTTCAGTATTAGTGTCAGGCCCTAAAAGATTTCCTCTATGAGAAATAAGGATCATGTTTTCTCCTCTAAAATTTTCAAAACATTTTCCATGCATGCATCCCAATCCTGCGGATCTAAGGGATGATTTTTATTGGGAATTTCCTGAATTAGTTTTATCATATCATCAAAATTAGAAAAAGCGTAATCTTCACCTGCGAACTCAACAGCTCCTCCGCCGCTGGCATGAACAATTGTAGGAAGCCCTGCGGCAATACTTTCAATGACATGGTTTGGCCCTGGATCAAACCTAGAACCGCTAATGTAGATATCATATCTTCCTAGCTCATCCCCTAGATCCTTTCCTGACAGCGGAGGAATTAACTTAGTATTCTTGAGAGGCCTAGAGTATCTACCGATGTAAGTAAATGTGTATTCATCATTTTCACCTACCCACTCATCTACCGCGTCATAAATATCAGCACCTTTGAGGGGATTGTCAGACCAGTGATGTGTAACTAAATTTATCTTGTTGTTTTTAAGTTTTTCGACAGGCCTAAAGTGCTCTATATTGACACCATTATAAACCACAGAGTTTTTAGGACATTTCCAACCTTTTGCCTGGTGATAATCCTTCATCCAGTTAGATACAAAAATAGTATGATCTGTAATAGTGCTACAAGCCCTTAAAATTTGATCCATATCATTAGTTCCCTTTCGTGCATCACACTCATTTACTCGATGAACTATCTTTACACCCGGGTGGTCATTCTTGAATGTAGATATTTCATTAATTGAAATTCCTAAATCACTATAACGAGGGTCTTGCATGAAAATAATGTCAATATCTTTATCAAGCTGGTGCACGATTGAATGACCTTTTCTTTTCATATAATCGCAAAAAGAGGATACAAATAAGTTACCCCCTCCCCACGGTCCAATTACTGGCTTACGATTGATCAGTATCTTCATCTTATGTCTTAGTTAAAAGAACCTGCCCATAATCAATTTGATCATCTGTATACCCTCTATCATCGAGGAATATTCTTCTATCTTGAATAATCAACTCTTTAGAATCATCATCAATTTGATCAATAAGGTTTGAGCACTCAATGTCTTTTTGAACTTTCCCAGGAAGATGGTAATCATCAAAGAGGAGAAGCTTATTATAACGATCTTTACAAAGCTCCCAGTCTCTTTTTGTTGCAGCATAAGTGTGGTCTCCATCAATATAGATGAAATCAAATTTTTCTTCAGTAGAGGGAAGATACTCTTGTGATTTACCCTGGATGAACTGCATCATCTGGAACCACTCCTGGGGAAAGATATTCGATAATTGATTCAGAAAGTCTTGATCAAAGTTTGGATCGATAGATGTTATCTTTCCTCCACCGTTTTCTGACATGGCTAAGGCAGCACACATAGTCCCATATCCTCTTCCAAAACCTATCTCTAAAAAAGACTTGATATTGTAGTGCTTAATGAGAGAATAAATTAAAATTCCGCGCTCATAGTTAGGTCTAAAAAATGCTCCAACTGATTTGTAAAGTTCAGATCCTGGGTCTCTTTTTTTCTTAGCAGTCACTTCACCGATCTGATCAAAATCGCCGAGCTTTAGATCGTCTACAGACAATCCAAGTGATTTAAGCTTTTCATGGATCATCACTTTTTTTATGTTCCCGGTTCTTTCTGGAACAACAAGATCTTGTGACGGTGTTGCAAGCTTAGAAAAATCTATAATATTACCCTGGTTCATCAAGAACCTCCTAAGAGCTTAATGTCATGGCGTACCATTTTTTCCACGAGCTCCTTAAATGTTGTTTTCGGCTTCCAGCCTAATTCTCTCGATGCCTGAGAAGAATCTCCTCTGAGCACATCAACTTCGGCCGGCCTCATAAATCTTGGATCCTGCCTAATATAGTCTTTCCAGTCAGTAACCCCGATACAAGAAAATGCCTCGTCTAAAAACTCTCTTATGGAGTGAGTCTCTCCTGTTGAGATAACAAAATCCTCTGGATTGTCTTGTTGCAGCATTAGCCACATTGCTTCAACATAATCAGGAGCATATCCCCAGTCACGTTTAGAGTCAAGAGTTCCGAGAGAAATATGATCAGCTAGGCCAAGGTGAATCTTTGCAACACCATCTGATATCTTTCTAGTTACAAATTCATGGCCGCGTCTCTCTGACTCATGATTGAACAGAATGCCCGAGCATGCAAACATCTCATATGATTCTCGATAATTCTTAGTGATCCAGTGCCCATAAAGCTTGGAAACGCCGTAAGGGCTTCGAGGATAAAAAGGAGTAGTTTCCCTCGCAGGATTCTCTACCATTCTTCCGAACATCTCTGAGCTGCTTGCCTGATAGAATTTAATATTCTTATCAGTTTCCCTGATTGCCTCAAGCATTCGCAGAACACCTAGCCCTGTTACGTTTGATGTGTGTTCAGGTGTATTCCAGCTTTCACCAACGAAAGACTGGGCTCCTAGATTATAGATTTCATTAGGGCTGCAGTCTTTCAAAACTCTCATAAGGGAATTCTGGTCTGTCAGATCACCGTTTACAAAAGAAATATTTCCTTCAAGGTGCTGTGTGTTTGACCTGTTTTTAGATGACGACCTTCTCTCCATACCGAAGACTTCGTATCCCTTTTCAAGCAAAAGATCTGCTAAATGGCTTCCGTCCATCCCGTTAATTCCGGTAATTAGTGCTCGCTTGTTCATTTATTAACTCTCTCAAACATTTGCAGGTAGTTGTTCTTGTGATTCATAATATTGAATTTTTGAACATTTTTATAATTTCTCTCAACGCTTTCTTGATGAGGTACCCAGGTTTGATGTGGGATATCAACAATGCAATAGGGGTCAAGAACATCAATTGCAATTCCAACATCTCGTGAAATTATAGGAGTTTTAGTTGATGCCGCTTCAAGAATAGCTTGAGGTCCCCCTTCATACCGGGACCCTACAACATAAAGATCGCATGCGTTATACATGGTCGCCAGCATTTCCAGGGATGCCTTCTCAATGAAAGTATAGGGTATTTTTTCTGCCTCTAACCGATCAATAACGTATTCCCTTCTCCATCCTCCGAGGAGAACATGAATATCTTTCTCATTTTTTAAAATGGATAAATAATCACAGAAAAGATCCGGACCTTTTTCCAGCTTAGGATTTCGAGTTCCTCCCTCAGTATCTCGCTGAAAGGATCCCACGATAAACTTTTCCACGGGTAGGTCGAGAGACTTCTTGCATTCTTCTCGAGGCATCTCTTTCCAGGATTCTGGATCATACCAGTAGCAAGCAATAAAAATAGGCTTGCTAGTCATTTGACTTACCAGATCTGCTGTCTTTCGATTGGGAACGTGATAAGCATCAATAAACTGATCTCTAAAAACAAATTCTTGCTGTTTTTGCTGTGTAAATTTTTCAGGAACGATATGATGAACAGTCAAAACTACTTTCTTGGCAGATAGAAGTTGCTGGGGTACATGATTCCAGCACCATCCTGCAAGCAACCAGATAACATCTGCCTCCCCTATGTTGTCAGTAGAAATATCCCCAACATTCCTCTTCCACTCATCAGCTATTCGATCACAAATCCAGTTTTCTCTTGGTGCCAATACAAAAATCTTCACAAAGCTATCCTCTCCGCAAATTGAATATATTGATCTGCACAGTAATTTATATCTAAATTTGAAGCTATGTTCCCAGGTGAAGTTTTATCGAAGTCCAAGCCAGGCGGTGAATAAAGCTTGAATGGTAAGTAGTCCCACTCCATGTCCTGAACTATTGTGGCGTCTAATCCCGCTATCTCGCTAGTTCCTCCAGAACTTGCGCAGATGATGTGGCATCCTGCTGCTCGAGCGTCGATAACTACGTTTGGACAATGGTCCATTAGTGCCAGGTGCAGAAAGTATTTTGATCTTTTATAGAGTGAAATAAGCTGTTCCCACTGAAGATTTCCGCAAAAGAAAATCCTGTTATGGTTAATTTCAAAGTCTGGATTATTTCCGGCAATTACTAGGCAGTCATTTTCAGCGGAATGTTCTAGAAAATATCTAATATTTTCAGAAAGCCTTTTGTGCGGCCTCCAGGAAGAAGCGCAACACCATACATTCTCAAAGTTATCAATTGCAGGGTTTTTAAGAGGCTGTATATCAGCTATAGCATTAAGGTCTGTGCCATTGTGAATAACTGTGCTTGCTTCTTTTAATCCAAAATATTTCTCAGTCAGCATCTTGTTAAAATTAGATTGGTAGACTACACCGTTTGCAACATCATATGTTTTCTTAATGGGCTCATTTAGTTTTTTCCAATCTTGTTCGGAGTTGAAATATATTCCATCTAATCGCTGGATGAGCGGAGCTCTTTTTTGTGTTGCCTGGATGAATGATAACTGGACATCTACATCATCTTCAGTATTAATACTGTGGCCTCTTTTAATCAGAGAGCGTGCTAGTTTTCTTCCAAAGCTATTAGGGCCAGAACTAGAATTGAAATCTATGTTATCGAAAAAAAACCTCACTTAACAAATCCCCTTGCTCGAACAAAGTTAATTGTGGATATCTGGTCTCTTTCGCACCAGTTGCGCTCTTCTGACGGGATTGACGAAGAGTCTATGTTATACAGGTAGCAGACTTCGGGCACGTAAGTGAACAAATCAGCTACGTGCATTAAAGGCAGCATAAGAGCTTGGTCATATCCGCGCTTAAACCACTCCCCTCTTATGTTTTTAAAATTTCTATCACTTACCTTGCTAAGCAGTGATGCTTTGAATGTTCTTAGATGCGAGGATCTCCAGGGCCAAAAATATGGATTAACATGATGAGGAATTGGGCCTGATATATTCATTCCATTTGTATCCCACCGATGTGCTGTCCAAACTACTTGATTACCTTTTTCATATTCACTTAAAAGGATATCGACTGCCTTGGGGTTGCAAAGAGAGTCATCGCCGTCGACCACAGCAATAATAATGTTTTCATCAAACTGTAGCTTTCGAGAATGATCAATAATGTTTCGAAGAGCGTATTTTTTCTCTTCGTTTTTTATGATTGAAAATCTATCGTCATTATCTGTGTGCTTTTTTAGATTTTCCCAAGTATCATCTGTTGAGATGTCATCTATTATGATGCACTCCCAGCTTTTATTTTCTTGCTCAGTTAGAGACTCCAGCAGCTTGGAAATATTAGTAGAAATATTGAAAGAAGGAACAATAAATACTACTTTTAGTTGATCCATTTTTTAATCACTTCCGGAAGATCCTTTTTGCATTCAATATGCGTAGTTTCATCCTCCCCATTCCACTTGGTATGCCATACCCAGCCGCCTAACTTTTCTTTCATTAGGCTGGCTCTTTCCACAATCATTTCTTCTGTTACTTCACTCCACGGGGAGTCAAACATCATATTGTTCTCAGAAGTATCTTCTTTCCCCTCGTTATAAAGCGACTTCCAATGCTTTCCCCAGTAATCCCGGTATGTTCTAATTTTTCTCTCAAGATCCCACCACGAAAAGTGGTAAACACATGGGAATGCATCTAGTACCTGATTGAACCAATTCTGGTATGCTTCTCTTGCTTGGTAGTTAACGTTAACCTGCTGTCTAACATTATCCACATCCTGCGTATAGAAATTTCCACACGGGACAACCTGGAAACTGTCAGACCTAATGTAGTCACAACCATCTGAGCCTGGCGCTGAATAGACATGTCCGTTCTCATCGAACTTTCTTAAATTTGCTGGAATTCCGTGAGTAATGTGAGGCTTATTCCTGCTTACTCTCCACTTCCAGGGAAAAATGTCAGCTCGGACCTTCTCAGGACCTCCCCAGAACTCTATAACAGGCATTGCTATAAGATCAATATTGTGAGGAAAGTTTCTACATAATCCAATTATCTTTTCATAGTCGCTTTCATGAACAACTTCATCACAGTCCATTTGCCAGCAGTATTCACTTGTGCAAAGAGATCTTGCAAGAGCTTTCTGGAGCCCATCAAATACAGCGAAGCGCTCATGATTCCAGTCTCTAGCTTCTTGATGAATTACAAGTCTGTCTTCTTTTTCAGCCCAGGATTTTAACTCTTCCCAAGTTCCATCCCTGGATCCTCCATCAACTACTACCACTTCATTGCAGAAACCCAGCATAGATGTGATGCATTCTTTCCAGGGATAATTTTGCTCGATGCAATCCTTGGTTGTAGTATAACCGCTTATTGTTGTTTTAAATTCCATATCACTCTTAATCCCGTTCCAGAATCTATCTCTTGCAGCATAAAGATATGACTCAGTATCGATCATATCATCAGTTGAAAACCATTCCTCATCTTTATGCTGGACATTATCATTCAAAACTAATTCACAACCTAGAATCTTGGCTTCTATTACTAGACGAGGACATGTATCCGCGCCTTTGGGAAGAAATACCAATCCCTTGCTGCTTGCTAGTTTGTCTAAGCATTCTTCATAAGGAAGGTTCCAGATAACCTCGTATTCTAAATTTTTATCTTCGCAATATTTTTTTGCATCGTCAACTCCTTTAATCCAAGAAGTAGATCCCATAACAATCCATCTATTGCTTTTTTTATCTTCGTGCTTATTGCGAAGCGCTTTTGCAGTTAAGAAAAAATTCTCATCAAAAACTGATGATAGGACTGTGTTCGGCTTCTTGGCCAGAAAGGGAAATCGTGAATGCTGGATTTCCATCTGTTTTTCAGACATCCACCAAATAGATTTTGCTCCTTCAAATAATGTAGAAACTATTTTTCCATGAATATGCTCATGACAATCACATTTATTGCCCTCTATTTCCAGGTGCTTTTCAGGAGATCTATACCTGCAGAACTTATAATCATATTCTAGGATCCCATATCTCATATTAGCAACAATAGACGGAATCAGCTTGTAGTCCATTGCTGCAAAGTTACCAAATATCCAGAACTTGTCATGACCCTGAGTCAGGGTATCAATATTCACATCTTTGGAGTGAAGCTTATAAACAGTGAAAGGGGATGATTGGATTAAAGCTTCGGAAGTAAGTTCCGCTCCGCCCACATAATCTTCAACAAACATATCCGAAACAAAAACTACTTTAGCTTCGGGCGGTATTTTTATCTGGGGCTTTGTATCAAAAAGGCTGGTATTAAACATAACAGACTATACACTCCTGGTCGTTTTATTCATTATAACGCGCAGGGGATTAAATTATAGGATTTCGGCGCCTAGGCTAGCCAGCTCTGATCTTTCACCCTTTAGTAGGGTTACGTGAGCAGCAATATCGTATTCTTTAAATTTTTCTACAGTGTAGCTTAGTCCGTTTGATGTAGCGTCCAAGTATGTATTATCGATTTGATCAACGTCACCTGTCAAGATTATCTTGGTGTTCTCACCTACACGTGTGATGATTGTCTTGAGCTCGTGTGTTGTTAGATTTTGTGCTTCATCGATTATTATGATTGCATCTGAGATCGATCTTCCTCTGATGTAAGTTATGGCTTCAATCTCTATCTTTCCGCTTTCAACATACATGTCAAGTGTATCTTTGTCATCTCCGAAAAGGTAGCGAAGATTATCCCTAATTGGTGCAATCCAAGGTGCCATCTTATCATAGATGTCTCCGGGAAGATATCCGATATCTTTGCCCACAGCCTGTACAGGTCGTGAGATAACTACTTTTTTATACTTACCATCTTTAGAGAATGCTTGCTCTAAGGCAGCAGATGCTGCCAACAGTGTCTTACCTGTTCCGGCTTTACCCACCAGGGTAATGAGCTTAATATTATCATCGAAAAGTATATCAAATGAAAATTTCTGCTCCTTGTTTCTAGGAATCAAACCCCAGGAGCTTTTTATTTCTGGAATAAGTCTAAGAGTATTAGATTTCTTAATATATCTGACAATTGCTGATCCCTGCCCAGTACTTTCATCTTTCATTACTATGAATTCATTTGCGTAAAGCTCTTCGCCGATGATGTCTTCTGGGATAGGTATTTCTCGGTCTGTATAGACTTTGTCGATCAAGGATTGCGGGGCATTTAGCCTTCTTACACCCGTGTAAAGACCTTCTGACTTATCAATTATCTTATGCTTATTAAAATCTTCGCATGTGATTCCTAGAGCATCACATTTCACCCTTACGTTTATGTCCTTTGTTACTAGAATTACTTTTTCTTCTCTAGTATCTTGAAGACATTTTGTCATCGCAAGAATGACGTTATCTACAGAGCTTTTATCTAAGTCAGCTGGGAATGGACATGTAATCTGGTCGCTTCCTAGGATAGTAAGTGTTCCTCCTCCATCCAACTCGATCCCTTCACTTAAGGATCCTTTCTCTCTAAACTTATCGAGAAGCCTAACTGATTTTCGTGCATTTTTTCCTACTTCGTCAGGTCTGCGCTTATGATCGTCTAATTCTTCTAAAACAATTAGAGGAATGATTATATTATTATCATCAAAGGACAGCAGACACTCTGCATCATAGAGAAGAACGTTAGTATCAAGAATAAATGTCTTTTTCACAATGTCTCCGCCTCTCGAGTTAAATTTATGAATATTTCTTTAAAGCAAACATGTTTCGATGCACACTCTGAAAAGAACATGCCGTGTCGCAAAAAAGAGTGTAAAAATTGGATCAACTGTAAGAAAGACTTTAACTGTGTTTTAATAAGCGCTAAAGAAGGCCCTAAGACATTACAGGAAATCGGTGAAGTATTTGATTTGACACGAATGAGAATATGCCAAATAGAAAAAAGTATTCTGGGCAAGCTTAAGTCTTCCCTTCCTGATTAAGTATCTTTCTTCCCATTTATTTTGTCAAACAATGGTGGAGCCGGCGGGAATCGAACCCGCGTCCGCAACCTTCAATTGTAGGGATTCATTTACAAGTTTAGCTGATTTTGGCTTCAGCAAGCACATCTCAAAAAACGCTTATTTTTAAAAGGAATAAGCAAACCTCATCTCAATCTCAAGCAACTTTCTGTTTATTGGCTGTTGCCGCCTCAAGAGTGGTCAGGTTTTTAAGCCGCCATCTCCATGTTAAAATCGTCGTTTGCGATTATTATTTTGTGCCTTTTTACCTGGCCGGGCACCTCCAGGACTTGCATCACCTTCAACATCCGACCACGTCGATACCGTGTCGGCCCCATCAAAGTTTAAATTTAGTCTTTGCCTTCTTCTAGCGAAGTCTTGACTAAGTCTGCTGCTGCGTTCTTCAAGAGACGCAATCCTTTTCGTGCACGAGTTCCTGCACTTTTATTTCCTCGGGCATTCTTGTGAATATCCAGCTCCAAGCTCTCTACCAGAACTTTCAATTCTTCCCACTTATCTATGACTTTGCTCATTTCCTACTTCCTTTCGCGTAGCTATTGATCTAATGAAACAGAACGATCATATTCATTACGTATGGCGTCGTTTAACTTTCCAATGTACCCGGTGTTTCGCAGAGTTTTAAAAATTAAATTTTCCTCAGCAAATTCGCCTTTTCTCTCAAGACCTGCTTTTCTCATTTTCATAATCTTGTCTTTTGCAACATCCAGGGCTTTTCTTTTTTCTTCTAGTTCTACTATGTGATCTATTCTGTCCATAATATCTTGTGTTTTTTTAAGGATATACTCCTCGTCGATCTCAGGATTGGTTCTGCGAGGGACGACAAGCCACTTGTTTCTTAAAACAGAGAAAACACCTGTAGAATGGTGGGGCTCCTTAGAATCCTGTGCGTAGAGTTCAACGTCGTGATCCCTAATCTTTATGTCATGCGTATCATTCCATATTCTACGCTTGGCATTAAAAAGATCTTGGATTAGTTCTCCATTTTCACCCATTGAAGAGAAATCAAAAAGTATGTGAAGATCTAGATCGCTCTGATCTGTATAATTGTAGTTTGCCATAGAACCTGTGAGCGTAATATCAGTAAGGGTCATCTTAGGGTCAAGGGATTCCAGAAAGTCATACGCAACTCTAAGAAGCGCTTTTCTTATCTCAGCCTTAAGCTCAACTTTGAACTCACCACAAGATGGGTCATCACAAATCGTGTCCCAGATATCTTTGTTGACAAGCCTATTCACTCTTTTCATTTGAGATTCCTCATCGAAGAGTAAATATTAAAATATTAGTGTTTTAGCTATCTAGAATAATCTTGGATGTGGATTTAACACCCTCGACGGTTTCACCTTGAGACATTTTATAGGTCTTTCTATAACCCGTTAAGAGTTCTCTACTCTCAAGCTCAAGTGCTAAAAGACCAATGATCTGATTTATTTGGGACTGGCTTACACCATGCCTAAGAATTTCTAGTACTATATCTCGAGACATAGACATTTCTTTTACCCATTTATCAGTATCGTTTTCGCCGTATTTCTTTATTTCACTCATCACTATCTCCTAAAAAGCTTTGACTTGATGAAGAAGATATCCTATACTGGTCTTCATCAACAAATACCAAAAACTTCGCAAAAGTATCGTCCTCATTTTCCTCGTAGGAAACTCTTACTTTATCGCCCCACCTTTTTTCATCTAATATAAACTGTGCATGCTCCCATGCAGGAAGATTACAGCTATAAGATTCTAGAATTTCAACTAGGCGAGGTGGTAATCCAAGCTTAATGTCTTTAATTTCAATGATAGACTTTGTTTCATCTTTTCCTGACGCAATCTCACTTTTGCAAACATCAACAACTTTGTGAATGACGCCGCAGTTTGGACACTGTGCCAGCTTTTCAATTACCTTATCGTTTTCAAGAATAGAAAAAACTGTAAACTTATGAAAAACAGGGTCTGGCTTTCTTCTGTACTGCGGCAGAATACAATGACATTGAATTAAATGCTTTTCAGCACTTTTCATTAAACTACTTGCTGTGGCGTCTAAGAGCGTTAATTAGCAAGTCAGATTTCTCAATGAAAGCCTGATCTACTGAATCATTAGCAAGCTTACAAATTCCCGGAATCTTTTCATTGTCGATAGTCAACATATTATTGTTTACTGCTGAGTTGAAATTTCTTTCGATTTGCGCTTTTATCTCTTCAATAATTGCTTTTACGCTGTAAGTTACATCATTTTGCAAACTCATTTTTTCTCTCCTTAGTCATCTAAAACTATCGCGGTGTCGATAGAAGATAACTGCTTAAATAATTCATATCCATATTTACATCCAATGTAAATTGAAGATGCTATCTGTCGTCCATTGCCTGGTATAATGCTTGATTCGGGAATATCAATTATCCCAAATCTAGTAATTGCATTTGCACACCTGAGCGCAGTATCAATTTTCTCAATTTGACTAAATTTTTCTTGGGATGTTTTTTCAGGTAGATTTATCTTAACCTGATTAGATGTGAGCGAAGTTATTCTTCTTTTAAGATAGTCGTCTTTTAAATCACTCTCACCAAGCTGCTCTCTTATCTTTTCTACCCTTAAGTTAGCAGAATTCTTGGATATCGAGCTTTTGATGCTTATCTTATCCTCAGTTATTACGACCTCTTCATTTGTATTATCTAAATGATCTGTTGCAAATGATGTAGATATTGTGCCTGTCTGGAACCCATAGAAGCACGATCCTGATGCTGATGCTAGATCAAAAATATCATTTATGGCTTCTTCTTCTTGGCTTGGCTTGCAAAGCATTACACTAAATGTTCCTCGTCGATTGTTCGCTATAATAGTTGAGACAACTTCGGGAGAGTATCCAAGGCAGATAATGACTGCAGTACCTTTTCTTTCCGCTAATGAAGAAAGTATTATATCTATTTCGGAAACTTTTTCTATAAAGCCTTCGATGCACAAGACAGAAACATCTTTCTTTGCCCACATAAAGTCTGATTGCAAAAGAAGATTGGGATCTGGATTTATCTCAAAAATATAACTGGCATTAGATTCTATGATTGGCTTGGGAATATTGCTATGTTCAAAGGATATCTTACCTGACATTCCTGATAACTTTAGAGACTCCAGTACAAGCGAAGATGTTGTTTTGTCGAAATTTACCTTTAGATAATTTTCTAGAGTTTCCAGGGTCGGTCTAGACATTTTCTCCTGAATGGCTTCGAATATATCCTCTACATCTTTTCTTATAGACGTTTCTCTATCTTTGACACCTAGACTAACTAGATTGTCAGACTTTCTGATTAAATCTGATAGCATTTTAATCATGGTCGAAGATGACATTGCAGATGTTTTTTCACACTTTAAAACGTGATTGATCACAATCTGCTTGAAGATATTTTCAGTTCTATTTGCAGGAGTATAAGAAAGCAAAGAAAGAAGAATGCTTCCAGAAGTTCTAGGTGAGTTAGACATTAAAAACGCAACCTTTGAATTACGCTCTTGAATGTCTGTAAGAGCTTCAAGGTTTTTTAAAAACTGTCTTGATTCCTGTTTTAGATTTTTTTTCTCTACTCGGGATCTCATTTTTCCACGCAGATTTAACCATCTCTCCAGAGATTATTTGCAGCAAATTTAATTACTTCTTCTGCAGAGTCTTCATTGTAACCGTATTCTTCGATAAGTGTCGCGACCATGCCGCCGTATTTCTTTTGCTGCTTATTGTCTCTAGACTTAGACTTAGTAACAATTCTAGACATGTCTTTTACAGATGCCATCAACTTGTTTTCGATAGCTTCCTTAAGCGGTCCGTAGGCTTTCCAGTCAATCTTCTTTTTAGCACGAAGAAGAGTAAACATGTAAGTAGTAACATCAGATCTGAATCCATCTCTTGCAGAGCCCGTGATGCCAATATTTTCTTCGATTGACTTCATAAAATTTTCATCAGGCTCCATCTCTTCACGTGTCACCTTATCTTTTACTCTTGACTTATTAACATAAGCCTCAGCATGATCAAGGTAGTTATCAAA
>Ga0098052_1000316_pt1 | contig 30377 bp, 42 predicted proteins | sample 15_taG_FD_81591 | JGI IMG/M metagenome (GOLD analysis project Ga0098052, IMG submission 81591) | Marine viral communities from the Subarctic Pacific Ocean - 15_ETSP_OMZ_AT15312 metaG | ecosystem: Environmental > Aquatic > Marine > Oceanic | place: Pacific Ocean | collected 2015-01-18
GGTATAATTTGTTTCGCGTCAATATTACCATTGCGCTTTACAGCACTATTGATTTCCCAAAACACTTTCTTCTTTATTGTGTCGAGGGAGTTTTTAATAAAGCCTCTATGCTCAAAACCATTCTCGTCTACTCCTAGATACTCTTGGTCTTTCAAATCTTTCATTTCAAATTGGTTCACTTTTTTTTAATATTTCTATATTGTTAAGTTTTAGAAAAGGAGGTGCGCTTTCGCGCACCCCCCATTGTTGCTATGTTATTCTCCGCTGATTTCAGCACACGCTTTATCGTAACCAGCATTGAAACTCTCTTGGTCGTAGTCCTCGTCCTCGTCGTAATACTCGTCACAAAGAGTGTCGGGCATCTTCGTCTTGAAGTGGTCAACCACTTTATATTTACAAGTCCTCAACTTCTGGCAGTCGCAGTCGTTAGGAACGGAAACTACATCCTTTGGATTAATCTCCACTACCATCAAATGCCCCCCATTGCCGTAACCCTCCGCATACTCCAAGCTACCAGCATGGAAACCTGACGAACAACCATGATTTGCGTCATCGCAAACCCCGTTGCGGAGCATCTCCAAGGTTTCACCAACCTTGTTGGAGAAATTGCCGCTATACCAATCGGTATAATCCTCTCTGATCCCCTTGTATGCCAAAAAGTTCCCATCGGGAGTAATTGGCATGGATTTATGCTCAAGGAAACTATACAACTCATGTGTCGCACGACGAGAAGGATTGCTCATCAACTTCTCAAAGAATCGGACGAGTGGCTTGAACGGCAAACCTTCGGTCATAAATTGCAGGATTTTATCCACACAATAATTATGCACTTCCTCTCCTTTGTAGGTAACAACACCGTCTGTAACAGACACATTGCCTTCCGCAAAGTTGACTACTGCCTTGGGTATGTCGAACATCTGCTCGACCTTATCATAATCCTCCTCCTGCAATGCTTGTGTCGCACTTCGGAATGATGGGTTATCGCGATTCATGGTAAGGGACTTACCATCTATTATGACAGTCAAACTGTCGTTAGTCAGGATATACGGTATCATATTAACTTTCTCCAATATAATTTACACTTACTTTCGGTCATTGTTTACTACGGTTATATCGACAAGGTTTGCGTATTCAGCAATTTTTGTCCATAAATTTTCTATTTCTTTATCGTTCCAAATACTGTATTCAACATGGCATAGCAATGGATAACGCTTGGCCACTCTCTCTGCCAACTGAAACAAATCGTGAGTGGGCTTCACTTTTGAACTATCAATTTTATCGCTAATCTTAATGTTCAATCTACGCGAGTATCCTTGTGCATCGACATTGTTTATCACTTCCAACGCTTTTTGCTGTTTTTTTGTTGGGCGCATTTCGTTCCAAGCACGAAGGTAATCCTTGAGCAACGAATCGTCAACAATAATCTTTTTAAAACTTTTACCAGACTCCAAGTTTTTAATCTTTGTATCCTCTCTACCGTAATCCCGCAACATATTAAACAGTCGAGTGACCTCCATATCTTTATCTCCGACATACTTGTCGTGAGCAGAAAAATGTTCAGAATTTTTCACTAATTGACAGTAATCGTTAGCCTCCAAGTAATCTGTGATTTGCTTGTACCCCCACTCGGCCAAAGAAGTCCAATTCTTTTTATCTTTCACCTTGTGCGCTGACTTTGCCTTGAAAGCGTAAATCTTCGGACGGTCTATCCCAAAATGTTTTTTAAGATTATCTATGAACTCCTTAATTGAGGAGGGATGCGCTTCACCATTTGCCTTATCAAAATTAACCCAAAACTTGTCAAGCTCAATATAAATTCCATCTTTAACACCATCAAGATTAACTGCTTCCGCTTCAAAAAATGCACTCCTTTGGTTATGCCAAGCACCATGCTCACACTCGTAGTCATAGACGAACTCAACGCTCTGATGCTTTTTCTTGTCAGCAGTAACCCCTCTGGAATTAAGATTTGCCGCTGCCTTGCGGGGATAAATTTCAGTCAACTTAACATGAGTCAAGTCTGAAAGTTTTTTCATAGGAATATCAAAGTGTATCTTCTCTATCACCTTGTCCTTGTGCAAACCGAAATCAACGAGATGTACTGCCTCATATTTTTTCATGTCAGAGGGGCGACCATCGTAATCTTCAAGCAGAGGGGCAATCTTGTTGAACTGTCCTCTGTCCAAATGTAAATCATCCTCCACAACTAACACTTCCTTGTCGTGTTGGGCAACAACGTGCCGCCTTTCTTCACGCTTCACACGAACCCCTTTGCCGTTGCCGTATCGGGCAAAATAATTAGGCTTGCCATAAACATGGCACGAAAATCCATGAAGGGGTTTAGCGTACTCGGCTTTACCAAAATCAAAGTGACTATTCTCAACGGAAATACCATTCCATTTGATTTCTTGTTTTTTAATAATGCTGCTCAACTGATAACCAAACCCTCCATGAGAGAAAGTCCCGTCAAACAATAATTTGGCATCCCACATCGTTTTACAGTCAGCAAACCTTCTGGATAAAATCTTTGGTAAACTGCTTATGATTTTATCTAGCTTATGATAAATTGCTGCTTTAGTCTGGTCTGTATATTGCAACGCCTCGCGACTTGCCGCTACTTCCAAATCACCAATAGGAACATGAAGATTAACAGGGCAAGATTGAAGTAATTTCTCTCGATTATCTCCATAAGTAAAATTCAAAGCATGACGATCAATCGGGTAGGCAATATTGCCCATGATAGCAAAAGAGCCGTTACCGTAATCACTACTGCCCGAAAGAATTTGCCAACTCTTATCGTCTGCCTCCACTATAACCTTCTTGGGATCAAATTGAGATTCCAATTCTGTCTTGCTCACTCCCTTGATTTCGGGAGTAACCATGAATCTCTCAAAAAGGCTAAACGCTTTTTCACGAAAAGCATCAGTATCCTCTGCTTTAATAGGGATGACAATTTTAACTCCTTGCGGTTCATCAGAGTCGATCTGCTCCATTTTTGCAATGCGACCAACTTTAGAGGGGTCAAGAAACGCATTGTAAACAGTTTTCTTACCTTTTACCCAAGAGGTAATTACAAAATTATCTCCATAAGCGAACCCACTTTTTGAACCCAATCCAAGTTGACCAATTTGCTCATTGGTTCCACGCTTGGTAGATTCACCATACATCGCATAGATTTCACCAATTTCTCTTTCAGTCAAACCGCGCCCATAATCACGCACTTCAAAATTGAGATTCAATTTAGTGGGTAATGTGATTAGAATGGGAGTCTCCTGTTTGCCCACTTCAGCATGAGCGTCCAGAGCATTGGCACTATACTCACGAATGACTGCAAGAATCTTGTCGGAGTATAACTGATTGCGGAGGACATTAAAGATATGGGCTAACCCACTCTCTTTGATGCCGAACGAATAGGAAGTGAAGTCTTGCGACTGCCTCAACGATTTTTTATCAACTGCTTTTGTAATCATAGCAACGAGGACATTCTAGCACCTACCAAAACCCCTGTCAACCCCTTTTTGCAAAAAAAGTGAAAAAAAATTTTCACCGTTGATTAACAGTAACTTACGATCTTCACGGCACTACTATCTAATGGCAAAAAAGCATTTTCTCTTTCAGTTGTTCCTTTGTAATCGTTGCAACTATACATGGTACGAGTCATGCGTGATTGAACTGGTATAGTCCACTTGCCTTCCCTGTCGGTAATCTTAAATCGCACGATCTTTTTTTCGGAGGGTAAATTTAAAAAAATAAATGAAGGGATAAGTTTTTTTAAGCTAATTGCTCGGAGATTGTCGATTTTTGTTTTCGTTATTAGATATTCGTTATTGTATCGTGATTTAATGGTATCTAATCTGTAAGGAACCTTGTCTCTCCTATTAATATATGGTCTGCATTTAATTTCGGCAACGCCACTCAATTTCTTATTGTGGTAAATGTAACAGTCCTCGGCTTGACTATCGTTCTTGGAGTGAATAAAAATTAAACTCGGATATAATCTTTTTAAAATATCGGTCGTATCATATTGAGCGTCAATAAACTTACGCCCTCTGGCAGTATGGCAATCTAAATTTTTCAAGGTTTATTATATCTATTTGGTTCTTTTTTCTTTAGCCACTTAATAGACGATACTTCGTATCCAGAGTCTTTCACCATTTTTTTTATTTTAGAAGGGTGAATTTCAATGCTCTGATATTCCAAAAAAAGCAATCCCTTTTTTGTGTCCATTTTTAATTCTTTTACATAGAAATTTCTTTTGAAAATATTTTTGAGTCCTATTGCACAACTTGGGCATACGAGTCCCTTTATTCTTATTTCCACATCGGGGTCTATATTTCTAGCGCACAATAACGCGCACGAAAAAAATAATAAAATCACCGCTATTAAAATTTTATTTGGCATTTTTTTCTTCATAATTGGAACCTCGCGCACGGGATTTTTATTTGGCGTTTTTTTGTTCATATTTGGTAGTCTATATAATATACACGGTTTTTAAAATCTTCTATAACATATGGAGTGAACTTCTTATTCAGTGAAGGAGTTTCCCGCGCGATAAAATTATTTGGCGTTTTTTTGTTCATAATTAAAAGCTCCCGCGCACGATTTTTATTTGGCGTTTTTTTATTCATAAATGGTCATCTATATCTTCTCCGTGAATAGAAGCTCTAAAGTCCCGTATAATCCCGTTCATTTTATCAGAAGTTTCTTGAAAGGATTTTGTGTAATGCTGAAGGTCTGCGAGCATTGTTAAAACGCTATCCTCAAAAGAGAGTCCTTCTTCCTCGTCAGGTTTTTTATTTGGCATTTTTTTGTTCATAATTAAAAATTACATTTATTTCAGTTCGCCGTTTTTATCCATTGGTAATGATATGAGTTTAATAGGCTGCTTTACGATAAACCCTTCTCTTCTTAAATAATTCAAAAGCCGCTCCCCTCCTTCAATAGAAGTACATTCGCCACAAATGTAATGAATCTCCGCATGGCTACTCAAAAAGTATACAATGGCCCTAACATCCTGTATTTCTAATTTGAGGGGCTTCTTCATTCATCTCAACCTAGATTTAAATTTTATAAGAAGAATATTTTTAGGGTAACGACTTCCGAATATTTCTTCAGCGGGCCGCAGTTAGGCTACTACTGCTTTGTATTTTATCTCCCAGTCCGTATACTAACTCAATTCCAAGTCGCTCACAAGTAGTATGCTCGGGGGTATTAGCTCCGTTAGTTCTATCCCCACCATTGCAAAAATAAAGCTTTTCCCACGGTTCGCCATTAGGAAGTAATATTCTTAAATTTGCCAACTCTTCCAAGGTTTTACATACCGTATTGTCCACATCAATAGAACGCACCACCAAATCTACAACCCCCAAGCTTTCAAGTATAATTTTCCTTTCCTCAAAAGGCATAAAAACTTTTCCTTTTTTTTCTTTTAAAAAGGAATCAGAATTTAAAATAACTATTAAAGACTCCCCTTTTTTCCGAGCACGGTTAAAAAGTTCAATGTGACCAACATGAAGCGGATCAAAACCTCCACTAACAATAGAAATCTTAGCCATTTTTACATAATTGGTTGATTGTAACCCTTTTTTTGCCCCGTGTCCGTATATCTTCCTGCAAAAATTGGAGTTGCGCCGTATAGATGGCACCCTTTAACCTTGATTAAATTAAATTGGAAAAAGACTATATTTAATAACGCTTGTTCAGGAACTATACTGCCAGAGTGGTGTTCCCACACCCTGATTAGCGCATAGTCATCCATTGTCATCAAATTCATCCAATAGTGCATCACTGCAACAGTAAACGGAGTTTTTTTAATAAATATCCCCCCCGCTTCTAATGCACAATAGTTTTTAAAATTTTCATTTTCTAATAAATCGAATTGTTTTAGTACGGGTTTTTTTTGCGTATGAGATTGATCATAATCATTTTTAGTGAAATTTTCTTTAGTGTGAGGACTGAAAGCCATAAAAGGTCTGTCAGCATTCTTTAGTATATCTATCAAATCATGGAAGTTTTTTTCTCGAATTTCTTTATAAGTTCCTTGGTTCACAAAACAGCATCCTGCATCAGCATATACAACTATATCCCCTTCATTAATTTTAAGAAGAGTTTGCAAGATAATCCACGGCTTCCATATCCAATAACCGCTTCCCATGGGATGTTCATCGATGAACTTTTTATGTTTTAAATATAAAGGCTCGGTATCTTCGCGACTATAACTATAACTTGTATCGAATAGACCTGAATTTGACGCTTCTTTTTTTATTCTTTTGGATTGTTGGGTAAAAATGCCATCACCATATGTAATAAAATGTTTTTTCATTGTGTTTGAAAAATATTTCTCGCCATGTCTACCGTGTTCTTAGAAAGGTCCAAATTATAGATACTTTCATTTCTTATAGATCCATATGGTAGCGCACTGATAATTATCCTCAAAGCCTTCTGCGTTTAGATCGTACTTCAACTCTTCGGGCTTAAGAGAATAGTCCTTGTAGATAACACCGGTAACAACATGAGGGCCAAGCTGGGGCAATATAACGTCTCTAAAATATATGAAATGATCTTTGTTCCTCGTAACATGAAGCTCGCATACGATGGTATTGACTTTTGTCGTCAAGAAATCGACATTTTCTTGAGTAAAGATGCTGTACTCCCCCCCTTCTATGTCTATTTTCAAAAAATCTATATGATCAATTTTATAGTCCTCGACGAGATCCTTGAATGTAGTTTTTGCGCCTTCGTAATCAGGGCTTCGGGCAATTTGCCATTTCCCTTGGTCGTTAAGTGTAGTAACCATAAGATCATTCTCTCCAACAATAGCTTTAGGGATTATGGTTACCGGAGAGCTTTTAGTGTTAGCCTCGAGCAGCTCACATAAGGAGGGGTCGGCCTCGACACAATAAATATGTTTGGGTTTATTGTCGCGAATCGAAAAAGCAAAATCTCCAAGACTTGCTCCCAAATCAAGCACAACATCACCTTCTCTCACCGTTGCCCCCAGCTCATACACTTTACCGGAGAAGACTTCTAAGAAGCAGAAAAGGTGATTTTCTACCAACGGGTTAAAAGAAAAAAGGGCTTTCTCTTTAAGGGGGGTGTTATCTGTTTTTTTCATTATTTATTTTTCTGTATAGTCTTAATTGCATTTGTTTCATAAGTCTGAACGACAATTCGTAATTTTTGGATATACTCTGCCATATCTACCATATTTTTAGATAAGCTTAAATAATTTTCATTATCTAGTGCGAACCAAGTATTGGAGTGTGCGTTAAAAAATCTCCAATCAACCTCACGAAGCTCCATTCGAGATGGGAGGGGAGGCCTGATAAATTTAGCCGAATCTTCTTGAAATAAAACGCGGGGAGAGGAACACCCCGCAACCATGATCATTAAAAATAATATTTTAAAATACTTATTCATTGTTCTCTAGGGCAGACGTTCCAAAGTCCACCTTATTAGTATAAACCACAAGAGGGTCGCTTAAGGTTTCAAACGTTCGCATAACCTTATTGCTACCACGATTAACAATACGCTCCATTAACGAAGCTTTTCGTTCAGCAATTTTTTGGAGATCGTGAGTCCTTAAAACTTTATCTAATTCCTCTTTTCTCTTGTTTGCCGCAGCAGTAATATTGTTATTCAATTCTGTAAGTTTGTCAATATCCTTTTGAGCCTTGGTGAAAGATTCCTGTAGTCCAGATATTTTGCTTGAATAATTTTCTATTTGAACTTTATTGAGTTCGTTTTCCTTTTTAAGTTTTTGGTTCTGTTTGTAAAAAACATAACCAAAGAAACCTACTATCAGCAAAGCTGCCGCACATCCACCTAGAATATATTTATTAAACATTTTACTCTAAATTTTGAGACTTGTACGCCTTGTAGGCCGCATGGATTTTGCTTTGAGCTTCAGTGCCATTTTGCCACTCCCCCACTTCAACATCTCCTTTTATGTCCTGCTTGTATATTCTGAAAAAATGTTTGTATATTTTTAAGTGGGCCTCTTCTATGTCGGATAGTGAATTGTATTTCTCGATGGGGGAATAGTCTGGAACTGCAAGTATTTTATCATCTTGCACTTGGTTGTCTATAAATTTTAAAATTCCGAGGGGCCTACACCTTACAACTGCACCCATCTGGATGGGGTCATGGTTATGAACTAAAATGTCTAAAGCGTCACCATCCTCCGCAATGGTTTGCGGTATGAAGCCGTAGTTAATGGGATAGTGCAACGACGAAATTAAACACCGAGATAAAATAAAACACTGGTGGGTAGGGTCATATTCATATTTAGTGGTAACCCCCTTGGGGATTTCTACAACTGCATTAATGGTGCCGCCATCATCAAAAGACAGCGGAATGTCATCCCTGTAATTCATCAGTATGTAAAATAATATATAAAAAAGAAACAGATTCCATTGGTTTATCGCTCTACATTAAAGAAAAAAAGATGAAAAAGACGCGAGTTTTCAGGGGTTTCTCCAAAATACTCAGAGGCAGCATGAATTAAGTGTGCGTCAAATAAAACAAGCCTATTGTAAATATTGCCCACTTCGTCCACCTTTTCGTATAAATTAGGGTTAAGGAAAGGGTTTTCGTCCTTCTCTGGGGAATTAAAATCACCCGCAAAAACCACCTCTTCGTCTAACTCACATCCCGCACCTCCCCGTTGACCGTTTCTTTTACTAGCATAAAAAGAAGTTCCAGCCTTATGGGGCGCGTCAGGGTTCAAGTAAATAGCTCCCGCCCAATCCTGCCCATCACAATGATAAACTAACCTATCATCCTTACAACAATGTTGAAAAACCCCATTACAATAATCTCCATCATACCAATTATTAATTTTTTTTCCTATTATTGACTCAAAGACATCTTTCATGTCAGGGGCAAAGAAAAAATCTCCTGTGCGATTACCCATATATCCCTTGCCAAACCCTCCGCTATGAAAAAATTGCCGCAATGCAAACTCTCTAACGTACTGAGGGTTTTCATAAAAATCCTCTGCCACCACGAACCTCTTTTTGAGGTCCGAATTAATTTTAGCTTTATTTAAAGTGTATAAACCCATTATGTTTTCATGGAGTGATGATACAAGTTAGCCTGTTTTTTCAAATTTCCCTTAAAAGTGTAGTTCCCAATATGATGTAACTCTAGAGAAGGGTCTACCCAAATTTTACCCCCTAAAGATCTCCACAAATTACAAAACCCATAGTCTTCACTTTCGTACTTACCAGATTTAGGATTAATATCAGCAGGGAAAAAATTATAAAAATTTTCACCCCATGACATATAACCATCTACCTCGTTCTTATATTTCAACTCAGGCTTCTCTGTGATTATTTTTCTAAAAACATCAGTTTTTATTAACATAAAACCTGTGGCTGCGTAATCTACTTCAACCAACTTATCGCCTCGGGCTACTTTATCTAAAAAAGATTCATTTATTTCGGTAGCAAAATCGGTAGCCGAAGCAGACCAGTCTGCACCCCCAAATATTTCACTCTGATGTTTCGCAATATAATGGACTTTAGATTGAGAAATATATTTTTTAGGATAAACCCCGCTAACGACATCTTTATCATGGTCTATTAATTTAAATACATCAGCAGCATTAAATGAAACATCTGCATCTATAAATAATAAATAATCCGTTTCGTAATGTAAAGCTGCTGCTGCAGCGGAATTACGCGCACGAGAAACTAAACTTTCAAATAAAATGCCAGTAGACAAAAAAGAAATATGCGAATGGTCGTTCAGACATTTGACAAAAAGAGCGGCCATTGACATCGAATACTCCGCACGGCAGACGCCCCCAAAAGCAATAACAGGAAGATAAACTTTTTTGTTCACCGCTTAATTAAGCTCCTTTACTTTTTTTTCCTTTCTTGCCGTAATCCAAAAAACTAGCCACTTCCTCCTCTCCAAGTTCGGGGGCCTTACGGTGGTAAAGGACACCTCGAGACTGCTTAGCGCAATCTGTGGCCCAAGCCACGGCATTAGAGCGCCCCAACTTTTCACTATAAGCTCCCATATAGGTGCCTCGCTTATCCCTTACAATGTAAGAGCCGGACGAATCTGGAATAATATTTTCCATTGTTTTTTTTTGTTATATAATTAAGAGACTTTAATCAAAACGTCATGAATCATATGACGCGTCTTGTAGTCTAAAATGCGACCTTCTTCATCAGTAGGCAATTCGTTAATAACCGCAGATGTGTTTAAATGTAAAACGTCACTCATGCATTTAACCTTTCGCAAAATACCTATCTCCTTGTACTTAAGGATGCTCCAAAGCGTATCCACTTGAACAGGATTCGCACTCTCGATGGCCTCAACAAGTATGGCCCCAGCTGTGTTTATTTGTATGTCAGTATTTGTTTGCATAAACAATGTTAGTTAAGTTGATATGGTTTATATTATTATGTCAAGTGTTTCCTCGTGGAAAACAAAATTAAATTGAGTGTTTGTGGCGAAGCATGTCGTGTGCTTAAATATGAAAGATTTATAATAGGCCCGGGCATTCTTGTCAAGCATATTAAATGAAAAAAGAGGAAAAGCTCTATCCATAATTCCGTCGATAAACTCATCTATAAGAATGCTGCTTTCCTCTACATCCAATGTCTTAGGAAGCTGTAGTATGTGATGATGGTTCATCGGTGCCATTGTCTGGAATGTCGAAACGCGTTAAACTAAAAACGCATCTTCCTATAACACTTTTGTCGTCACCAATAACCCCTTCTATAAGAAAACTCTCGTCAGCAAAATAAACGTTCTTTAAATCAAACTGAAAACATTTGTTTTTACCGTTCCATTTGGTTTTGATGGTAAGAACTTTAGACCCTTCGATATCGGCCCCAAAAGAACGTGGCACCCTCTCTTTATCTCTAAAATTATCACTGTCTATAGTTAATACTGCTCTCATTTTTTAAATTTTTCTATACTGTGTAATTCTATTTTAAATTCCTCGCAAAGCTGTAGCGCAATATTGTCTACCTTGTACACCTTCTCGTATAAGATATGTTTGATCCCGTGAGCTGCGGATGCTTGAACGCAATTACGACAAGGCAACAACGTGCAAACTAATAAATGCCCCTCATCTGGCCGAACATACCTTAATGCATTTATCTCGGCATGGATAACTCGTTTACGCCTATCGTCCCGATCCGACCAATCAATCTCAATTCCAGCTGGAGCGCCATTATAGCCCACTCCAGTAACAGACCAATCCTTGCGCAAAACCACGGCTCCAACTTTAACATAAGGATCTTCACTTCGCAAAGATGCCGCTTGCGCCAAACCCATCGAATATTCTTCCCAAGATAATCTACTCACCGCTTACAAAAGATTTTTTAATGGACCTTAAATCACTTAAAATGGAGGTGTAAGTATCTACCAGAGTAGCATCTTTTAAGTCCATCACTTCACTCTTACCTTCAAGAAGCCTTTCGTATTTGGATATTGCGTCTTGTATTTTGCAGTAAGTTTTACGAGGCTTCGTTCTCTCAAATTCGCTAATATTCATAGTCATATCTTCAAGTCTTTTATATATTCATCTTCTAAGCTTTTAAAATTGTTTTTTTGGTAAAATCTATTCAACTTATCATAACTAGGAACCCCACGAATTCTACCCATGATAATTTTTTCAATATTATTTTTCTTGGCAAACTTTTCAGCTTCTTTGTAAATTTTTAATGCACCTATCTTTCCTCTGGAAGTTTGATCGGCATACCATGCTATTTCTCTTAATATTTCCACGTCCTTCCAAAAACATTTATCCCTTACGGCTAAAAAAACGCTGTTCATCTCTGATTCATGCGCAAAGGACGCCCAACCTACCACAAAACCATTGGTTAAATGTTGGTCAAGCGCCCTTTGAACATAAACAGGGTCCCATTCTCCAAAGTGGGTATGGGAAACTGACTCATACCAGAACTGTTCTAACAGCCTGATACAAGGCAAGATATCACCTCTGGTTAGAGGTCGAATCAAACTAACAGTTCCGGAACCTCTTCCTCATTATTTTGCTGAGGCTCTCCCTCGGCATCCCGCGGCTTATGTTTGTAAATAACATAATCTGGAGCCCTCTCAGAGGTCTTATTGGTGTTCTTGAAAACAACAACACTTACTTTTTTATCGTCAATCGAACAGTGACCAGTCATGTAATCCTTAGCAGATCTTCCTTGCTTTAACCACAACGCTCCCAGTTCACGCTCGCGCCACTCGTTTGTCTTAGTATCGGTATCAGTATTATTCATAATAATGTTTTATCTAATGGTCTTTCGGTTCTTTTTGAACTCCAAGATCAAATTCTCTATTAAAAGTTTAGTTTGTTTGTTTACATTGTCAAGAAAAGAAGGTGAGATCCTTGAGATGTCGGGCCGCTTTTCTTTTATAATTTTCTCGGCATAATTCTTTGATGCCGCTCGGTTAATTACGCTATTAATCATTTGTCTGTCCAAGGGTTATGGTCGCTCTTAATGTGCAATAAAATTGTAAATATTAACCCGCCAATTATTATAAATGCTAAATACATATTATCTATATTCCTTTTTAAGGAGCCTCCATCTGTCAGGATCGAGCACCCTTTTACTATCGTCTATTTCTCTTATCGTGTCAACTATTTTTTTCACATTATCAAAAAAATAATAAGAGGGCAACATTCCCGCTAACCAAAGCGGAACTTTGTGCCTCCCCCCTTCAATACTCACAAACACAGGTTTTTTCATTCGGTTAGCACATGAAATTTCTTCGGTAGTGCCCCATGAGCCAACATGAGGTACAATATGCGCCATAACAAAATCACATCTATCTACCAAATTCAAATCGCTGCGCCTGATAGAACTCATATGTTTATACACATAATCAAAATTACCCCCCTCTAACTTTTTATTTAAAAAATCTCTAGTGTTTGCAGTTTCATCTATATCACTAATAAACGGCTTGTCCAAAGGATCATAAAAAATAATACCAGTATCTTTTAGTCCCTCTTTTACCTGTTGTCTCCAATCCCCCGGCTCAGCATATTGCATGTGACCCACCAGATAACAACGTGTTTTTTGAAGAACGCCCATTATAAAATTTCCAACAACTTCATTATTTCCTTTTTAGGAATGTCTTCCCAGCTTTCCCAATCAGCGGTCTTTTCATTTTTATACTGCCCGCCTTTCCATAGACTTCGTAGAATATCTTTAAATGTTGGAAACTCTTCATGTGAAAGTCCTGTTTTATCCATCAAAACATTTAATGGGGAAAACTTCTCTTTGTTATTTGCTTGGGCTACCGCAGGAGGAGTGCCGTTTGACGAATCTATTTCGTCGGCCCCCACAATATGGACGTTCAGAAAATTGCGCACACATCTAACAAAGGCGCGATTAGCAGCAATCGTTTCTAAAAACTTTTGGGCAAAGCTGCTGGTGTTATCGGTTGTAGCGTTAGCTATATCCTCGAAAGATACTCGGCTATTAAAGTAATCATCATCGCCTTGTTTAAGAGAGTAGTACGTGCCAGATTCAAAGTTAGGTATCCAATGTATACGGCACTTTACCGCAACATGGTCTTTCTCACATTTAATAACTTCATAACGAACACCATCAAACCCTCGCAACTTAGCCAACTCTTTGATGCCTGACAACTTAATTAAAAGCTGATTGTCTTCCAGCCCCTCAACAGAATATGGCATTGGTTGGTTTCTCGTTTCAAACCAACCTTTGTTCGGGTAGAGGTGTTTGGGGTCAACCATGGCGCGCCAATTAATTGAACCGTCCTCGCTGTATTCGTACTTTACTCCTTCTAGGAGCCCCAATTCATTTCGTTTATAACTCATTTATTAACCTGTAGTGATCTAATTCTTTCCAAAAGTCCTTAGTATCATAAACCAGTTCAGGTTTGGCTGTCAACTCTTTTTTTGCTTTTTTTGCTTCGTAGCACGAATATCTTTTTCCTTTGCTTAATAAGATTTTGCCAGATAAAAATTTAGTAGAATCATTTAAATTTGACATCTCCTCTTTTAGGTCATCTTTGCTTTTAAACATGTTCTCGTTAACACCAAAATCAAAGAACTTAAAACGGTAATCTGCCAACTCATCTTCTTTTTCGCAAAACACCTCAACATTAATTCCAATATTCTTAACGTCGGTCAAATATTGAGTGGTGAAGTTTTTATTTATATTTACCGTCAACTGGCACACATTTTTTTTAAAATATTTTAATAAATTCAAATTAACAGGTTTATTAGAAAGCAAATTTATTTTTCGGTTTTGTAGCCAATGAATAAGAATTTGTTCGTCAAAGTGATAGTCCATTCTCAGGTTTAAAGCTCTTTGTTCCATGAAACCCGAAGGTGGCACGAAGTCAGGAATAACCTCCACAACCTTAACGGGATAGAGGTCTCCTATGAAAAATGTTTTATGTTCAACCCTATCTTCCAGCCCTAACATTTTAAAAATATTATCAGCGATTTTTTCCGGCTCAATAAAATTGACCGTTTTAGGATTCTCTCCTAATCCATAGGCGGGAAGGTTACTGTCCCGGTGGCTCTCTAAAGAGGTATGGTTTTCACTCCAAATAGGCTCGGTGCACCGCGAGGGGTATGCAGCATAGAGCCCAATACTAGGGACGCCTAATCCCGAAGCAAAATAATTAGTTACATTATCGCACCCTACCACCAAGCGACTATGTTTAATCAAATAACTTTCCTGCTTTTTAAATAAAGCTACAAATGGTTGCGCTCCTTCAATATTATCTTTTACATTGTTTTCGAAAGAGTAAATGCTAATACCCTCTCTCTCGAGTACGGGTTTTATATATGGCATTACATCCCCAAACAAATCATAACAATTACTCTCAAACTTGCTTCTGTTGTCCAGTATGATATACGGATCTTCCCTTAAGGGAAAATAAGAGGTGCTAATATGGGGCTCTTTAATTTTAACGCCACAATTTGTGGCGTATTTTTCTAAAACATTCATCGTAATTCTAATTCGATTTTATCTTTACCGTTATGGGTGTAATTTAAAACTCTTTTGGTTTCCAAAAAAGGGAGGAAGGCTAAATCGAAATAACCATCATGGTTCGCTCTCCCTTCAAAATAAAAACAATCATCCATTTCCTCTTCAAACTCACAATACTTATAGATTAAAGGGCACTCGTCAATTAAAGGAAAATATTCTCGCCGCGTGAAAAAATAAATATCATAATCCGGATACAGATTCTTGAGCCCCCTCACCACACTGGTGCTCATTAAAACATCTTCATGGTGCTCTGGCATTACATATGCAATGCGTTTGTTGGGACGCTCAAAGTCAATATGATCTTTAAGCGTCTTTTTAAATAAGTCTTTATTTTCTTTTTTAGCGGTTTGTTGAAAGTAGGCTCGAATGTCTGTGCGAGAGCGACTATTGGTAAACTCATTCATCCAATACTTATGGCCTTGATCGTTCTCGGTAATATTCATCTTCAGCATATGGTGGTAAAGAGCCAAGAGCCAATCTGAATTAGATAAATTTTCATCAGGTGCGTAATCAGGATTCCGCTGTTGAACCTTAGTTAAATCAATGTCATCCCAATTAACAAAAGGCATTTCCTCGAAACATTTTTCAAAAAATGCACCAATCACCTCGGGAGAATAGTTGTCAACAATATAGCCTCGTGACTTTCTGCCTAGCGCCTCCCTCTCCTTAAGCGGCATATCAAATACTTTTTGTAATTGTTCCCCAATAGAAGCAGCGGAAGTCGAAGCTTTAATAAATTGGGTTCCGGGTTCACGATACTCGGCCCACTTTAACGGCAACCCTCCGCTTTCAGGAGTACAACAGTCTTCTCCACAACTGTAATTAGTTACAAGGGTAATCAATTCCGTGAGTTTAGCTTCCTGAACGGGTATTTCCTGACCCCCACTTGTAAAAGGGTGACAATAAACATCCATTAAATTATAAATTTCGTTTAGTTGTTTTTCGTTAACACCTTGCTTGATGTTTGTGGTATGACACGCCTTCGCCGTACTGCAGTGACCGCAGTCAATTCCATTACCCTCAAAAGCTTTAATCTCATATTTGTGACACGCGCCACAAAAATAAGTAGTTATTACAGATTCTTTATCAATTTTCTTTTCGTCTATAAGCCTTTTGATGTCCCATCCTTCCCCCCAGTGAGTATGCAATAAGAGTTTTGCGTTAGCGTTAGGGTTAGAGTCTAAAAACATTTTAAATCCGTCTAATAAATTGGGAACGCTTTTGCGCAATTGGTTTCTGAAAACAAATCCTACTACAAAATTTTTAGTTAACTTGCATTTCTCTCTCAACATCTCCCTTTCTTTGTCTTCGAATTTAAAAAAATGTTCGTGCTCTACAATCCCATGCACAGTTTTAACATGGTCAAACCCAAGCTTCTTCATCTCTTTTTGAGCAAAGCTCGCCCACACAAAATAATTTTTTATAGCCGGAGCGGCTTCTATGGCTTCAGGCAAAAGGGGCAAGCTATCTAAAGTGGTATGAACTATACATCCCATTTTGTTCCACCACGGTTTCTTTGTGAAACCAGAAAAAGCCCAAATATCTTCTACCCCTAAATAAATATCAGGTTTCTCATCTTTAACTATTTCATCAATTAACTCATGGCCATAACCCGCATTGCGCATTCGGTTTTGATTTTTTTGTATTTTCTTTAAAATTTGATGGTCGGTAGGAAGTGTCCCTATCACTCTCCAAGGCAAATTCTTCATAGCGTCTGCTTCTTTGTTGTGGGCATTCGCTAACTCAACTATCTCGTATTTACCTGTCTTGTATAAATACTTTAGAAGATTCTTTTTGTGCTTACCAAAGCCGGTAAAAGCTTTACAAAAATTACTATGTATAAGGATTTTCTTTTTTCTTTCTTCCATAAAACTCAAGGGATTATAAAAAAACGCACCCACAATTCAACTTGTAGATGCGTGTAAATTAAGAAAAGATGAGATTAATTTAACAAAAAAGCGTTAGCGTTTTCCGTTCATCTGTTTTAATTCTTTATGTATTTCGAATATCACTAACATCAGCTCTGTATAGAGGCGAACTGCTATTGGACCTAAAACAGTTAGGCTAATTCCAGCAACAACGTCTTGAGTAAGCGTAAAAAGGCCTACAACAAGTGCGACTACCATGCCAACGTAACTTAGAATCTTTAAGACTCCCGGTGTGATCATATATTGATAATTTAAGAACTCTTTCATATTATTATATTTTAGGCGAAAAGCTGTTCGGGCGCTTCAATACCACCAATAATGGTATATACCACCAATCCCTTTTTAGAGGTATGATAAATACCCCTGTGAACAGTAGACCCTTCACCTAAAAGTCGTGTGAGCTGTTCAAAACCATGCTCTAAACTCTCTTGTGGTGTGTTATCTAATGCATCTTTGTCTCCGATAACCACACATGCGGCAACATTACCTGTGTTGACATCAATGTTGGCTAAAATATTTTTCTTCAAATTGTCTCTTACAGCGTGACTAATATCGGTTTCCTCTACGGCTTCTCCACTAGACTTTACAGGAACAGCACCAAAAGAAATAATGCCCGACGACATAACTGTATCTAAATCTGCTTTATCAAAAGCTGTATATTCAGAGTCTTGAGCGGCAATCTTGTTGAATAAGTGAAATAGCGAGCAAATACTCGTGTTAGCCGTATGCCAAAACTTGTTTACAGAAAGTTTGGGGTATAAATGTCTAATGCGCTCATTATCCAATATGATAAGAGGGGAAAGCGTTCCTTCGCTACAGCGCTCAATTAAAACTTGCGCAGTTTCCTTCGCGTTACTTTTAACACGGGACCCTTCGGATTTTGAAGGAAGGGCCAAGACCGCACCCACCTTAGCGTCTGTACTCGTTTTTTCCGCCCCAATGGTTTGACACAAATCGTGACATATATCCACCACTATAGGTCCTCCGCCAGCCCCCGTACCACCCCCTGCGCCAATACACACTAAAATACGGTCAACACCCGTCTGAAAAGTGCCCTTAAGAAAGTCTAGAATGTCCTCTCTATGCTCCTCAAACAGCGTCTGAGCCTTCTTTCTGTTTTTTCCGGCCCCAGAGCCTCCTATTAAAAGTTTGTTCTTCTCCGGTAAAGCTATAGGCTTTAAGTCTTGGGGGGCCGTATTAATAACAGCCACCCTTCTGTAGCCCAACTTCCAAAAGGTTTCAGCAAGCCGCGAACCCCCTTGGCCAACCCCTACCACCGCAAACTTGTAAGCTCCGACAAACTCATCTTTTATTTCGGATTCCGCTACGTCTTGCGCTGAGGGAAGAGGAATATCTGGAACGTCAACCCCTAGATCATCCACTTCTTCAATTAAACCCTTCTTAATTTCTTCCGAATCTTTAGGTCCTTCTACTTGATTGTTTTCTGGTTCTTGCATTTTATATTCAGCTAAGGTTGGCATCTGTGTTATTAAAAAGGGGCGTCATCCTCTTCAATATTTACACTTGTTTTAGGCTTTTGGCTAGATTTTGAGGGAGACTTGGGAGGGTGAGAACCATCCCCAGCCCTATACGCCTCGTCTTGTTCCGCTTTTACATCGAAAACAACTTGAAAGTAACGTTGAATCAACAGCTTTAAAACTTCCACTTCACCCGGCTCCAAAGCAATTCTATAATTTTGGTTGCCATTCCTTGTTACCGACAACCCAAAGGCAGGAGAAGTGAAGGCTTGTTCGGCCCCGTCTTTACCTTTAACCTTGCGAGGTTTATCCCAAGGAGTGAAGCGAATTTGAGTGGTGTTATCATTAAAACTATGGTAAGCATTCCACGGAACTCTAGAGGTGATAGAAGAAAGTATTTCCCCTAATTCAAAGTCATTTAATTTGAAACTAACGTTCTTATCGTCAGCATCTTTATTTTTAATAAAACTTCCTGTTTTCTTTTTCTCGTCCCAACTATATTGCTGAATAGCATTGACGTAGAATACCGGTGATTTGCCCTGTGTGGACACGCGGCAACTAAACGCGCATCCCGTATTTTTCGAATTTGGCTTGTAAATCGCTACATTCATTGTATCGGATAATACCAAAAAGAGCTAAAAAATCCACAAAAAAATACCCCCAATCAAGAGGGTATTTAAGGAGGGGGTTAAGAGTTTAGATTCCTAGGTTGTTGGACCGGTCTCGACGGGGGTAACTTCACTTGCCCCCACTGGGGCTGTGGGAACAGGACCACTGCTAGATTGAGTTACATTTTCATTTGGCTCGGGAGGATTTTCAAAAACGTCTATATCACTAAGAATTTTTTTCATTTCCTCTTCGTCGGCAGATTCAACAATCTCTCCAGCCCGCTGCATGCAAGCATCTCTAATAACATTTAAGCACTCGCTAAGGGCCACCCGATTAATCAAAAGATTGGCCAATCGTGTTTTTATTGATGCGTTGGGGTCCTGCTCCTCTGCGTTTGTACTAACGGTTTGTGTATCTTCCATAGATGCGGATAATATAAGCTAACCCGAAAAAATCAAGTAAATTTTAAATTTATATAAGGCCCAGTACATCTCCTTGACGTACATCGTCCCAACTAGCGGAGCCTTTGCTCTTTTTACGCTGTTGGTACTGATTGATACAGACGGCGGCTCTTTGTTTGGCGTCCTTAAACTCTGTGTTCATAACGTCATCACCCATGCAGCGAGACATAAACTCTTTTTGAGGTTCGTCTTTTCGCTTGGTGGGTAATGGCATTTCTATTCGATATAATACCAAATAGTACCAGCGGTAGCACTGGATACTGCCCCGGTTACCAAGAATGGAGGGTTGAATGAAATGGACTCATCACCGGGGTTGCAAGCTACGCTATTGGCAGTAAAAGTATCAGAAGCAGCAACAATATAAATATTACGCTTCCTTCTTACGCCAAAGGCATCAGTATCCGTCCCGGGATCACTAATGCTAGTACCTGAATTGACTTGACAGGGAGTACTCATTTTAATGAATTAATTAAGCAGGGCCAGTTGCGTCCTGAGCAGGAGCGGGAGCAGATTCCTCGGGACCAGTAACATCTTGAGCAGGTGCTTCCGCAGGTGCCGCAGCATCAGGCCCACTAACGTCCCGCCCTTGGGTACCTTGAGCACTTTGAGCACCTTGAGCACCTTGAGCACCTTGAGCACCTTGAGCACCTTGAGCACCTTGAGCACTTTGAGCACCTTGATAAGCTGGTCCGCTTACATCTTGAGTGGGATCATTTGCCATAATTTTTTATCCTTCCTTGGGTCCTTCAACTGCCTTTTTAGCTTCTGAAGTAACGCCTTGACGTAAAAATACCACCATCAATGCTCCAAAACAGGCTTGGATTGTAACTGATAAATCCACCTCACCTGCAAAATATGCCCCGAGAGCCGTCAAAACCGCCGCTCCCGCCGTAAAATAAGTCTTTTTGCCTTTTAGAGCTTCCATATTGACTATATTATACACATTAAATTAAAATTGTACACAAACTTTGTCTGATTTTTTGTCGTATTTTATTTCAAAATTTGTTATATTAGAATTGCTCACTATCTCCTTTGAAATAACGTCTGATACTTGCTTTTGTATGATGCGCTTAATTGACCGCGCACCAAACTCCTTGTCATGAACTTTATTAAAAATAAAATCACTTAAATTTCTAGAAAAAAGCAAACTTAAACCGTTTTGAGAGGCGTTATCCTTGAGGTTCTTTAATTCATATTTTATAATGGATTTTAAATGGCTGTCAGACAGCCTGTTGAAAAATAAAACATCATCAAACCTGTTAATCAACTCTAATGGTAATAGTTTTTTAACCTCCTTGAGAGCATCGTCAACATTAGACTTTTCTATATCATCCTTCCCGAAACCCATAGTGTGGGTTTTTGAAAGTTCTTTTGAACCAATGTTTCCTGTAACAATCACAATGGAATTATAAAATCTAGCCACGCGTCCTTGAGAATCAGTCAAACGCCCCTCGTCTAAAATTTGCAATAACATTTGATGCACTTTAGGGTGAGCTTTTTCCACTTCGTCGAATAAAACCACCGAATGAGGGTTTTTGGTAATTTTCTCCACTAGAACGCCGCCATTCTCGTGCCCCACATATCCCGGATTAGAACCCATCAATTTAGACACGCTAGATTCTTCAGAAAATTCTGACATATCTAAATGAATGAAACCCTCCTTGGAGCCAAAAAAATGATTAGCTAGCATTTTAGCTAAAAAGGTCTTTCCTACCCCTGTGGTACCGAGAAATAAAAACGAACCGATAGGACGATTTAAATCTCTCAAACCACTTTTATGCCTCATTAAGCATTTAGTTATAGTTTCGACAGGTTTGTCCTGCCCCACAATATCCTTTTTAAGCTTCTTTTCTAGTTTGAGGTATTTGTCCGTTTCAGATTTTAAAAACTCATCCAACGGAATATTTGTTTTAGCGGATAACACTTCAAATAAATGTTTTTTGGTTAATTTGTATTTATTTTTTTCAATAGTGGAGCTCCATTTTCCAATGGACTTTCTTAGCGCTTCGAATGTCGCAGCCTGCTCATCATCCATATCTTGAAAATTATTACCGTGGTTAACAAAAGACTTAACCAGCTTGCTTTCAAGGTCGGCTATCCTTTTAGGTTTAACTACTTTTTGCACCTTAACATGACTGCAAGCCAAGTCCATTAAATCAATAGCCTTGTCGGGAAACTGGGAGTCAGTCATATACCGATCAGAATAATTTACAATGTCATTTAAAATTTCGTCAGAAATTCTTACCGAGTGATAACTTTCGTAAACGTTTTTCTTTCGTGATAAAATTTCTAACGTAGCTTTTTTTGTAGGTTCGTTTATCACCAAGGACTGGAAACGCCTCTGGAGGGCCTTGTCTTTAACGAATTTGCGACGATATTCCTTAAAGGTGGTTGCTCCGATTAGGGTAATCTCTCCCGTAGAAAGCGCGGGTTTTAAAATATTGGCAGCATCCAAAGCTCCTTCGGCGTCTCCTGCTCCAATTAAAGTATGTATCTCATCAATAAATAATATAACATTTTCATTCTTTGCCTCTTCTATAATTTGTTTAATTCTTGCTTCAAATTCACCACGATATTTTGTTCCGGCAATCATAGAACTTAAATTTAACTCAAAGAAAATTTTATTATTTAAGAAAAAAGAAGAAGTGTTAGCAACGATATTCTGAACCAACGCTTCTACAACAGCGGTTTTACCCACCCCCGCCTCTCCTATAATGATAGCGTTATTCTTTTTACGTCGATTTAAAATATCTTCAAGCTTTTTAAGCTCTTCCGTGCGCCCGTAAATAGGATCTAATTTGTTTTCCAAAGCTCGCTTGGTCATGTTGGTTGCAAATTTTTCCAACGTGGGGAAGTTACTTTTGCCTGAAGAGTTACTAATAAGGTCTTGTACGCTACTCTCGCTTAATGCTCCATCGCCATTCGCGGTTTCAGTGTCACATAAATAATCAAGAACTTTAGTAGTAACGAACTGCAGATCAACCCCTAAAAACAGCAATATTTCGTCAGGAATTTTATCTAAATCTCTAAAAATAGATAAAAAGATATGTTCCGCGCTCACCCACGAATGACCAAGATCCCCGGCTAGTTGTCGAGCATTGGTGATGATTTGGCGTACATCCGCAGAAATTTTATACTCGCCCTTTTTTTTGCTTTTAGGTTGCTCTTGTAAAACCGTGTCAAAGAGATGGTGCTTAAAATTACTAACATCTAAACCTGCCTCAATAAGAATTTCTATGCATCTACTTTTTTTTAATTCAAAGAAGGCTGCAAACAAATGAGCAACGGTAATATCAGAATAATTAAGCTCAGAAGCTATTTTTTTACAAAATTGCAATAACTTTTGAGAACGAGGGGTAAAGTTTATATCTTGGTTTTCTGATGTCATTTGATGTCTGATAGCTTCATGTATATTTTATTGTCGAGAACGTTTATATCGTGAACAAAAACGGTGGTGTCCGATTTACGCCCCCAAATTATAGCAATAGAGTCTTTTTCTGGCAAGCTTTTTCCTTTTTGTAAAAACGGAGCGTATTCTCTTTCCATGAACATTGATTTAAATTCCCCAGTTTCATCTTCCGCTACAATAAAATAATATTTTTTGTCGTTCCTACTGGTTCTTTTTACACATGATTTAACGGTACAGACAATTTTTACAAGAGAGTTGTCGTTCATGCTAATGATATCTCTTGAATCAACCATGGATCGCGCATCTCTGACCTTCAAGGTATCTTTGAGCTTTTTGCTATAGCTATAACCTAGCAATTGTTTTTCAAAGTACCAGCTTGCGAAATCATCGTTTTTGCTTGCGCAATTCTTATCATAGATTTGTTTGTAGGGGCGGTATTTCGACAAAAAAGTATTAAGGCGAGAATCCTTCATAAAAGGCTTGTTGTCGTCCCCCATAAGGGGTTTTTCTTTATTCATGGTTCTTGTTATTATAGCTAAAATGTCGTCCCCATGTGCCGAAACCAAGGCTTTGGCTATCCTTTTTTCTCGATCAGTTAGAATATTATAGGATTGGGCTTCTAGTACCAACCTCGCCCGAGAATTCTTTCCTACTAAAGAATTAAGGGTTCCGGCTTGAATAAGGCCCGACAATAAACCAATATTAATTTTAGCCTGTTTGGCCGCTTCAAATATTTCAAATTTATTTAACTTATCGGACCCTCCTATTTCTTTAATGCCTTCATTGTAATCTAAAATGCATTGTAAACTTTTCTCGCTTACCCCTTTGATGGCGTTCAAACCGTAGCGAATGTTTTTCCCCTCTACGCTAAAATCTTGTTTCGATTTTACTAAATCTGGACGCAACAATTTAATATTATAAAGAGATAACTCTGCAGAGACTTTAGATATTTGTTCAAAAGGTTCCGCTTCATTTTTAGCCATTTTCAACAAAGCTATAAAAAATTCTTGAGGATATGTGAACTTTGTATAGGTGGTCCATGCAGACAAAATGGCATAGCTGATAGAATGAGACTTATTGAATGAATAGTTTGCACTGTCTTCCGCTACCTGCCACAATACGTCAGCTATCTCAATTCCTCGATGGCCCGTCCACGCATTGGTCAAACGGTTTTCTTCCACCTTCTTGGCAATTTTCTCTCTCCATTCAGGCATTTGGTCTACCTTTTTCTTGCCGACAATCCTGCGTAATTGTTCCGCTTCATCTAACGTAAAGCCTACGTGTACAGCCATTTGCATCAACTGCTCTTGGTAAAGGGGAATGCCCCCGGTAGAATCTAAAATTTGAGAAAACTCCGGGTGTACCAATTCTGAATCCCCTGTCCTAACATAAGAAGCGTACTGGTCTTTAAACTCTAAAGCGCCGGGACGAGCAATAGCTACTACTGCGGATATCTCTTCTAAATTTCGAGGTTTTACAGTACAACATACATCAAAGTTCGTATCGGCCTCGATTTGAAACAATCCTTGACCACCTTTGAGCCTGAGTTCCTGTAAATTTTTATAAATAAATTTATCTCCTAGGTCTATTTTCTCGAAGTTTAAATCTATATCTTGGGTCCCTTTTAAAATCTTTTTTGTGTCGTTGAGAACAGTTAATGTTTTTAGCCCCAATATATCAAATTTTACCGTAAGCTCGGCAATCCAATTCATATCATAACACGATATTAAATCACCCTCTTTTGTTTTTTGAATGGGACAAATATCTGTTAATTTATGGTGGGAAATAGCAATCCCCGAGGCATGAACCCCAGTATTTTTAATAAGACCCTCTAGCTTCAAAGCGACAGCAAAAGCTTTCGCATTAGACTGGGTCCACTCGGCAAATTTTTCGTTTTGCTCTACAGCTTCTCGCAATGGGGCAACCTTACCAAATGTAACTGGTATTTGGTCGCTAACCTCATTCATTTCTTCTTCGTCTTTAAGGCCCACTAATTTGCCCACCTCCTTGATGCAGAGCTTTCCGCTTAGAGTTACCAAGTTTAAAACTTTGCAAGTACGCCCTTCGTATTTCTTTTTAATGTAGTTGATAACTTCGCTGCGTCTATCGTAAGCAATATCATTATCTACGTCAGCCAATAAGCTGCCATCTAAATAAATTACGCCGTCTTTACCTTTAATTTTCTTTGCTCTGCTGCGGGAAACAAACCTCTCAAAAAATAAATTATACTTAATGGGGTCTACCTTGGTAACCCCCAAGAAAAATAAAACTAAACTTCCAGCCGCTGAGCCACGCCCCGGCCCTGTCGGGATATTTTTCTCTTTGCAAAAATTCAACACCTCCCAATTCAATAAAATATAATCAATAAAACCAAGCTCTTCAAGAATCTCAAGTTCCATTGTCATTCTATCAAGATAACCTTTGTCTTTTTTTGTCAAGCCATATTCCTGCATATTTTTCCAACATAAGGCCCGCAGAAAGTTAAGGTTAGAAGCGTTTTTACGAAGACCTAACTCCTTGTAATAACGAGACTCAATATTAATTTTTGGGAGTAAAACTCCAGCGGGAGCGCATTCGTCGTAACGCTCAAACTTTTTATAAAAACTCATATTTCAATATTCCAAATCAATTTATGAAAAAGCTTCAAAGTCATTTTTACATCATATACCGCGTCATGCAGTCTATCCCTATCAAACTCAATGTCAAACTCTTTGAGCATGGTCATCTGACTTGTCTTCAGGCCTTTTTTAATATAGTTGTTTAACTTGTATTGCCATAACGTGGAATTTCCATCTGCTTTTTTGAGGCCCATTTTATACGCCTTGGATAAACAGTTTGTATCGATAATACGATTCATATAACTGTAATCAGCAGAATACCCACAAGCTTTGCGCAAAACATTATGGATGTAAACGTCATAACCGATAACATTGTGCCCAATCAACAAATAATCCGGATCATAAACAAATTTGTCAAAAAACTTTAACACCTTCTCTTTGTCCTTTTTTTTCTTATTGTAAATATCTCTAGAAAACCCCGTGATTCTAGCTGCATCTTTAGAAACAGAAAGGTCCTCGAAGTCAATGTAAATATCATATTGATTTTTAATCTTCGTTCCTTCGGCTTCGAGGAAACCAAGCTGCCACGGTCTAGAATGGCGAAGGTTCAAGCCTTCAGTCTCAAAATCAAAGACTATATATTTCTGATTCTTTTTGAATCTTAATAAGCTGTTTGTCATTTCTTGTGCATATCTGGGTGCTGGAAATAATCCTCACCGTAATCAATAGTCAATTCTGTACCAGCACAAATGTCCCGGTTAGCCCTATATAAACAAAGAGACTGGTGCTTGTCAACATAATAATCAACATTGTGGTTGTCAGCGTGATTATATATCATACCAAAACCCAAAACAGCCACTGGGCGTGTAGCGTGTTGCTGAAAGATGCCGCCATGTTCATCGCAAAACTCCTTCCAATCATCACGTAATTCGATCCACGGTAAAACAAAACGCCTTAACTCTTCATCGCATTCTTCCCACTTGTTGTTTTTTAATAAAATTAAATGTGCTTCTTCTATGGTGTCGCCCTGTTTAATATCATGGGTGCAAAAAACCCCCCTTCCTTCAAGAGGGGACTTCTTGACCTCCAAATGGGGAGATAAAAATAACTTATCTTTCATAATTTTTTTTAAATGGTACCGATGGCCGGAGTTGAACCGGCACTCCCTCAACGGGAAACGGATTTTAAGTCCGTCGTGTCTACCAATTCCACCACACCGGCTTTTCTACCAAAACCAAACAATATATTCTTCTTCGGTCTCTTCTGGCAAGATGTCATAATTTTTTCTTTTGCCCTTCTTCATTATTTAAAAATAGTTTATAACATATCTCGCAGAGCAAGCGAAGTTTGCCCTTTGTCTGAACCCACGTCAAGTCAATTTCGTGAAAGGGTTTTTTGCAATGATTGCAGTCACACGTTTCAATTTCTCTATCGTCCACTTTGTTTTGGTTTCCCGTCGAAAATTTTTTTCCGTTTTCAGGATTCTGGCACCCCGAGCTGGACTCGAACCAGCAACCCTCTGCTTAGAAGGCAGATGCTCTATCCATTTGAGCTATCGAGGTAATCAGCCACCCATTATTATTTTATCACCCGGTAACTATCACTATCCTCATGGAAAGTGCTAATTTCTATAAATTTGGCTTGCTCTCCCGTCGCACAAAGACGATGGGGAATAAGAGGGCTAATTTCGAAGCTATCCCCCGGTAGTAAAAAATGCAATGACTCTTGAGTGGTATCTGTATCAACTGTAACCACTTCAAGTTCCCCCTCTAGAATATAAAAGGTTTCATGTTTGTTGGCGTGAAAATGCAATGAGGTACTGAATCCCGGATTAACTGTCAGAATTTTCCCGCAATAATCGTGCTCTTTGTTATTGGCGAGCCACAATTCACTGCCCCACTCCTTATTCACTGTTTTCGTCTTAATTTGCATTGTCTTTTTTTATTTGATCTTTGTAGAGTTCTTTCCACCCATCTGCGTTTTTCCATAATAAATTATGTAAGCGGGAATAATTCTCGCTACTAATAATATTTTTGTAAAAGTCTGGCTCTCCAGATAAAATATGTTGCCCGTGAATTAAGGACTTTTCGCAGTGAGAATCAAAATCTTTAAACTTATCTTGTATTTTTTCGTTTACTGCCAAATTAGTTTCAGCTACTATCAGGTCTTTAGTTTTAACAGGGATAGTGAATTCAAAAAAGCTTTCAAATTTATCAAAAATATAATCATAATTATTATAAAATTCTTCATACTGTAAAATTAGTTTTTCGCCTTTATAAGAATTTTTAAGATATTCTATAGTGTGTAATTCTAATTTGTAGTCTGTAATGTCCTGATAAACACCGCAAGGGGAGGGAAGTGCAAAAGAGTTGGTAAGGTCAGCGTCTAAAGTGTCTACAAACTGCTTCGCTGACCCCCCTTTGAATCGCATAACCCTGCCTCTGGATAAAAAGGCTTCAACTCGATCTCTCTCGGTGATCACACATGGAAGGTTGCGTTGGAAAAATGGAGAAGCTTGTCCGTCATGGCCTTTGTGAACCGTCTTGAAAATCTTACTGAGACATTGCCAAATAAGAGTAGACCCTGTTCTCGCAGCACTAAAAACTAATATTTCTTTATCTATCATAACTCTAACCAGCTTTCCATGCAAAACTCATCACTGCCACACCCATCTAAATTTGGGGCCTGTATAGATGCTCTTCGGCCAAATGAACGACTCGTTATCATCTTGTAAGTTTGAAAAGCCTTTAAATCTTTGCGCTTGCTATAATAGATAGATTTGGTTTTTTGGGTTTTAAAGTTATTGGCTGACGTAAATTCCTCAACTGCCTCCTTTAGGAGGCCGTCAATTGGCAAGCCATTATCCTCCACAAAAAACACGGGGTTATAGTAACTTAAATTGTGCATAAAATTAGCCTCATACCTAAAATTATTTTGATAAATAAAAGAATCGTAAAATGGAACCCCTAGCACTAAATCCTTTTTAGACCACATTTTTTTAAGATCTTTTTCTGTGATTCTCTTGCCTTGCTCGCAGTGAATATAGGAATATATTTTATAAAGCCTTTTAACCCCCTCGTCATTTTTAGCCAAAATGATAATTTTATGCCATGGAACTCTATCCTTCTCCACCTCATATTCTTGGCACATATTGACTCGAATACCAAAAATTAATTGCAAGTCATTTTCATCGCAGCGTTTTTTGGCCTCAAGAAAGCCGTGCATGGTGTCCTCTACGAGAATTACTTCTTTTAGACCCGCATCTAAAGCGATATCAATAACACTATCAGCTCCACCTTTCTTAACTTTATCGGGGGGCTGTAGCGTTAATATAGACTTGCCGATGCTATAGTGACTTTTGAATACAGGTATCGTCATAAACAAATCTTATGCCTTTCAGCGGAGGGTGTCAAGTATAATTCCAACGCGGGCAACCGGCATAATGTACCTTCTTGATAACTTGGTTTTTTTTCCTCTTTCGAACTAAAATGTGATAGTTCTCAGGGAATTCAGTTGAAATTAATTTGTCATTATCGTCGTAAAGTGCATAATAATCAAAAGGGAACTTGTATACACAATGCCACATAGGGTTTCCATCTTTTTTAAGTTGACCCCTAAACTTAGCAAAACCACATACGATTTGGCCGCCAAAGCTGCCGTCTTTGGGGCGAGGTTTATCTGCAGCGTAAGACCCTTTGGCTTGACGCAATGAAAATTTTTCCAAATAGGCTTGGGATTTAGTTAGCTCTGTTTCAAATTTATTTAATTTGGCGTCGCTAACTTTTTTCATTTTCATTGCACCTTCTTTGTTCAAGTCAAATTTAAGAAACAAAAATTCACTGCCACGTTTTTTGTAGTCAGGAAAAAGATGCCTAACCGCCAAGGAATACATGTAGTCTTGTAGGTTTTTGGTCTCGTCGTCTCCTTTGAACAACTGCTTGCTAGTTTTAAAGTCCCGAATTACAGCAGTATTATTTTTTTTATACAAGAATAGCTTATCTATATAACCTTTTATGCAGTAGTTTTGTTTTTCATCTTGGATGTGCAAATCAAACTCATACTCTGAGTGCGATTCAGCAAGCGTACCCTTTTTAGCGCCAAAGAAATCATACTCCAACCCAGCGAGCACCATCTTCTTGATTAAATTAATATTGTCATCATCACTCACGTTTAACACCACAGCGTGTTTATAAACTAAACGTTTTATAGAGGGGGAAACAAAGACATCTTTAGTTTTAATTATTTTACGGTAAGTGGGAAGGTGCCTCTTGTTACCAAGGCACTCAAAAACTAAATGACAAATGGTTCCGCGCGCAGAACCTTCATTGGTCTTATCGGGAAGCTTTAGGTGGTATTTAGACCAATAGATCCAGCTGCAGGTTTTAGCTGTTTTAAGACGGCTCGCGGAAAGCTTAACTTTAGAGGGAGAAAAACTCATTAGAAATCTAAGTGCTCTTGTAAGAACTCAATTTTACTCTTGAGTTTCTTTCTGTTAGAGATAATATGGCACCCCCTCGGGGATTCCAACGTTTTAAGTAAAAAGGTGAGTTGTGCAGTCTGTTTTACTTCTTTGGATAGCCATGTGTTGAAAGTGCCTTTTACGTGCATATCAGAAAAATCGTTTTCCGTGGGGAGTTTAATTGAAAGTTTAGAAACGTCGAAAAAATCCATTAATTTAATAAAATCTTTTATTGAGGACTCTAATCCAACGTTTACTGATTTATTGTTATCATTATTGAAGGCTATAACAATCCGAGACCGGTTCAGGGCCACCAGTTCGCAAATTTGTTTCGAAGAGGTTCCCAACCCAAATGTAACTAAGTGATTAAAAATTTTATTTTCAGTTAGAGCTAAACTATCCCCCACGCTTTCAACTATTATAATCTCCTCTTTCTTTTTCACTGCGTCTCGAAACATGTACCCATCCGA
>Ga0098052_1000321_pt1 | contig 30115 bp, 40 predicted proteins | sample 15_taG_FD_81591 | JGI IMG/M metagenome (GOLD analysis project Ga0098052, IMG submission 81591) | Marine viral communities from the Subarctic Pacific Ocean - 15_ETSP_OMZ_AT15312 metaG | ecosystem: Environmental > Aquatic > Marine > Oceanic | place: Pacific Ocean | collected 2015-01-18
CACTGGACGCCTGCGTCGTGAATCAGCTTGTTGACTGTTTCGCGCTGGTCGTCGGTGATGTCGGTTGTGTATCCGAACTTGTTTCTGCAAGTTGGGCCAATACCGATCTCTACGCTTTTCGCGTCGAGCAGTTTTCGCCCGCAGCAACAGCAGCGTGTAGCCATTCGGTGGGTGTTGGGGTTGTTGAGATAGGACATAAAGCACCTCCATGTGCATTGGGTTGTGTAGGGGATCTACACCTGAAAACCCCGTCCCTCAAGAGGGTACGGGGTGGGTTATTCAGGATTGTCGTCTAAAGCTGGACATCATTGCGGCGCTTTCATGGCGACCAGCGCCATTCATTCGTGCTTTTCTTCTCGCCTCCATCGCGTCAATGGCTTTATCCATGTCGACGCCAGAGCCTCCAGTTCGCACCATGCCCCAACCCAGTTCGCAGGGAGTGAGTCCACCTGTTGGGTTCATATAGTGGAAGCCTACTGCATTTTTTGCCATCTCTGCCAACTCTGAACGGTAGGTGCCCATCGTATCGTGCGCCTTCCACGCATTCACGGTGCCATGTGTGATGTCGAGGATCTGTGCCACCTGTTTCGCGTTCTGTCCCTCCAGTAGATCAAGAGCACAGTGCTTGAGTCCTCGGATTCCAAGGTCTGTCGGAAGCTGCTCAAAACGCATTAGTGCGCCGCAATCCATTACCGTATCTTCAATATGCTTCCGCAGACTTGAAGGATACACGACGAATCCCACGGTGATGAACGGCGTCCCACTCCCGCGTTTACCGACGCCTGAGTGGTACGAGTAGACAACCAGTGGTCTGAGGCTGATTCCCTCGTCATGCAGTTGTGACATGACCGCTTGGCGCAAGATGTCAACCCTCACCAGCGCCTTGCCAAGTGGCGACAGGCGAGAGTGCTTGTCGTAGATTCGGCACGACGGCGCATCGCGGTCTACGGCTGGCGGCATGCACCGCCGCAGGCGCTTCTCTGCTTGTTTTCGGAGCAAGCAGAGATCGAAAACGCCGTGCGACATCAGGCTGGCGGCTACCTCATTATCTTCGCTTATGAACAGGCGCTTGAGCGCCTTGCGCTCAGTTCGCGAGAGATCAGGCACAAGTGGAGATTTAGACTCCTTCTGCTCTCTACCCTTCAAGAAGGTCACGCCCAACCACATAGGCACAACAGGCGCTGACCTGACAACTTCTGTGACTGTCAGAATGTTCTCGACGGTCAACCCGTTGCAGAAATCCAAATGAACAGCGTTGTACTTACGGTGCTGCGCGATCTGGTCTACGTCGCCTGTCGCGAGGAAGCAGTCGGGGTGTTTATTTTCCGCTGCTATCGTCAAACTATGGACACGGTCAACCGCGCTGATTGACTCAGGCTTGAAGCCCCAGCCCTTCAGGGTGCTGATGTCGCCTCCGTGCCCAGTCAACACCAGCGAACCACAGTAGGGTGCGCCGATGTTCCGCATCCAGTTAGCTGCGGAGAGCCACAATCGTGCGCGGGTGATTTTCTTACCAGCAGAATCGCCTCGGTAGGTGTCTTTACTGCCCATCACTCACCGCCTTTCACAGTGGCGTGAAATGCCCAGAACCCTACTGCTCTTGTGTACGCTTCGGCGTCGAGTGGCACGCCGCTTTGGTTCAGCGGATCAAGCGCGTTCCTAAGCATGGTACTCGGCTTCATGGGTTCTTCCGCCTTGAACTCCACTGCGTTGATGGACACAATCCCCCACTGACCGTCAATAGGCATTCCTTCCTTCTTCAACTGCGCTGCGTCGTAGAGGATAATGTCGAGAAATCTGGCATGCGGCACAGCGACATCAGCAGCATTGAAGTGGCGTGTCAGCACTGCCAACTCGCCTTCTCGCCGTGCGGCGTACTCGGATTGAAGCAAGTGCCGATTGTCGTCAGTGATCGCCACAACCCCTGCGAGTGCGTTTGGAAAGTTCTCCACAAACAGGTGCTTACAGAACGGCGCGTAGCCATCGACGAGTTTTGCGCCATGTCCAGGGTGACTCAGGCGGTTTACTGTACCAACAAAGTCCCTAATATCGCGATCAACTGTGTCGGACTCTGGTGGCGACACCGACGGGATTTTTGTCCCGCTGAAGTCTGGATTGTTGAAATGCCGACCAGCGGCAAAGCTTGTAATCTCAATGAATGAAGCAGCCATATTGTACCTCCATGTACATTTGTTGTAGAAGCTGGGTGCTTCTACCAGCTAAAGCCCGACCCCTTGCGGGGTACGGGCCTATTGTCGTCTGCTTTCAGATCGTCGGGACGATGAGCATTGGCAGCGGTTCGTACCGCTCGCCACGCTTGATCGCCTCAATCGCTGGGGTGATAAAGTTCATGTCAACGAACGCTGTTGCCTTTTTGTCGGCACCGTAGAATACGTCACCGCCAAGCGTAGACATTCGTTTAGCCTTTCGCCAAATCCACTCTGGAGGGACAGGCGCTGTCCACGGTACGTCGAATCCAGCGATGAGCCTCGCTTGTGTTTGAAAGAAGCGAGTAGTCACATCAACGATGTACCGACGGTTGACATCAACCGCCCAGCAGTGGAGTTCTGGCAAGCGCACCTCCATCAACGAACGAATGACATCGGGGTGGTCAAAGCCTTCAAATCGGTAGCCGAAATGGGTCATCCCGTACCCGTCGTCACATTCTGGAGAAACGCAGCGGTATTCCATGCTTCCCGCCGTGGGCAGAAGCTTGACCCCGCGTCTTTCTGCGGCGACAATCGTGCAGGCGGTAAAACCGACGCATCCACCGTATTCCGCTGTGTCGAAATGCTGCGGATAAAGCCTATGCGCTGCTTCTGCGATCTCGCGTTGAAGATCGGTAGCGGGTCTACCGTCTACCGATCTTCTGCGTCTATTTCTGGATTGTCGTCTCATTTTAGTGCTTCTCCAAGTATTGGGCCAAATCTTCAAAATGGTCGTGGGCTGCGGTGATGTTTTTTATGATGAGGCGGGTATCCCCTTGCCCCAGAAAACGGGCTGCGTCTGATCCCAAAATCTCTTGAATCTGGGAAAGGTGTTCAAGAACCTGCTTTGCAGCTTCTACCTGTGCAGCTTCCTCTTCGATTTCCTCCTGAACTGGTATGATTTCGTGCAAAATGTATTCCTCTAAGGACATGCCTCGATGCCCTGCTGCGTTGACCGCACAGTGTTTGTCCCACATGCTTGTGAAGCGGTGAATCTTGCCCTGTGCATACTCGCACTCTAATGAGTGGCGTTCTTCGGTAGGCATCACTCACCTCCTTCGGTTGATGTTCTGTGTTGAAGCAGCAACTCTTTGCCGTCCAGTAAGCGCGGAATCACGCTCTCAATGATTGCGTCTTCGATCTCATGCAGGTGTTGTGCGATGTAGCTGTGCATGGCCTCTACCTGCTCGGTATTGCCGTGGTCATGTGCATGACCATCCAGCTTCACCAGCTTGGCTTCGATGAGAGTCAGCGCGCCGTTACAGGCTTGCACTGACAGATCAATCTGCTCCAAGTCCCAGTTGCTGACCCACGTTCCCTTGTCGGATACCCGTATCCAGCCCTTTTCCAAGGTTTCCAGAATCTCCTGCTTCTCAAGTGACCATTCTGCGTAGTCAACTACCTTGACAAGCGGCCCGTAGCGAAAGAGTACAGGGCCATCTTCTGGGTTCTTGGTTCGCTTCTGGATGCGTAGGGCTTCCAACTCTTTCTTGAAAAGCGTGCGCCAAATACCCACGGGTTCTGGCAGGGCTGTTTCACCAGCCATCTTGACGGACTCTATCCGTGGTTGTTCGCGTGGCACGGGATTCATGCTTCACCGCCTTCGGTTCCGCCGACACCGAGAAGCTTTGCGTCTGCTGCTTCTTCAAGTCGGATCTGGCGGTTTGCGATCTCTTGCGACAAGAGTTCGACGAGGAACGCTGGGTCAGCTTTCCCGTGGTTCACAGTCATGAAAGACTCGACAACTTGGCGGAAAAGCTCAGGTAGCTCCCACTCAGTTTCCACAGTGTCGATGGCATCTCCGATTTGGGAGTTGTATTCGTCGAGTTCAACCTCACTTTCAGCTTCAAGCGTCACACAATCTGAAGCGCCTCCGATTTCGATTGATACCTCAGCTTCGGAAGAAACAGTAAGCGTTTCGCCGTATGCCATCTCAACAGCAGAGATTTGGTTTGAAAGTAGGATTATCCAGTCGTTTGGCTTTGAGTCAGCCATGTTGTACCTCCATGTACATTGGTTCAGAGCAAGGCGGGTTACCCCCCTCACTACCTATACGAAAACGATTGTCGCCATTGGTGCCAACTATCTCGAAAAAAGTTTGAGAAAGTTCGTCGGCACGCCGTCGAGAGACGGCGTGAGTCTAACACAAATCCAAAGTTAGACGACAATCAGGGATGCCCCTGAGCGATGTATTCAACGCAGTAATCTGGGACGACAATCGGGAAACCTTGCTCTGCGTGCGCGTCCCACTGCATGCAGTCTTCGTACTCGGAAGCGCGGAGGGCATAAATCAGTACGCACTCGATGAGCACGAGAACGAGGGCAAAGGCGAGAACGGTCTTGGTTGTGTTGATGATCTTCTTCAGCATTTTTCTACTCCAGCTATTGTCGATTTTGACTCGACCAGTTTTCAGAATGTTGGGATTATTTTCGTGCCATTGTCGTCCACTACATCTTGTTTGAAGCAAGAAGGTGGACGACACTGGGTGGCGCGTTTGGACAATCAGGCGTTTTTACGGTCACCAACGGTGAAGCCGTCGGTGTCATCACGCTCTACTGAAAATCCGAGGGCTTTGATGTACGAAACCATCTCCCACGTTCTGTCACTGCTTCCCCAGCCTTGGCCGCTGCCGCGTCGGTGGTCGGCAAGCCGCTCTGCCCTTTCTTCCGCGACAGATACTGCTTGGTCGAAGTCGACGGTCATCAGTTGCTCTGGCGAAAGCCACTGGGTCATCTGGATGATGTACCGCGACGGGTGCATCACAAAGTCACGGATTTGGATATTGTTGGCGGCTTCTAAGGCGTCGAGAATGCTGGTGATTTTCGGGGCTGGTGTTTTTGTGGGAATCATTGGTTCTGTCTCCATACAGGTTTGGTTCGTAGACGACAGGGATTGTCGTCTACCAAGAAAGCCCCGTCCTGCTTCATCAGCAGGTACGGGGCGGGGATCGGTTTACTCAACGACTGGCGAAGATGCCCGTCGATGCTTCGTTGAAGATTTTTCGTGCCCAGCTATCGAACCACTCTTGTCCGAACAGCCGTGCGATGTACCCGAAATCTGAGCACACTGAATGTTCTCCTGATTCGCGGTCACGACTGACCGCGCCGATGCGGAGTAGGTCGAAAAAATCTAAGAAATCGAAGTCCAAGCAGCGGGAAGTGTCGTCACTGGAACCAGTCAGATCCCAAGTGTTGCTGAACGGCGCATCGGGGTCAGCAGCGGTAGTTTGGAATGTCCAGTCGACCCTGTCCATCCAGAGTACGAGATCTGCCCACAGTTCGTTGGCGTAGACTCGTGTGAACCCTTTTCCAGCCACTCGCCATTTCTCGCCTTGCAGTGTGCGGAAGATGTCGCCTACCATGCTGCTGCGCTTACCGTCGGGGTGCCAAGATTCGTCGAGGTTCTGCGTTCTGTTGAAAGCCTCGTTGAGTTGCTGAAGCTTTGGGTTCCATGGAACCTTGCCACGATTCTGGTGACTCTGTTCTTCACCTTCTACCTCGATTTCAGCTACCTGCTCGTAGTCTGTTGGGTAGGTGTATTCGTCGCCTGCCCAGCACATCCCCTTGGTTTGGATTGCAAGGTTCGTGACTTGAAAGATTTGTATAGTTGCCATGTTGTACCTCCATGTACATTCGGTGTGGTAGACGACTGGGATTGTCGTCTGAGTTTGTGCCCCTTTCGGGGCGGTTAGCGTCAGAGGGTTAGACCGATGAGGTTCACAATGTCGTCGCACCTTTTCAGTGCATCGGCATCGCCGTCCATTGCTGAGTTACAGTCAGCTACCAGATCCCACCAGTCACATTCACGGGCGAATCTCTGAAGTTTTTCTAAAAGGGCCATGTCTATGCTCCTTTCGCAAGCGACTGCATGAACTCATTGGAGCCGTCTCGGTGTCCTGCCAGACAAGCCTTGTGTGCGATGCCAGTCAAGCCCCTGCAAACGTCAACAACCACCATGCCTTTTTTGCCCTTAGCAAATCCCATCGCATAAGCCTGTTCGCTCTGAGATTCTGATTTTGCTTGTTCTTGTGCTTTGAATCGACGATCCCACCAAGTCAGCGTTTCACCCGTGGCAGCTTTGCCGATGTACTGAGGGAGTCCGTGCTGTTTCCGAAACCCAGCGTCTGCAAACTTGCTCAAGTCGTAAGCCGCGACTTGCTTGCCTGTGTTGTTGTCAAATGCAAACCACCAGCCAGTCTGGTCGTTGTCGTCGCCGAAGGCGATGTTTGTGTGTGTCAATGTCCATCGTTTCCATTCGCGCATGGTGTTTCTCCGTAGTAGGTGATGAGCGAGGTTTTCCCCTCTCACCAACTATACGAAAACGATTGTCGTCTTTCGTGCCAAGTTTTCTGAAAAAAGTTCAAAAAATCTACTGATCGCCTTTACGTCTATCGATCTTGTAAGCACGCGGAGCACGGACGTTGAGCGAACATCTACCAAGCTGGGAGTTCGCACAGTAGACGACAATCGGCTGACCGCCGGGAACATTCACGATCAGACGGTCACCAACACGCAGAGTCAAAGTGAGACTGCCTGTTGTGTTGCCGACGCCTTCTTTGGCGGTCTGCGAATCCACCTAACCTGTCACCGCGATAGCCAATGCCTTGACGACAATCGTAGAAACATCGGCCAAGACGGATGCCGCCTCGTCGATCATTTTGTTTGCTTCAGCTTTTCTGGCAGCTTCTGCTGACTGAAGCTCGTCGACGAGGTCGGACAAAAATAGTCCGTCACTCTGGAGCGCGAATACCGCGCTGGGATCGTCACCGTTGATGACGCTCTGGAGATTGGTCGCCAAGATGTCGATGCCTGTGACGCCGTGCTTCCGCACGAAATCAGATACGATGTCGATTGCGCTGCTCACAAGTTTGTCGTCTTGACTCGACGCCAGTTGATCGAGAGCCTCGGCTGCTGCTGTTGGGACATGCTCTTTGAGTGAGTCTGTCACCAGCTTCATGAATACATCGGTAGTCGCCATTTTCGCCTCCTGCGTTTGTTGGCCTAAAACACTCTATCACCCTAACGACAATCCGCCTTTTATCTTTTTGGTGGTGGGGGTGGCTTTTTAGGAGCAGCAGAGACTGCTGGTGGTTTAGCTGCTGGCACGGGTGCCGCTTGCTGTTGTGGGATTCCTTGCGCTTCTTGCGCTTCGCACATGAACTCGATGTCGTCTTTACGGATATTGAGCGCGGTTACGCGCAAGTCGGGGTGTTCAGGATCAGCAACACCAAGAACCCCTACCAACCGAACGTGATTCGGAAGGTAGGGGTGCTGTTCGCTCGCCGACGCACGGAGGGTGACAAGGTCATCTTGCGTGCGCCAGCGAACGAGTACCGCCATCTTAGTAGATGTAGCTTACGACAAGGCGCTCATCGGCGGCCATGGTATCACCCAAGGTCACGCGGCAAACACCACCGTTGGTATCAAGGCTGAACTGACCCGTACCAGCTACGCCAGCAGTGAGTTCCATGTACTGGCCGTTGATAAACGCCATAACGCCAGGTTTGTGCGAGGTCGGCACATCTTGTGCGAGGGAGAACTGAGTCAACGTGCCGTTTCCAGCGAACCCTTCAACCTTTGGTGTCCAACCAGCTTTGGCCAGTGTGACTGAGTCGTCAGCGATGGCAGCAGTATCAACAGCGTTGTCTGCCAACTCGGAAGCACCAACAGCGTCGGCTGCGATGGCAGCAGCGGTAATCGCGTTATCAGCAATCAGCGCAGCGGTAATCGCGTCATCAGCGATGGCAGCGGTGACAACTGCGTCATCAGCAATCAGCGCGGAAGTAATCGCGTCGTTGGCGATCATGTTGGTAGCAACGCCACCTACTGCAATCGTCAAAGAGCCGTCACCGCTCTGGGCCATACCAGTACCAGCTACGTCAGCGGCAATCTTAGTGCGGTCAACAGCGTCGTTGGCGATCATGCTGGTAGCAACGCCACCTGCTGAGATTTCCAAAGAACCGTTGCCGTTCTGCCCAAGACCTGAACCAGCTACGTCAGCGGCGATCTTAGTGCGGTCAACAGCGTCGTTGGCGAGCATCGAGGTAACAACGCCACCTGCTGAAATCTCCAAAGAACCGTTGGCGTTCTGACCAAGACCAGTACCAGCTACGTCAGCGTTGATCTTGATGCGATCAACAGCGTCGTTGGCGATTTTGGCTGAAGTAACAGCGCCGTCGTTGATCTTTGCTGTTTCAACAGAGTTTGCAGCAAGTTGCGCGGCAGTAACACCAAGAGCCTTGATGTGGAGTCCGTTTACATCGCGCTCAAGAGTTGTGCCGTCAAGGTCAACCTGAAGCTTTCCGCCTGCAAGCTCAAGACCGCTGTTTACGCCGAGATCGACAGCAACAGAGTGTGAAGTCTTGACCAGACCATCGCCTGCAATCAACTCAGCAAGGTGAGCCTGAATCGCGAAAGTAATGTCGTCAGTACCGAGAGTTGCGAAAGCATCGCTGGATACGACGAAAGATGTATCAGAGTTCAGCGTACCTTCCATGACGAATACAGACGAGCCTTTTACCTCGGCTGCGACACTCATGTCATCAGAACGTGACCATGCGCCAGCGGCACAAACGTAGATACCGTTGTCCTCCAAGTCAGTCTGATCTTTGACGAGTACGCGCTGTCCAGCGGTAATCGAAATACCATCAATGGTTTGTGCGCCGCTGAGGGTAAGGTTTGCAGTCGAGGCAACACGGCAAGCGTCTTTCCAAGAGCGACCTTGAACGTCATCAAGCGTTGCGACTTGAATGCCGCCAAGCTGGAGGTTTCCTGCGCCAAAGTCCCAGAGAGAGGCAAGGTCTGCCTTTCCTGAGTTTACAGCGTTATCCGCGAGTTTGCCGCGAGTGATATTTAGATCCGCAATCTGTCTTGCTTTGAGGGTAAGGGCCATTTTTATATGTCTCCGTTAGGATGTAGGTGTGTAGGAAACGACGAGGGAGTCGCCTACATCAGGGGTGAAAGTCATTACGACCTTTGGTGCCGAGGGAACAGAATGATCCTCAGTAAACTCATGCGGATTCCGCATTCGTTGACCATTGTAGTAAACCACAGCCGACCCGACAACGAATCTACGGGTTGTGGTGAACAAGATGTTGTCGCCATCAATCGCTGCACTCACATCGTCGGAAGGGGCTGTCCCGCTGACGCCAATAATAGTATTGACGACACCTGCTTGTGCTGCAACTGATGATTGCAGGCTTTCGACCTGAGCAGTCAAAGAAACCAAAGCCGACACACTGCTGCCAGCTACTTCCGCTTCTGTCACAGTCGCAACTGCTGTGTAAGGATCAGCAGCAGGTGAGGGCGCGATCACGATGTAGGTGAACGGACGCTCAATCTCACTGTACGGATTCGTTGCCACTACTCCCCTCCGCAGTCTTCAATAATCTCAGGGACGGAGCCAGCAGGCCCAGGGTCTTCCTGAACAACGTCTGGTGCGGGAAGCTCACCGTTAGGCAACGGATACTGGAGTCCTGCCAAGTACAAAGCACGCCAAGCTTGAGGCTGCGCCTTAGTCTCAATGACAAGTGCAGGCTGGAGCCATTCGATGCACTGCTGATTGTCGCCGTGTTCCAAAGCGTACATAGCTGCTTCGCGCAACTGCGCTGCCGCAGCGTGTTCACGCTGAAGTCCTGCGACGATCTCAGCGGTGTAGGTGGTGGCGTCACGGCGAACTTGCTTCGGAACGCAGCCGACGAGTAAGACGACAATCCAGATTATGTTTTTCCACATGACAAGTTCTCCTAACTATTACCGATGGTTCCATCCCACGGAAGGATAACATCACCGATGGTTTCGCATCCACTTTCTACTGCGATTGTCGTCACTATTTCTTCGAGAGATCCACTCTCGACTCGCACCACACCGTAGCCTTCCTCAAGTTTGTCGATGGTCGATTCAACTGTATCCCAGTTGCGGTAATACACGGCCATTTTTAGAAATGCTAAAACTTCTTGTGGACTCATTTGATCTCCAGACCTTCGGGAGTAGGGACGGGCTTACACCCCTTTAGAAGATCAGACAGACCTTCAATGCCCTCTATGTCTACGGGATTATTACCATCTTCGAGAAGCTTCGCCCGCAGGATTTTGCCGACGTTCGCGAATCGCTCTCGATCTTCGGCAGAAGCATTCGACGGATCTTCTGGAGGGCGGTCATCTGGGTGTAGCGGTCGTTGACGCGCAAAGCCCTGCATTGAAGCGCCGTCATTGTCGTCGTCGTCCCAGTCACCACCAAGCGTTGTCTCGCTTGCTACGACGCGGTCAGGGTAGCCAACAGGCCAGATATGTCCAGGAGGTAGACACCAAATGTGGTACTGGTTTGCCGAATCCATCAGGCGATCCTCACGCGGGAACAACTCAATACCCTCGCACTCTTCTCCAATGATTTCGTCTTTGATCCGCTGGAGGATGCGCCAGTGGTTGAAATCAATGCCAAGCTTGTCGCGGCGCTTGATACTCAAGTGAGCCATCGGCGCTTGCTTACCCTCTACGTCGCCAACAAAGCTGGTGACGTAGACCCAAACCTCAAAGCGGTTGTTGACGTAGCACTTGACTGGCTTCACACCGTCGATGCCCCCAAGCCCGTCAGTTGAACATTCGTTCCACGGCCCCCAGTCATCCCATGCTTCACCGCCAAGAAGGATTGTCGCTTCCTCCAACGCCTGATTTACAGCGGCGTGCTTACGGTGGTCGTCGTCTGGAAAAGCGTGTGCTGTCACTAAGGCTTCCAGCCCTGCTCGGTACTTATTGATCTTGTCGTTCAAGCGGTTGTTCCGCATGCCTTTGCTTTTAGTCATTGTCGCCTCCTTGCGATTCACTAAATATGTGTTCGCCCGTCGCTACTAACTTGAACATCTCTTTTAGGTCAGTATCGAGGACTTCGATTGTGTTCTTTTTCCATGGGCAAGAGCGGCACTGCCGCTGACGCACAACCCAGTCGGGCGTGTACCAGCCGACCGTTCGTGTCGCGTACCCGATTAGCTCTTGATTTAGCCCATGCTTTCCGCTGTCGACTGTTCTTGAGTTTGTTACTTTTACGCGCTCTCCGCACCTTGGGCAGTTCATTCTTCAACTCCTACTCGCCTCCATCGTTCATCGCGTAGCCAGCGATTCTGTACAGTGCGGTTGTGACGTTCATTCGTCCAGTTTCAACTTCTTGCGCGAGCGTCACCACCCACGCGGGTATTTTATCGCAGATTGCGACTTCAGGTGAAGGATTGTCGTCGAGGGCTGTCACCCAGCTACGCAGTCGTTCAGCAAGTTCTGGGTCTGGCGTATGCTTTGCGTAGGCGCGTAGCGCAGCCAGTGCAGCGGGGTCACGCGCAGGTACGAGTACAAAGGCTTCCCCATCGAGAAGATCGCCACGGCGGTAGTGCTTGACCACGAACTTATCTGTTCGCCAGCCGTCAGGTGTTTGTTCACTCATCGCTTCCCTCAGTACCGTCCTTTCCTGTCAATACGGTAGCTCGATTGTCGTTTGTAGTCTCGTAAGTATTTGAGTTTGCTGTGTCTTTCACGAACAAAACGCAGGTTCCATCTGAATATGCGCCGCGAACGTAGCTTGACCAGTAGGTCGTCGGAATGCTCGTGTAGCGCAGACAAGCGTGCTTGATTGCACACATCGAACCTGTACATTTAGAGATGGACACGTTCCACCGAAACATTCAAAAACACAGTCATTCTCCTAAAAAGTAAGGCATCTACACCGACCACCAACATGCCTTCCTGCTTGGTTCCCACGCCTCAGCGAATGGAGTCGCCACGACGCTGTCGTCTTTCACCCGCCGTCCCCTGACGGATCTCCTTTGCCACCAGCCTCAAAGCCATCTTCCCACCCAGCCTCGTGACCTTTGTTGAATCCCTTGCTGTACGCACTGTTGTATAGATCAGACGCTGTATTTACCCCTACAAGCGGTTTTACAGCGTCACGGCCATGGAAGTCCACAATCAACCCAGGGGCGTCCCGTGGGCGCAAGCAGGGGTCGCAAAGGTCTGGTATCGAGGCGATCAACTCAGCCATAGGCTTTGATGTCAGCCCTGCGATGATCACCTTCTTGTTGACATCGACGACATCGAACCCAGCTTTGCTGTGTGGTCGCACGAGCCAGCACCCATAGGACAAGCCTGCGTCAGAGCGTGCCTGATCAAAGAGTCTCACCATGTCTGCTGTCCATGTGTCGTTCATTGTTACCTCTACTACTCAAGCTAAAAAAAATCGAAAGCGGGATGGAACCCGCAACTTTCCCTCGTCAGGGTTCCATCCCTGACTGCCTTCACCGCTCCTGCGATTCTGACAGCCTCACCCCCGCATCCTTGCGGGTTCACAAACACTCTATGCCTCAACAGCACGGAACCTCCCACGGAAAGTTCTCAAGGCGAATAACCCGATTGTCGTCTACTACTCAAACAACGCAGACATAGCTTTCGTTAGAACGCCACCAATCGACAAGGCCAAAGACACATACGCGATTCGCTTTGCCCGTGTAGAAGCCTTGAACGCATCACCCAAACCGTCGCGCTGCATCTTGTACCCGAAGTGCTCCAGAACACTCCACTCTGGCACACGCTCAAAGAAGTCTGGGCATTTCCTCTGTGCAAAGACATCGTCCTCGCGTAAACGCAACTGGTAATAGACGCAGACACCCCTGAACTCTTGCTCAGGGTGATTCTCAGGGTACTCACTCCACAATCCGCATCTTCCACAACGTGCCACTTTCAATGTCTCCAAAATGTAGCCTGCATCCACAACACTGTGGTTTTGCACGCATACAGCCCAAAGCTATTCTACACCAATGCAAGACACAATCATCATTCTGCTGGTAGCAGTGACCGTTCTGACCGTTCTCGAAATAAACGAAAGGCGTAAGTAACCAACCTACTCCAGCTTTCTCTTGTATGTCCTGTGTCGTCTTACCCGCCCGCCAAGCCGCTTGATCACGCGGAGGCGACTTCGCTGCGCTTCAAGGCCGTGCTCTGCACAGAATGGAATATGGTTTGCGTGCTCACCGAGCATAAGGCTCTTGGCAGGGATCAAGACAACAGAACGCTTGCCGCACTCAATGCACGTTTCATCGGTGTCCAACGCCATACGGCCCCTATTGTCGTCTAAGTTGAGATTTATTTGACCCAGATTTATCTGACCAGTTTACTCAACTTGAGATCCGCTTTTACGCAAAATGGTGTTCCGATACAGACCCTCTAAAAAAGCTGGGGCGGCTGGACTTGAACCAACAACCTCCTGAGTAACAGTCAGGCGTTCTGCCAGTTGAACTACACCCCAAGGGTAATCAGCGTAATCCGTATACGGCGGATTGTCGTCTACGTTTCAGATTGCCAGCAAGACCATGCAATTCAAATATGAATTGCTTTAGTTCAAATACGAATTGCATCATTCGCGTATTGTCGTCTAAAGCTGGGATGCTGGTGGTAAACTTTCTTACCGTCGGGGTAAACTTTCTTACAATCGGCCCATAGCTCGCCTGCGCTATTGTCGTCTAATACCCGATTCCCCTGGTGTTCCTGGCACGCCGTGCCGGGGATAGCTGCTCTGAAGCTGGGCGAAAGCTGGGCGAAAGCTTTCCCCGCTGGGCGGAAGCGTTTGATTGTCGTCAAAGTTGAGTTGAAACCACCCTCGGATTTCAGAGGGCCAATCCATATAAAAGCAGGCAGAAGCAAGCAAATACGGATGCCCTCCACGATACCCCCCTACGTCTCGGCAAGCACACGGGGTGCCCTCACCCTATCGCTTAGGGACAGCGTGGTACAGCGGCCCCTATGCTCTGCCTATGGCCAGCTATGTACAGGGAGAGGGTCGCTGTGTGACCGTAGATAAAGCCTCCCCACAGACACCCCCATGTGCCCCTCCCCCTATGCTACCTCAGCACACTGGCCTCTTACGGATCGCTGGGTATACCTTGCGCCGTGGCCTTAGTGGTGGGCTATTGTCGTCTATGGTGGTGGGGTATTCGCTGTCCTTGGTGGGTACGCGGCCCCCGCCTGCCCCCGCTGATTGTCGTATGGTATTCGTGTCTTGGATTGTCGTCTTGCTGCTATTGTCGTTCATTCGCGTGGTGTCCATTTTAGGGTTCTTGTGAGCGCAGCCGCATGCGGTCTACCGCTTCCAACTGTATTGTCGCTTGTGTTCGATTGTCGTAAAGAATCTAAGACGACAATCCCGCTATCACCACAACAATAAAGCTTGCCCGTAGCTGCCCCACTCGATCCCCGCTGCTGCACGCCTCCCCTGCTGGGGTAAGCTGAGGAACTGAAAGTAGACGACAATCCAAGAATCAGAAGGGTACTCCATCTATAAAGTAGCTCTCTATGGTAGTCCTACTCTCTGTCATGGTGTGTATCTCTTTGGTGGTCTTCAAGAGCCACGGCGCGTAGGGCGGCGGAAACTGTGCAAACGATGCAATAGTCACCGATTGTCGCTCAAGTAGCTCCACTGCTGACCATCTGGTTTCACTGCTTGTAAAGTCTCCAACATGACACTTTGTGATCATGGTGAAGCCCGTCTCCTTGCCCTCTACGATCTTCTGCTCTCTACCCATGTTGTTCTGCTCTCTGTGAATCTTCAAGGCTTGGTTCAAACGGGCGATTGTCTTTGTCCATCTGCTGTCAGAATATCCGTCTGGGTCGTTGAGTCCGTCGGGTGTTCCAACGTCGTTTTCTAAGTCCACGGCCCAAACGAGGTTTTGCTGTTCATTGGTGAGTGCCTCAAGTGCATACGCTGTGAGCGCGATTGCCTGCCCTCTGTTGTGGAGTAGCGTTGTCCCTACTGGCTTCTCTGGTAGCGGTTTCTTCACTGCCTTCAAGCTCTTGTAAGCGTCCAACAAAGCTGTTCCGCGTTTCATCTTGATCTCCTTTGCTGGTGGCGCTGCTCTTTTCTTAGGCACTGGGGCAGTGTAATCGCGGCCTTGCGGGTCAAGCCTCAACCCGTAGTCACGCACTGTGTGCGGATCGCCTACGATTAGCTGCTGTTTGAACCTTTTGTAATCGACCTTGTGGTGCCACCGTTTGAACTTCCGAACAACCTCAACGCAGTCTGGGTGCTGTTCACGCAATGACTCTGCAAAGGCTTTCCGTTCGTCACCGTCAGTGTAAACCGTGTCAGTGTTGCCACCGCTCATCCGTTGCGTCGAAACTTTGCCTGCCAGAAACACGTTCATGAGCACAGTACAGTAGCCTGCTTTGAGAATCCTGAGCGACAGATCGGTGTCTTCGTTGTACCTCCCCCGCCAAAGCTTCCCGCCATCCCTCTCGATGTCTACGTCCTTGATCATTAGTGTGCAGGAATAGATGCGCGTATTCAGGTAGTATGGTGGAACGCGCTCTGTCTTTTTGCTGAACGAATAATAGTTGAACCCTGCCTGCCCGATGTTGGTGTACCGCTCCACAAAATCTTCGGTAGCTGCAAAGATTGCTGGGGTTCTGACGACGTATTTTTGGTTGTCAGTCAAATAGTTGAAGTCCTCGATATTGTCGTCTAAAAGCCAATACTTCGTGGTGGGCGCGATCTGGTCTACATAGTTTCTGACTGGGATCGACGACCGCGTGGTCGTGTCGAACTCGCCTGTGATCACGCGACTGCCCCACAAAGCACGGTAGCTGGCTACGTCACTGGGTTCGACGACAATCTGAAAGGGTACGCCCATCCTTGCCAGCGCCCGCGCTGTGATACACTTTGGACGCCCTTTGCTAATGATATAAAGGGGATAGCGAGGCTGCACGTTTGTGTCCGACAACCAGCCCCAAGATCCCAAGCCGCGCTTTAGCTTCGGATACCAGATACTCTGAGTCTTGTCGGTGATCGTTTGGTCGAAAATGGTCGATAGCTCGGAGCTATCGGCGTCGGTGTCTATTCTGATTGTCGCTAATGGACGGTCACGCTCTTGGACAAATCGAGGCATGTCCTCCCATGGTGGGTGGGCCGCCAGCGGTCTAACTGCCTTCGGCTCAGGAACGGTCGATGTGTGTTCACCACTTTTCTGAAGCTGTAAAGTGCTGCCGTCTGTCAGCGCAACGCGCAGTTTCGCGATTAGGCGCAAGAAGGCCATAGGATCAGCTACTCGTAAAAACAACCGTCGGGTCACGTTGGCTTCTCCGCCGCCTTCGCCTGCATAATCAGCCCTGCTTCGATCATCGCTGTTGCTGTGCGTCCGAACCACCCCTGCAACGTCCAAGCAAGCCCTGTGTCCACAAGGTGCTGCCATGCTGCGACGATCTGTTCGTTCTGCTCTGTCTCTGAGCCTTCTGGCTCAATAAAGCCTTCTGCAAGGCCGATTGCTTGGTAACTGGTCATTGTCGTCTACTTTAGGTACGGGGCTGGCATCAGTACCACGCCTTTTCGAGTTCTTGCATTGACAAAAGCTCGATGTTGGGTTTCGAGAAAGGGTAGTTTGGTTTGAAAACGACAATCGCAGATCCCTTCGGCGCTGCTGACTGTTCGACCCCTTCGTGATCCAAGAATCTGATTCTGCCTGTGAGTAGCTTGACATGCTCTGCACGCCAGACCCAGTCACGCCACCACGTTGTGTCCGTGGATGCAAAGACAAGACAGACGACAATCAAGCCGCATTGCTGGCTCTGCTCGTATGCTCGCTGCATCCACTTGCCAACGTCCCGTCCGTAGGGTGGGTTCAGCCAAACTGCATCATATCGCTCTGGGTTCCGTATGTGCTCGACCCATGGTAGGCCGTTCAGACCGTCTTGATCTTCACTTATGTAATCAGCGCACTTCGTGTTCTCTTTAGACGCTGCTGCGTCCAGTTTGAAACGGAAGCGCCTGTTTAGAGGCTCGAACACCTCCAAGGGTGTTCGCCACTTGTGGGACTTGCTGCTGTGGATGACTTTCCAGTCGCGTTCGCTCATGCTGTCAGCCCCATAAGCTCTGAGTAATCGAACTCCCGTCCAAGTGCCTCGACGATGTTGATCTTCGACACGCTCCATTCGAGCACTGTGTTGTTGTAAAACACCCCATATTCCGCGACCTTACCTTGCTTCCAAGCGAAAGCGATCCCCGCTTTCGTCGGTCGCCAGAACCCGCTGCAACGCTTCTTTGTATTGTCGTTCACTTTAGGCTCGATAAGCCCCCAATGCGCCAGCAAAGCAAAGCTTCCACCCATTGAACGAACGTCACGATCCCCAAGCGGAATGTCGTGAACATGCACGAACGTCTTGGTGCGATCAAACTCCCGAACAAGCCCGATCAGCCCTGCTGCCATGATTTTGTTGATCTTGCGCTTGTACTGCTGGGCATGCTGCCCACAACACGGGCAAGCCACTCCGTCGTCAAGGTTCTGATCGAGATAATCGCGTGCTGCTTCGAGGGTGTTCATAGGGTTCAGGCTCCACTGGGTTCACCCTTCTCTATGCCCGTAACGGTTGAAACCTCTTGAACTTTTTGATTGTCGTCTACTGGTGGCGCTGTGATCTTCACAGGCTCAAGCTTGACCGTGTCGTCCTCCTTCTCTGCCTCGGTTTCATCAAGGCCCGCCCTTGACACCGCAAGAGCGCGACTCATTGCTGAGATTTCTTCCTCACTCAATGGTGATCCGTCGGTCAACGCTGCGTGCTTCCCACCGCTTGCCGCTGTGATCGAACCGCCTGCAACCGCCGCTGTTGCTGTGCTGTCGGTGACTGTTCCGCGCTTCTGACTGATACGCTTGTCAAGCTGCACGAACGCTCCTACGGCCCCCTCAAGGCTCTTAGGCATAGCTGGCAAGATGCCTGTGACGGCGTTGCCCGTGATCCGCTCAAGAACAAGCCCGCGCATTGACTCCAACGCTTGAATCTCTTGGATTTCAGCCTGCACCGCCTCGGTCTGGACATGAGCCAACACCTTTGCACTGACTTCTCGCCAGTGCTCATCTCGTCTGAGACGCCATTGCCCTTTTGATGACGCTGCCAAGAATCCCGACCATGTCAGAACGTCCCGAATCATCGGCGACGTATCGCTGTCCTCGATCCGCTCTGTCTCCCAGATTTCACGGATGGATGCGCCATGGCGCTGGATGTACCGCAAGAATCCTCTGAATGTGGCTTTGCGCTGCTTCTCTGCGATTGTCGCCTTGTGTAGCTCGGTTTTAGTCGGCTTCGGTGGCGCTGCTCTTTTCTTTTTCTTTGCCATGGCTCAAGCTCCCAAAGGCATCAGGTTCATGGCGTATAGTGCCATGTTTGCAGCGTCTGCGATCCCGTCCATGGGCTTCCTTCGCCTTCCCGGAGTTAGGTCGATTTGGGGAAACATTCGACGACATTTGATCACGCTGCGTGCCTTGGTGTCTGCACCTTCTACGCCGCTCAGAACTGCGCTCTGCCACTTGCGCGGCCTGACGATCTCGTAGGGGATTTCTAACGCCACCAACGCCATCTCAAGCGCACCGTAGCCGCGCCCTGCTGTGAACGCTGTACTGCGTCCCTCCCCAGGAAAAACCTGAGCATGCTCCAGCACTGCGAAAATGCTGCCATCTCCGCACGACGCTACCTCTTTCATGCTTATGAACATGTCGATGACTGCTCGCATGTCGAGAATGTTTTTGACGCCCCGCTTGCCTTTCCGCATGACCCCAACGTCAACGACTGGCATCGGCGCGTAGAAAACCGCTTCGTGCTTTTCGTTGATCGCGACAATAGCGCCCTTAGCGCCGTTGTCGATTCCTATTCTGATTGCCATTCAAAGCTCCCTGATTCTGCTGTGCTCGTCGCTGTCTCTGCTTACTTCCAATGTCCTATTCAAGACAGACGACAATCGCGGATCGTGGTCAATAATAACGATGTCTGCGATTCCTGCACCGTGTAAAGCTGTCACCACCGACGATTTCCCGCCCTCGTCAAGCCCGCTGAATACTTCTTCGTCGAGCACAAGTAACGACAATGCCAGCCCGCTCCCACGGGTGAATGCTGCTGCCACTCCGAGATCGACTGCGAGATTGATTCGCCGCCTTTCACCCCCTGAGTAGGTGAGCAGATCGCGCTCGATTTCTTTCCCCTTTTCGACGGATCTTACGATGGTCTGGATTTCTTCCTTGACCCGTCCTTTGATTTCCTTCGTCGCTGGAAAGTCGATGCTCATACCCTTGTCGCTCAGAACTGTTAGCCACTGGTTCGCTGCTGACTCAATGGTGAGCAAAGCCCCCGCTGCCATCTGTGCGCGTGCTCCCTTGGCCCCCAAAGCCTGATCCCACGCTTCCGCTGCCTTGACTTGCACCGCTGCTGATTGCGCGGCTGCTGCTGCTACCGCTGCATCGCGCCGCACCCCTGCCAACTCACGCTGTGCTTTGTCTTTGGCGTAGATGTGCGGATTCTGCACGCTCTCCAAGTCTGCAACCCGTGATTGCTGGTGGCGTAGTGCGCTTTCCGCCGCTGGTAGCTCTGGTGACAACGCTGGTATGCCGAACAGCCTTGCCTGCCACCCAGCACGCTCTGAGACAAGCCAAGCGTCTGCTGATTCGAGCACCTCTTGACACTCTTTGACGAATGCTTGTGTGCCGTCGCAGGCTTTGCCGAGATTGTCGGCTGTGGCTTGACTTGTCGTCAGCGTATTCATCACCGCTGGGCCAACTGGCTGTGTGCATGTTGGGCATGGATCACCCATTGTCAACGATGACAACTTGGCGACCTCTTGCCGCGCTGCATGGGCTTCCGCGTGGGCTGCTGTGTAGGTGTCCCTCGCTGACTTCACCGCGTCTGTGTAGGGTGTGCGGTCAAGCGTGGGTTCCTCTTTCTCAAGCTTCGCCCGTGCTTCTCGATTGTCGTCAAGCATTTTATCGTGCTTCGCTGCGTCAGCTACCGCTGCCTCGTATGCTTCGAGATCAAGCTTCGCCTTGGCGATCTTGGCGGTCTGCTCTCCATCCCAGTTTTCGGCGCTGGTCGTCTCCTGTTCCACCGATCTAATCAAAGACGACAATCGGTCTTCGAGGTAGTCAGCCTGCCTCTGGCAAGCCTTGTGCGCCTCGTCTGCTCGCTTCTTCTCTGCTTTCACCTTTTCGTGGTAGCGTTCAAGCTCATCTGCTCCGCTGATCGCGTCCAGAATCTCACGCTTGCGCTTGTCGGTCGCTTCGCTGAATGACCATAGATCGCCCTGCCCGCGTACAACTGTTTTCGTGAACACATCGTAGTCTGCACCGATGATCGTGTCGATTGTCGTCTGCTCGCTTGGTAGCTTCTCGGACTTCTTACGGCCTTCCTTCTTGGCCACCGTGATTTCTTCGGATCGGGCACCGCGAACACGGGTGATCGTGTAGGTGGTTTTGTCGCCTGTAAGCGTCACTGCGACCGTCGCTTTCTTCAGCCCTGTACCGATGACGGCTTTGCCGCTGATCGCTCTTGTGCCGCTGCCCATGCGCTCTGGTGGGCATTTCCCGTACAGGCACCAAGTCAATGCTTTGCTAACGGCTGTGGACTTCCCCGCGCCGTTCTCGCCAACGACGGCGACTGGCCCCTGCCCGTTCAGCGTGACGGTCTGTTTTGTTTTGTAGCTCCCGAACCCTTCGATCTGAATGCTTTTGACGATCAATCCCATAGCCCTGTTGCCTCCGCCCATTCGTGTAGCTCTACTGGGTTCAGGCTCAACGCCTGCGGCCCGTGTTCAGCGTCGATGAACTCTCGCGCTGCCTCAACTGGTTTTTCAGACAAGACCGAACGGGTCAGGACAGAACTGGCTTCGGGTTGAGCGACAATAGCAGCGCCCTCCAGCCCGACTGCCTTTAGCTGCTTGGCGGCTGACTTCGCCTCTTTGCGGGTAGCTGGTGTCATGACTCTGACCTTGTCACCTTCTTTGATCCCGTCAGGCACTATTGGCGGCCCGCTCTCTGGGTTCCAGTAGACTGTAAAGTGCCTTGGTGCCCCGATGTCGTAGGGGATGCGCTTAGGTAGCCTGTCACCGTCCCAACGCAGCCAACCCTTTTCTTGTCCTTCTTCGGCGAATGTCGTTTGGTACGGCGATCCACAATAGATGATTGGCCCGACGTTTTGAGGCGCGTGGTAGTGCCCTGTGATGACCAAATCCGCTGGGCAGTCGCGTGGAGATAAGCCATCGCGATCCCTGACCATGTTGTTTAGGTAGCTGCCCTTCCAACCTTGGTGTGTCCACCAAACGTCTTTGTGCGCTGGTTTACCGATGCTGTTGGTGACGCACTTCGTCGCCTTCCAGAACTCGGATGGGTGCAGGTAGGGCATCATCAGCCCGATAGGTGTTAGGGTCGGCTGGCTAATGACATGAACGTCTTTGCTTTCGAGGGCTTCGAGTGCGTTCCGCTGCCCTTCATATTGATCGTGATTTCCGACGACAATCCAAACCTTGCCTTTGAAGCTCATCAGAAAGTCTCGCAACCTGTTGAACGTCGGCATGTGCATCTGATTTGGCTGGTCGAAAATGTCGCCTACCAACACGGTGTGCCCGCCGCGCTTTTCTGCGTCTTCGCGCAGTGCTTCCAATGCTCGAAAGACATATTCCGCACTTCGCTGCGTCAGGTGTAGATCACTCGTTGCTCTAATGGCATCCATGCCTTTCCCCATATTATCGGCCATCCAAGTAAATGTCGTTCAACTTTGCGCGTAGCTCTGGGTCTTCGTTCATCATTTCTGTCAACTCTGACCAGCCGCGAAAGCTCTTGTCCTCGCCGTCAAGGATCGACGAGTCTGTAAACCGACTCCAGCCGCCGCCAACGCGAATGATCCCGCGTTCCTTCAGATCCTCGTAGATGCTCCAACCGTCGCTGGCACCTTCTCCAAAAATCAGCCCATACCGCTCTGTTCGATAGGGGTCGTTGAGCTTGTTCTTAGGCACCTTGATCAGCACTTCTTGTCCAACTGGTGGGTGCCCTGTTGCTCTGCTTTTTCCAGGAGCGTACATCTCGCCGCACTTGTCGACTTCGACACGGATTGTCGTGTGGTACTTGATACCGCCGCCGCCATACGTCTCTGACTGCTTGCCCCAAGTTCGTCGACCGCCGCCGATATTCAGTTTTTCGTACCGCTGATTGATCAAAATCATAGCGATTGCTTCGTCGTCGATAAGCTGTATCAGCCGTCTGAGATTTCGACGGATGACCTTAGCTGCTGTCGCTGGGTGAACGTCTCTTGCGCTGCCCTCCAACTCAGCCTCTGTTGCCGTACCAGCGACACTATCCCACCCAATGACTATAGGACGGTCGGCAGCCTGTGCGTAGTCGTTAGGGACGCCTGCGAGCCAGTCTGCGAGCGCCTGCTTCCGCTCGTCGCCTTCGCCGTAGAGCACAACTGGCTTCAGTAGGTCGCGTGAAGCTGTGTCGCGAATGCCTGTTGCTTGGATACCTTGGTCTTTCTGCCATTCCATAAGCGCAGCCGCCTGCGCCCTTCCCCACTGGCAAAAATCATAGCTGGCGACAGGTTTACGATTTTTGCTGCTGTCGGCTGGGTCGAAAACGACGTACTTGTACATCGGTGGCTTGGCAACCTTCTTACCTGCGCGGGACAGTGCATCCAACCATGCGATAGCATTGACATGTGCGACGGTTCGAGCGAGCGTCTCGACTTCATCAAACATCGCTTCGACGGTGCGCCCGCCGATCCAAACCAAGCTTTCAGGCTTGACCCCCAGTGACGCCATATACGCTCGATTGCGTCCTCGCTCGGTGTCTGCAAGGACACCAACCCCGCCTTCGCGCTGACACTGTGCCAGAATCTGGTCGAGCATCGTCGACTTGCCCGCTCCCGGCCAACCGCTGATCTCCGTGATCCTGCCCAACGGAATGCCTTTCGTGCCCAACGCCCGTTCGAGCGCAATGTTGTTGCAGCCGACGTAGCCGCGTGGAGCGCCAAGCTGATCGCTCATGTCGAGTGTTGTTGCGCTGCCTTGCCCATGCGCGTCTCTGACATGCTTGGCAAGTGTGCGAGCGAACAAGTCGACGGGTGGTCGCTTTGGCTTTGGAATAGGCGGGGCTTTACGTTTCACCGTGTATCTCCTTGAGTGCAGCTTCGAGACTAAAATCCGAATCAGATGGGTGCCCCGCGCTTAGACGACAATCCGCCATCACAGGACATTCGCAGCAGCCTCGATCATCTGGCCACCATTGACCAAAACACTGAGGCTGCTGCGGATTGTCGTCGGCTAAAACGCCTTCTGATTCGGCAGTGATGGGGGGCTGGGTGGCCCGCCCGACGGTGCTGCTGGTGGTGCAGGTGGTGCCGACTTCGTAGGCTGTGGACGCGCTGCCGCGACAGCCGCGCTGATCTCATCGACATTTTTCGCGTCTTGCCAGTCGTCCATCCCGTCTGCCCACACGTTGTGCGTGTCGCCTTCGTTGCCCAGTACCGCTTCTGCCACTTGCGCTGCTGTCAGACCCTCCTGTTGCCCGTTGGCGTTGTGCAGGTGGTACACAATGCCTGAAGGCGCTGGCGCTGGTTCAGGGGCCGCTGGTGCGGATTGAACAGGCGCTGGTGGTGCTTCTGGTGCCGCTGGTGGCGCAACTGGTGCTGCTTCCACTGGTGTAGCTGGTTCGTGGTAGCTGACGGCCCCTGCTGGGCGAGGGTCAAGCTGTGCTGCTACCTCGTGTAGCTCATCCAACTCGGCAGGCTTTGCCATGCTCTCAAGATCGTGAGCGTTCTTGACGATCTCACGTTGTTCGTCTGGGATCGCTGACTTGTCCATATCCGTAACGCTGTAACGGATGTCAATGCGCTGCGGCCCGATGCGCCTTGTTGTTAGCAAGATGTCGCGGCCCTCGTCAGGATCTTCGATGAACGCACGCTTGGCAACACAGATGTCCAGCAAGGCGTTGTGGATAGTGCGACTGAAAGCCCAGATTTGAGGCTTGTTATCCTCGTGATCTCCGATGTTGTCGACTGCGATCACGTTCGCGAATACCCGAACACGAGTAGACATTTCTCGCGCAAGACCAAGGTAAGCTGGGTCGCGGCTGGAGTACAGATCCCGCGAAAGCTTACACAACGGACAGACGCCGCTGCCACCGTTGTCGTCGTGGTTGTCTGGACAGACAAGCACCTTGATTTTCCCGTCGACCTTCAAAATATGCTGGTCGACCGTGACCCAAAACTCGTCATGAGGCGTTCCGTCTGACGACAATCGCGGCACAATCCGCAACCGTGCGCGGGTCTGCTCATTAGTCCTCGCGGGTTTGTCCAGCTTCAGCCAAGTGTAGTCATTCCCGCTGGAACGCTTGTTGCTGCGTGCTTGCATTCTGTTTAGTTCGCGCTCGTAGACGCTCATATCTCTTGCCATGATCTCAACTCCGCTGTGCAGGTGGTGGGGGCGGCCCCTTTCGGCGCGGCTTGTTCGCCTCGCTATCAATCTTCTCTATGCGTCGGGATTCTGAAACCTCCCGATCTTTTTGATTATCCTCAGCACTTCGGATCGCCCAAGTGCGCTGGCCAGCAGCGTCAAGTGCTGCGTGGATTGTCGCCCAAGCTTCCTCGGCTTTGATTGTCGTCGAGTAGTATTCGGCGTACTCGTCTTGCGTTCGCAGCCATGTTTCGGCAACCGAAACACTCGGACATTTCGCAGGCTTGTCTTTGCCCTTGCTGTCTGTCCCTGGATTTACCGCGCACTCAAAGCCTGCCTTCTTAGCAGCCTCAAGGCTGTTTGTGACGCTGAAAAGCGTTCCATCCCGCCAAATGCGGTAGGCGACTTCCGATTCCTGCTTGGCTCGATGCGCTGCTGCGGCAAGGCGTCCAAGTTCAGCGACAAGCTGTGGCGTCCTCGCTGCTTCCTCCAGCGCCTTGTTGGGGTTCAAAGCTACCATCAGCGCAAGATAGCTTCCTGTGTATTCCTCCCCGTTCACTACCACTGGTGGTAGCTCTGCGATTCCCTGCACCCTTTCATTTAGTTTCATTGGTGTAATCCTCCTTGTCGGCCCAATGTGTTCTCGTCGTCTCCAAATCGGCAACCACTGGGATTGTCCCGAAAAGACCTGTGAAGCCTTCCATCTCGCGCTGAACGATCATGGCTACTTCGTGTTCATCCTTGGTGTCACAATCGACTTGGATTTCGTCGTGGACGGTGGATGTCGTGACTGCTGGAAGCTTTCCTGTCTGTTGCAGCAACCACAGTTTGACCAGACTGAAGCGCGTTAGCTCCCCTGCTGATCCTTGTACAAGTGACGCAAACATGCTTCGTTCTTCTTCAGATACAAGGTTCTCATCGGCCCAAAGCAGGCGTCGACCGTGGCGCACGCGGCTTGCCCAGTTGACAAAATGAGGGTCTGAGTGCGTCAGCATCTTCTGGAGTAGGCGTGCTTTGGTCTTCTCAATCTCTGGATTTTGCTGGTGGTATTGGCTGTAATACCGCTTTGCCACTTTCTCCGACAAACTTAGCTCTGGATTTGTCACCAGCAGGTTTGGCCCGCCGCCATAGGGCACACCAAAGTTGATGATCTTAGCTGCTGATCGCCGACGCTTGAAATCAGGCGCTGTGGGGTCAGCACCAAAGACCCGCTCGGCTACCAAGCCGTGAACATCGGCGGCTGCCTCGGATTGTCGTGCTGATCTGTACTGCTCATAGGTGAGTCTACCGCTGAGAAGCCCCATATATGCGTGGCTCTCGTAGGCCGCTGTCAACGTGGGATTAGCTGTAATCCAAGCCAGAAGGCGCAACTCTACCTGCGAGTAGTCGCAGTAAATCCGCGTCTGATCAGGGTCGACGACGAATGCGCGTCGGACAAGCTTCGAGAGGATCGGGTGACGGCTGGGAATGTTCTGAAGGTTTGGGGCTTTAGACGACAATCGACCTGTCGATGTCCCTGTCTGGACAAACGATGCGTGAATCCGCCCGCGAGCATCGACCTTAGAGATCAAGCTGTCGGTATAGGTGTTCCGCACCTTATAGCGTGCCCGCCACTCCATCAGTGGCTCGACTCCTTTGTGCTCGCCTGCCAGAACGTGCATCGCTGCTTTATCGACCGCTGGCTGCCCTCGCTTAGTCAAAGCGACAATAGGCAACTTCAACTCTTGGAATAGAAGCTCTCGTATGACGTTGTCGTTTCCCCACTTGTGGCGACCACCGAACAAACGCTCAAGTTTCTGCCCGCCCTCTGCCATCTGCTGATCCAAATCCAACCCGACGCGCTCTAAGTAGTCAACGTCAACGGGCTGACCAACAAACTCCATGTCAGCTAAGGCTCTGACCAGTAGCATTTCGTTGGCGTACAGCGCCGATCTGGACGCTTCGTAGTGCGTGCCTATGCCCATCGCTTGCCGACGCTGTTGGCGGTCGAGTGCAAGTGTGTGGCCTACGTCTCGGCATGCGTACTCGCCCTCAAGACCGACAGGTATTTCCGCGTGACCAAGCTCATCGAGGTATGCCCGTCGGGATTGTCGTCTCTCTTTTGCCCGCGACTTTATCCAGTCTTCGACGGCGTCTTTCATTTCCAGTGAGTCACCGTAGGGCGACACGCCTAAAGCCATGACCACCTTCTCAAGCTGCTTAGGCTGAAGCTCGTCGATCAAATACGCCTGAATCATCGTGTCGTGTAGCTGCGTCCAGCGTGGGACTTCCCAGCCGCCTGCGCGTGCCATGTTGATGTCAAACTTCAGGTTGTGCCCGACAAGGCTGCGAGCGCCTTTGAGCGCGTCTCTGAAGGCTGCACGCGCATTGTCTGGGTCTGCTTGGATCTCTGCGGTTCTGTGCTCAACAGGGACGTACCAGCAGCGCGGCCTATCGCCGTTCCAGTAGCCTATGGAGAAACCTATGGGTAGTTGCCGATCCCAGTAGCGCAAGCCGCTTGTTTCAAAGTCGAATCCAACGTCGGTAGCTGATTGCAACTCGCGCACCATCGCGGATAGCTCGTCAGGCGTATGGATAATGTGGTGACCGTCGCTCAATCTCGGTGGCGCAACCATCATGCTTCACCGCCGCGTATCCAGCCCAGCAGGGTGCCTCTGTACCCGTCGTCACCCATTGAGGCTGACAGGTGGTCTGGTGTCACCTCAAGAACGCCTGAGCGTCCAGTAAGGTGCCCTACCAGTGATACTTCGACACCGTTGACGATCAAACGGATTTCACCAACAGGGTGTTCCCCGTCGTCGGCTGCGAAAAGTGACAATGAGAACGTCCCAGCGGCAAGCAGTTTGTCCTCGCGTGGTGGAGCAGAACTCGACGACAATCCGCGCATGTCGAGAGATAGCGCCTGCTTGTCGCGAATGTCTTGACGGTCGATCTTCAAGTCGCCGTATTTCGTGCTGAGTATGTCTTTCATCTTCGTCTCCTGCGTAGCTTGAAAAACCTGTTTCCTGATAGGCTCGCGTTTCCTGTTATTTTTCGTGCTACCGCTGACAATGTCTTGTATCTTTCGCCTTCGTAGATGTACCGCCACCAGCCCTTGTGCATCTGCTGCGAGCCTGTGGGTTCGACGACGCTGACTGTGTACTCCTGACCATTCCAAGTCGTGCGTAGAACTGCCCCAGGAGCCAAGTCGATAGACGAATAGTCGACAGGTTGACCCGCCAGCATGTCGGTCACATCGACAGGTTCAGGAACGATTTTCGTTATGAAGAACTCAGGGCGAATGTCATGCTTCATGTTTTCGGCGGCCTTGCCCGCTTTCTCTTCTTCTCTTTGACAGGCTCCAAGGCTTCCAGCAGCGTGTCGACCACAATGCGCGGCGCTCCAAGCGGGTACAGCGTCTCCCCAGCCTTCAAGCGTGCGAGATACCCGTCGTCGATCTGCCAGCAGCGAGGCGCGAAAACACACCCACCACACAGCATTGTCGTCGGGTCGTACTCACCTCCAAAGCAGCGAGGCGCGTGTTCCACGGTTTCCGCACTGATACTGTTCGATTCAAGCAGTGTCTGGGCTTCTACTTCGGTGATCGGCTGCTGGTCTTGAAACGCAGAAAGCCCCGCAGCTTCCAACTCTTGACGGGATTCGTCAGTCGCTGGTATAGCTGCGAGGCTTGGCAGTCGAGGATCGACTTGCTTTTTGGACATCAAACGGGAAAAATCCCGCTTGCCTTCACGGGACAACCCTTTGGCGATCCCACTTTTTGGAGCGTTGTCGGACATTATGCAAGACCTCTGGTGTGAGCATTTCTGCGTCTTGCATTTTCTCTATGCCGCACCGAGCCAAAAACTCCCTTGCTTTTTTCCGTGTGATGGAGATGTCGTTGTGAATACGCTTTGCTGTGATGCCCATGTCGACTGCGAGATCGACAAGCTTGTGACCTTCTGCCTTTGCCTTCATGACTGCATAGCTCTTTGGTGAAACAACGACTTCCACCGCTTTCGCCACCTTGAAAAGTGCAACCTGTCGATTCTGGTCTTCAACGGGATTGTCGTCTACCATTAGCTGTGGAACTTCTCCGACATCGTCGATGTAGTCAGGCAATCGACCGACTCGGTCTTGGGCCGTTTTACAGCTACGCCAAATCTTCAACTGGGCGCACCTCAGAGCGTGATTTATGAACCGTGAAGGCGGCTTGTCACTGTGCCCCTCAGCCCATGTCCTGCACGCCTTCACCACCTCAATCTGAAGCGTCTGGACTACGTCCTCAGTCGTCAAACCAGCATTTGCCAGCCCAAAAGTACGGCGTGCCATCGCTTCGCATTTACTCCGCGTCTCTGCCACCACAACGGCCTCCCAGCCTGACGGCTGAGAGGCTGATCTATATTCAGTCATCTTCCTGCTCCCACTGCTTTTCGACTATACCCATTTGAGCGAATCAGCAACCCTGTAAGTTGCTTCAATACCGCGTCAGATAGACCGTCTGCATTGGACAACAGGACGTTTCCGCTTGCTGCTCGGTTGCGCGTGGGTGCTACGTCTGGGTAGTAGGTCGCGAATGTTTCTGCATCGCGAATCTTGACCCCGATCCCGTAGACCTCAATCCCAGCGCGACAGACGCGATCAACAGTCTTTCGGAGGTACACGCCCTCAAGCTTGTGATCATCGGCCCCTGCTGGCAATCCGTCTGCAACAACCATGATTACAATGCGATCAGCGTCACCTGCTTGCGCCGTGGCGTACTTCGCAGCTTCAAGAAGGCTCTCACCGTCAAGATTTGCACCAATCCCAGTAATCCGTGAGATAGCAGAACCATCGTCAGACAATCCAGGGGCTGAGACGAACTCCAACGTACAAAGCGCACTTGTCACTCGACTCCATTTCGGGATGTCGGTGTCTTTGTACGTCTCGTGCCTATCAGCGCGTACTTGGTGGTACTCAGCGTTAGTCAGTTTGTCACTGTCGATGCCCACAGACGTATATCCAAGGACAGCATGCGGCACCTGACACATCCTCAGCGCGTCATGCAGAACAGTTGCAGTCATCGCCGCGTAGCTCGCTTTGCTTCCAAGTGTCGGAACCAGCGTTTTACCACACAGTTCTTCGAGGTATCGGCTTTTCTTCTTACCGCACTTTGTCGCAGTCTTAGCAGATGACTGGCCATGAACTGGGCAGGATTTCGTCGAGATCCTGTTGGTTCCCATTGATCCTGAGCAGTCAACAAGCACGCACACGAACGTGGATTCGTCCAAACGCTTGAACTTTCTACGGAAAATACGATTGTCGTCGGAACCAATGGCAAGCATCGGAAGCGAATCAGGGTCGATGTCGTCACCTTCATCAAGGCCACCTACCCACATCGTCTCTTTCATCGACTTCACCGCACAACGCATCTGGTTCGCCAGCTTCACGACCGCTGGGCCTGCTGCATCGCGCAACGTGCGCGTGTGCTTCTTGGCCTGCTTCCGTTCTTCAGGCGAGAACTTGCGCCACTCATCCGATTTGCGCGTAGCTGGGTGAATCGTGTACGGACGGTTGTTGACATCTTGGCAGAACTTACTGCTGACGACATCTGCTGCCGAATCGGGTTCGCCCCATTCATCGTCCTCGTCGATGATGCTTTTCACCATGCTCCTGCCAGCTTTCGTCAGCAAGTCCTCATCCTCATCCTCATCCTCATCCTCGTCCTC